>Ga0075158_10002498_pt1 | contig 13333 bp, 15 predicted proteins | sample JI91814BDNA_FD_70968 | JGI IMG/M metagenome (GOLD analysis project Ga0075158, IMG submission 70968) | Wastewater effluent complex algal communities from Wisconsin, to seasonally profile nutrient transformation and Carbon sequestration -... | ecosystem: Engineered > WWTP > Effluent > Algae... | reverse complement strand
GACCATGTCGCCGCCGACGTCCGCACCCTTGGTGAAGATGCCGCCGCCGAGACGGGCGAAGATGGAGATCAGCGAAGCGCCGAAGCCGAGGGCGACGAGCGCGTCGATCACCAGGCGGTCGCTGGGCGCGTAACCGAGCGGGCCGATGAGCAGATAGAAGTAGACGACGACGCCGAGCAGGGCGAGGCCGGCCACCAGCATGCCGGTGATGGCGCCCGCCTTGAAGGCGGTCGAAAGGCCCTGAGCAAGGCCAAGGCGCGAAGCTTCGGTCGTGCGCACATTGGCGCGGACCGAAACGATCATGCCGACATAGCCGGCGATTCCGGACAGGATCGCGCCGACCAGGAAGCCGGCGGCGACCAGCGGCCCGAAAAGCACGCCGACCAGCACGGCGACGACGACGCCGACGATGGTGATGGTGAGGTATTGACGGTTCAGGTAGGCGTTGGCGCCTTCCTGAATCGCGGCAGCGATTTCCTGCATGCGGGGGTTGCCCGCGCTCTGGCGAAGGATGGAGCCCGTCGCCCACAGGCCGTAAACGAGAGCGGCGATGCCGCACCCGATCGTGGCCCAAATGACTGTTACTGTATCCACGGATGACCTCTCGATGATTGTCGAAGGTCGGACTTGGCCGGTGGCGGGCGCTTGTGCGCCGTCAGTGCCGCTTCCATCCGAGCAACAGCGGCAAAGTCTCCCCCCGGCTGACTAACCGGTCCCCCCGCTGCGAAGCGGGCGGCTTATGCCATTGGGGCAAACTTATGGCAATCCAGCCTTTTAGTGGGCGGAGGCCGTTTTCGGCTCTTCAGGGGCTGGTTCCTCGGGCTGGGTTTCCGCCGCGGCCGCCGCGTTGAGCATAGGATCGTCGGTCTGGATCGTGTCGCGGAAGCTGAGCGAGGTGAATGACCCGGCACCGATAGAGCTGTTGGCGGCATCGAGCAGGCGCTTTTTCAGGCCGTCCCCATCGATCTGGGTCGGGTCGCCATCGAGGGCGATGGATTCGCGATGGGTTTCGCGCAGCATCGCGTCGATGATGAAGGGCACCTTTTCCCGGGCGAGTTCGACGGTGGAACTATCCTTGGCTTCCAGCATCACCCGCATATAGGCGTAGTGGTAGAGGCGCCCGTTCACGGTGACCGGGGCGACCAGCATGGGCATTTCGACCGTGTTGTCGTCGCCGCCAAGCGGCGAGTCTGACGCCGGCACGGGTTCCGAGGCGTGAACCGGCAGAACCGTTAGGGCGGCAACGACGAGGAAGGCGGAGATACGCATGGGCAGACGCTACCCTGAGCGGACTTAAGCCGCCGTTAGCGGGTGAAATGATCGAAACCGCCGCGTTCCGGGACGATTTCCGAACCGTCGGGCAAGGCGATGGCGACACCTGCACCCTTTTGCACCCGTCCAATGACGGTGACCCGGATGCGTGCCTTGAATGCCGCGGCCTGCAATGATTTCAACAGCTTAGGCGGGATGGTAAATGCGATCTCGTAGTCGTCCCCGGCGCCTATGGCGGCGCGACGGGTGTCGGGGTCTGCCTTTTCAAGCACAAGCCCGGCCGGCGACAGCGGCACGCTGGCGAGATCGATGACGGCGCGGACGCCGGATTGTTTCGCGAGGTGGCCAACGTCCTGAACGAGTCCGTCGGAGACGTCGAGGGCGGCTGAGGCGATGCCGTGCAACAGCGGGCCGATACGGGTGCGCGGCTGCGGCAGGCGGTAGCGGGCGATGAGAAATTTGCGTTGGGTGTCGGTTAGCCCGGCGTGGGGTTTCAGCAGTTCGCTAAGGCCGAGGCCGCCGTCGCCGATGGTGCCGGTGACACAGAGGAGGTCGCCGGGTTTGGCACCCGACCGGCGGAGCATCGCCCTGCCCTTCGCCGCCCCGAACATGGTGACGCCAAACGTGGCAGGACCTGGCGATGAAACCGTGTCGCCACCGAGAAGTCCTAGCCCGAAATGTTTCTGGTCCGCCTTCAGCCCCTTTGCGAAGGAAGAGATCCAGCGTTCGTCGATGTCGGGCGGGAACGCGCAGGTGAGAAGATAACCGAGCGGCGTCGCGCCTTTGGCGGCGAGATCCGACAGGTTCACACGCAGCAGCTTTTGCGCGATCCGGGTCGGCGGATCATCGTGCAGGAAGTGGACGCCTTCGACGATGGCGTCGGCGGTGACGACGAGATGATGGCCCTTGGGTGGCGCGATCATCGCCGCGTCGTCCTTGAGGCCAAAGGCGAGCGGCGTGTCTTTCGCCAGTGGGGCGAAATAGCGGGCGATGATGTCGAACTCGCCGCTCATCGCCCTGCCCTTCAATTGGCCGGGATGCCGAACTCGGTCGGCCGCGATTTGCGCGCGAGCGTGTTCAGAACGCCATTCGCGAAGCCGACTTCGGTTTCGCCGAAGAAGGCGTCGGCGACGCGGACATATTCATCGAGGATAACGCGGGCCGGTACATCCTCACGGGCAATGATCTCGAACGTCGCGGCGCGCAGCAGTGCGCGGAGCGTCGAGTCCACACGATCCAGCGCCCAACCGGAGGCGAGCGAACCGGCAATCGCCTTGTCGATCTCTACCTGGCGGGCGACCACGCCTTCCACGATGTCGGCGAACAGCGCCTCGTCGGCTTCGGCCATGATCTCGGCCTCGCCGGAATCCTTCTCGAAGCCAAGACGATGGCTGCGGAACTCGGTGACGATGTCGCCAGCATCCTCGCCCGCCATCTCCATCTGATAGAGGGCCTGGGCGGCGGCGAGGCGCGCGCGGCTGCGTTCAGCGTGCGGCTTGCGGCTCATGCATCCACGCCGAGTTTCTTGCGCCAGGCGATCATCGCCAGCGCTGCGGCAGCGGCCCCGCCACCCTTGTCCAGCTTTTCTGCGCTGGCGCGTTCCCACGCCTGATCTTCGTCTTCGACGGTCAGGATGCCGTTGCCGACGGCGATACCCTGAAGCGTCAGGTCCATGATGCCACGCGCAGACTGTTCCGAGACGATCTCATAGTGGGTGGTTTCGCCGCGAATGACGCAGCCGAGCGCGACATAGCCGTCGAACGGCTTTGCGATGGAGCCTTCATCGCTCGCCTCGACGGCCATCCGGATGGCGTAGGGAATTTCCAGAGCGCCGGGGACAGTGACACGTTCATGCGTCGCGCCGCCTGCAGCGAGCGCCAGCTTGGCCCCTTCATACATGGCGTCTGAGATGTCTTCGTAGAAGCGCGCTTCCACGACGAGCAGATGAGGACGGGTCGCCATCAGGCGGCTCCTTCGGTGGGAATGGTGCGCTGACCTACGAGATTGAGGCCGTAGCCGTCGAGTCCGATCAGCTTCTTCAGCGGCGAACGCGTGAGAATAGTCATGTCCTTGACGCCCAGATCCACCAGGATCTGCGCGCCGACGCCGTATTCCTTGAGCATCGTCGTCAGGCGCTCCTCGTCCGTGCGGGTGAGTGCATCGGTGATCGAGGTTTCCTTGGTGTCGCGGATCAGAACGATGACGCCGCGGCCTTCACGCGATATCTCGCGCATCGACTGGCGCAGCAGGTCGTTGCGGCCGGACTTGGCGCCGAGCAGATCGTCCATGGCGTTGATCGCATGCATGCGGACGAGCACCGGGCCGGGTTGGGACAGGTCACCCTTCACCAGCGCGACATGCTCGGCGTATTCGACCTTGTTCACATAGACGATGAGCTTGAAGTCGCCGCCGTATTCGCTGGCGAAATCCTGTTCGACCCGTCTCTCGATCAGGTGATCGTATTTGCGGCGATAGGCGATGAGATCGGCGATGGTGCCGACCTTGAGGCCATGGAGCTGGGCGAACTTCACGAGGTCCGGCAGGCGGGCCATGGTGCCGTCATCGTTCATGATCTCGCAGATGACGCCAGCCGGATAGAGACCTGCGAGCCGCGAGATATCGACCGAGGCTTCGGTGTGGCCGGTGCGGACCAGCACGCCGCCTGGACGTGCGACCAGCGGGAATACGTGGCCGGGCGAGACGATGTCGTCCGCGCCCTTGGTCGCGTCGATGGCGACCGAGATCGTGTGCGATCGGTCATGCGCCGAGATGCCTGTCGAGATGCCTTCCTTCGCCTCGATGGAGACAGTGAAGGCCGTGCCGTGGACGGTTCGGTTGTTCACAGCCATTGGCGGCAGGTTGAGCTGCTCGGCGCGGTCGGTGTTGAGCGTCAGGCAGATGAGCCCGCGTCCGAAGCGCGCCATGAAGTTTACGGCGGCGGGCGTGGCCATCTGCGCGGGGATCACGAGGTCGCCCTCGTTCTCACGGTCTTCGGCATCGACGAGGATGAACATGCGTCCGTTGCGCGCGTCCTCGATGACGTCCTCGATGGATGAGATGTAGTCGCTATATTCGTTCATGGCGTGGGACGCCTTCAATTCGCGGTTCTGATGCGCTCGACGTAGCGCGCCAGCGCGTCGATCTCCAGATTGATGCGTTGCCCCTGCGTCATGCTGCCGAAGGTCGTATGCGCGAAGGTATGGGGGATGATGTTGACGCCGAAGGTCGTGCCGTCCACCTCGTTCACGGTGAGCGAGACACCGTCAATACAGATGGAACCCTTGGGTGCGATGTAGCGCATCAGTTCACCCGGCGCCTCGAAGCTGAAGCGCCACGATCCGCCTTCCTGCCTGATCGAGCGCACGGTGCCGACGCCATCGACATGGCCGCTGACGATGTGGCCGCCCAGTTCGTCACCAACGCGAAGCGCCCTTTCCAGGTTCACGACGCTGTCGACGGCCCAGTCGCCAATGGTGGTTTTCGACAGTGTCTCGGCTGATGCCTCAACGGCGAACCAACCCTTCCCGTCGGTCACGCCGCGCCGCACGACCGTGAGACACGGACCGGAACAGGCGATGGACGCGCCGATATCGATGCGCGAAACGTCATAGGCCGTCTCGATTTCGATGAGCGTGTCGCCGGGCTTGGAAAGCGAGCGGACGCGGCCTTTGTCGGTGATGATGCCGGTGAACATGCCTGGATTTCTTTCAGTCGTGCGCCGCCCAGCTTTCCAGGACATCGTCGCCGACCTGCGCCATATGGGTCAGGTGGAAGCGCGGCGCAACATCCGGACCGGTGACACCCATGCCGGCCACTGCCGGCAAGCCGTCGCCGCCCATGACGAGGCCCGCCCGGAACGCGTGGAAACGGTCAATAAGTCCGGCCCGGATCATGGCGCCCGCAATGCGTCCGCCACCTTCGACAAGCACGCGGGTCAGCCCGCGCGCGCCCAGTTCCGCAGCGGCAGCGATGAGGTCCAGTTCGCCCGTCGGGAGCATGGGCACGGTGATGATCTCGGCGCCGAGATCGCGGAAGGCCCCGGCGCGCCCCTTGTCGGCGTCGGCACGGGCCAGCAGCCAGAGGGGCTGGGTCTTCGCGCTTCGGGCGAGTTTCGCGGTGAGCGGCAGGCGCAGGCGTGCGTCGGCGACGATGCGGATGGGCTTGCGGCTCGAGAGCCCAGGCAGGCGAACGTCCAGCTGCGGATCGTCGGCGATGGCGGTGCCGATGCCGCACAGCACCGCGTCGGCCTCCGCGCGCATGAGATGGCCACGCGCGCGGGCCGGTTCGCCGGTGATCCACTTGCTGGCGCCGGTATGTGCCGCGATGCGACCGTCGATGGTCATGCCCGCCTTCAGTTCAAAGAACGGGCGGCTCTTCTTCACCCGAGTGAGGAAACCGGCTGTCACATCCAGCGAGGCGGCGCGGCCGACGCCGAGCGTCATAGCGATGCCTGCGGCCTTCAGTTTTGCGATGCCCTGCCCCGCCGTGCGCGGGTCGGGGTCTTCGATGGCGACGACGCAGCGTGCGATCTTCGCCGCAACAAGCGCATCGGCGCAGGGGCCGGTTTGGCCGGTGTGGGCGCAGGGTTCGAGCGTGACATAGGCGGTTCCGCCCGCGGCGCGTGCACCGGCCTGCTTCAGAGCCTCGGTTTCGGCGTGGGGTCGGCCGCCATTCGCGGTCCGGCCGCGGCCAGCGACATGGCCGTTCGCATCGACGATAACGCAGCCGACCGATGGGTTGGGCCAGGTCAGCCCCAGGCCGCGCCGCGCCAGAACAAGCGCGCCGGCCATGTGGTTGGCATCATTTGTCGCGTTGGCCGTCATCGACGCCGCGCCCGTATTGCTGATCGACGAATTTCTCGAAGTCGTTCACTTCGCGGAAATTGCGATACACGGACGCGAAGCGGACATAGGCGACGGGATCGAGAGTCTTCAGACCTTCCATCACCAATGCGCCGATCTGCTTGGAGTCGATGTCCGTTTCACCCATGCTTTCCAGGCGCCGGACGATGGTGCTGACCAGGCGCTCGACTCGCTCGGATTCGACAGGGCGCTTGCGCACCGCCTTTTCGATCGAGCGGTACAGCTTGTCGCGGTCGAAAGACTCCCGGCGGCCCTGCTTTTTCAGAACGGTCAGCTCACGCAATTGCACGCGCTCAAAGGTTGTGAAGCGCGCATTGCAGGCCGGGCACGAGCGGCGGCGGCGGATGGCGGAATTGTCTTCCGTTGGCCGCGAGTCCTTGACCTGTGTTTCGTCGCTTCCGCAGAAGGGGCAGCGCATGCGTACCGGCCTTCAGTAAATCGGAAAGCGCGCGCAGAGATCGAGCGCGCGGGCCTTCACCCGTTCCTCGACCAGCGTGTTGCCGTCCGGGCTGTTGGCGTTGAGGCCATCGAGGACTTCCACGATCATCTCGCCGATCTGCTTGAACTCGGCGACGCCGAAGCCGCGCGTCGTGCCGGCGGGCGAGCCGAGGCGAATGCCCGAGGTGAGCGCGGGCTTTTCCGGATCGAACGGGATGCCGTTCTTGTTCGCGGTGATGTGGGCGCGCTCCAGCGCGTGCTCCGCGACCTTGCCGGTCACCTTTTTGGGACGCAGATCGACGAGCAGGACATGCGTGTCGGTGCCCCCGGACACGAGATCGAGGCCACCAGTCTTCAGCGCATCGGCCAGAGCCTTTGCATTGGCGACGACATTCTTCGCGTAAAGCTTGAACTCCGGCTGCAGCGCCTCGCCGAACGCCACGGCCTTGGCGGCGATAACATGCATCAGCGGGCCGCCCTGCAGGCCGGGGAATACGGCCGAGTTGATCTTCTTCGCCAGATCCTCGTCGTTGGTGAGGATCATGCCGCCGCGCGGCCCACGCAGGGTCTTGTGGGTCGTGGTGGTCACGACATGAGCGTGCTCAAGCGGATTGGCATGCGCGCCACCGGCGACCAGACCCGCGAAATGCGCCATGTCGACCATGAACTTCGCGCCGACAGAATCCGCAATCTTGCGGAAGCGAGCGAAGTCGATGGCGCGCGGATAGGCAGAGCCACCGGCGATGATAAGCTTGGGCTTGTTCTCATCGGCGAGGCGCTGAACCTCGTCATAGTCGATGAGGTGATCGTCGGGGCGGACGCCATATGGCACCGGCTTGAACCACTTGCCCGACATGTTGGCGGGCGAGCCGTGCGTCAGGTGACCGCCGGCCGCGAGGTTGAGGCCCATATAGGTATCGCCCGGCTGCATCAGCGCCAGGAACACGGCCTGGTTGGCCTGGGCGCCTGAGTGCGGCTGAACATTCGCAAACTTCGCGTTGAACAGCTTGCAGGCGCGGTCGATCGCCAGCTGCTCGGCGACATCGACGAACTCGCAGCCACCGTAGTAGCGGCGGCCGGGATAGCCTTCGGCGTATTTGTTCGTCAGCACCGACCCCTGCGCCTCGAGCACGGCCCGCGAGACGATGTTTTCCGAGGCGATGAGCTCGATCTGGTCCTGCTGGCGTCCCAGTTCCTTGCCGATGGCGGCGGCAAGTTCGGCGTCACCTTCTGCGAGGCTGCGCGTGAAGAACGGAGACGCGGCGTCCTTGGCGGACATGGCTGTGGCGGTCATGGGCGGTTCCGGATCGGTTCTGGCGGCGCGCTTATAGCCCACCACTCCTGCGGATGCACCACATCTAGTGGCCTCAAATTGGTTCCAAGTACATCAGTAAAGACAAAACCAAACTGAACAAATCGAAACCAAGTACTTATACCGGATTGCAATAGCCGATGCAGGGGCGTAAAGCGCGCATACCGTGTGGAAAAGGACAGATTCGAATGACGAAAGACGACGTGATGATCGGCGGCGCTGCGGTCAGCGACAAATCGGACCTGCTTGAATATGCGACCGGCATCGTCGCCGCGTATGTAGGCCGCAACCAGATCCTCCAGACTGATCTGCCCGTTCTCATCAAGTCCGTCTACGAAGCCCTTGCCGGGCTGTCTCAGCCCGCCGGTGAAGCGGCCCTGCCCGCCGCGCTGAAGCCGGCTGTGCCGGTGAAGAAGTCGGTGACCGACGACTACATCATCTGCCTGGAAGACGGCGCGAAGCTGAAGATGCTGAAGCGCTATCTCCGCACACACTACGACATGTCTCCGGACGACTACCGCGCCAAGTGGGGCCTGCCGTCGGACTATCCGATGGTCGCGCCGAACTACGCGCAGGCCCGTTCGGAAATGGCCAAGCGCATCGGCCTCGGCAAGCTGACCCCGGCTGCCGGCCGTGGCCGCAAGAAGAAGGCCGCCTGACCCTTATTTGAGGTCAGACGACAATGCCCCGCCCCTGACCGGGCGGGGTTTTTGTTTCCGGGTCGCCGTCACGCGCCCCCGGTTCGCGTCCCAACAGGCGCATCAGCTTGGCGACGGCCAGTTTCTGAAGATCGCCGGGGAATGCATTGGCAGGGCCGACGACAACTGCCTCAGCGCCGGAAGCGGCATCAATCGCGGTGGCGCGCACCGCGTTGCCCTGTCTCACCAGCTCGACATAGATCTCGCCGGAAACCGGCGCGCGCGTCCGCTCCGGACGACCGTCAGGCGGCACGCCGGATTTTCAGGCGGCGCCAGCAACGGTCCAGTGCGGCCACAAGCTCGGCCAACTTTTCGTCGCTGTGCGTGGGGCTGGGCGTGAACCGCAGGCGTTCAAGGCCGCGCGGCACGGTCGGATAATTGATCGGCTGAACATAGATGCCGTATTCAAACAGCAGTTCGTCCGCGACCGCCTTGCACTGGACCGGATCGCCGACCAGCACGGGCACCATGTGCGAGACGGAGCTTTCCATCACGGGCAGATTCGCATCACGCAGCATCTGCTTCAGCTTCGCGGCCTTCTTGTGCAACAGGTCGCGCTCGGCGCTCGACTGCTTGAGGTGACGCACGCTCGCCAACGCACCGGCAACGAGCACCGGCGACAACGAGGTCGAGAAGATGAAGCCGGGCGCGAACGAGCGCACGCAATCGACGATGCGCGCGCTGGCGGCGATGTAGCCGCCCATGACGCCATAGGCCTTTGCCAGTGTGCCTTCGATAATGTCGATGCGGTTCATCACGCCGTCGCGCTCGGCGACGCCCGCTCCGCGCGGCCCGTACATGCCGACGGCGTGGACTTCATCAAGATAGGTGAGCGCGCCGTACTTCTCCGCGATATCGCAGAGGCCGGCGAGCGGCGCGATATCGCCGTCCATCGAATAGACGGATTCGAACGCGATAAGCTTGGGCGCGGCCGGATCGTCTTCGCGGATCAGTTCTTCCAGGTGCGCGAGGTCGTTGTGGCGGAAGACCCGCTTCACTGAACGGCCGCGCTTGATGCCCTCGATCATCGAGGCATGATTCAGCTCGTCCGAGTAGGTGATGAGCCCCGGCAGGATGGACGCCAGTGTCGACAGCGTCGCGTCATTCGAGACATAGCCGCTGGTGAACAGAAGCGCCGCTTCCTTGCCATGCAGATCGGCGAGTTCGCGCTCAAGCTCGACATGATAGTGCGTGGTGCCGGAGATGTTGCGGGTACCGCCCGAGCCGGCGCCAACATGATCGATCGCGGCGTGCATGGCTTCGGTCACGACGCTGCTCTGGCCCATGCCAAGATAGTCATTCGAGCACCATACGGTGACCGATCGCTTGCCCTGAGTCTCGCTGGCATGGTGGACCGCACGCGGATAGGCGCCGCGCTGGCGTTCGATGTCGATGAAGACGCGGTAGCGCCCTTCGGCCTTCAGGCCGTCGATCGCGTCGTCGAAGATCTTGTCGTAGTCCATCGAAGCCCCTGCAATCGGCAAGGCCAATACCTAGTGAAGGGCATGTGCCCCCCGCTTTGATCAGGGTCAAGCGTTGGTGAAAGAAACTCAAGCCAAACTATTGAGAACGCTTCGCAATAGCGCCGGGCGGTCGGTCATGATCCCGTCGACACCGAGAGCTGCCAGGCGCCGCATCTCCGCCTCGTCATCAATCGTCCAGACATGCAACTTCAGGCCGAGACGGCGCACTGTTCGCACGGCTGCCTTGTCCACGAGCGTCACCGGACCCTGCCTGACCGGTATCTGCACGCAGTTCGCCCCAAAACGGCCGACTGGAATGCGGCGCTTGGCGAGCCAGAACCGCGTCACCTCCTTCGGCCCCATGGACGTGCAGACGTCCGTGCCAAAGGCAGCCCTGACCCGCGCTATTCGCGCATCGGAAAATGATCCGATGCACACCCGGTCCAGCGCGTTCAGGCGCCGGAGGAGATCGACCAACGGGCCAACCGCTCCGTCATGCTTTGGATCGATGTTCACCCGCAGCGTCGGCCAGGTGACGAGCAATTCCTCCAGGAGCGGGATCGGCTCCGATCCGCCGATACGCGCCCCGCGTATGTCGGCATAGTCCATCTCGGAGATCAGGCCCCTGGCGTCGGTGACGCGGTCCAGCCTGTCGTCATGAAAGGCGAGCAGGACGCCATCACGCGTGGCGTAGGCGTCCGTCTCGACATAGCGATATCCGAGGTCGACGGCGTAGGCGAACGCCTTCATGGTGTTCTCCGGCGCTTCAAGCGCGCCACCACGATGGGCAAACGCGATAATGCCGTCGTGCTGAAGATAGGGATGGAGTTGCATTTGGCCTCTGATACCCGGCATGCCTGATCTTGTTCTGACCCTCGCCGTAGCCCTTGCGGCAGCGATCATCCCTTTCGTGACGCTATGGCTGGTGAGCCTTAAGCTCAAGGACGCCAGCATCGTCGACGTCTATTGGGGGCCCGGGTTCATCGTCGTGTGCGCCGCGACCTTCCTGGTCGGCGGACAAGGGACAGCCGCGCTTGTCATTCTCATCGCGGTTGCGCTGTGGGGCGCGCGGCTTGGCCTGCACATTGGCATCAGGAAACTTGGCGAAGGCGAGGAAGACGCCCGCTACCAGGCGATGCGGCGGACCTGGAAGGGCAATTTCGCCTGGGAGAGCCTCAAATGGGTTTTTCTGCTTCAGGCCGTCATGCAGTTTGTCGTCGCCCTGCCCGTTTCAATTGGCGCGACGACGGCCGGCGACGCCCATAACTGGCTCTTCCATGTCGGGCTGGCCGTTTTTCTCGCCGGCCTCATCGTAGAGGCTGTCGCCGACTGGCAGCTCACGCAGTTCAAGAAACGCCGGACCAGCCACGAAGATGTCTGCGATGTCGGGCTCTGGTCCTGGTCACGACATCCGAACTATTTCGGCGAAACCGTGCTGTGGTGGGGCCTTTACGGTATGGGCCTGGGCGCTGGCGCGCCCTGGTGGACGTTCATCGGCCCGGCCACCATCACCTTCCTGCTGCTGCGCGTTTCCGGCGTCACGCTGTTGGAGCGCGGCCTCAAAAAGCGAAAGCCCGCCTACGCAGAGTATGCGAGGCGGACCAGCGCGTTCATTCCTTGGCCGCCGAAGCGGCCCTGAAGGCTTAGAGGCGGAAGCGGATCTGATCCGCCCAGTAGCGCTCGAGGCGGCGCAGCGAGTCGTTCAGCTGGACGAAGGTCGCAGCATCCACGCCGCCGACCTTGTCGACCGACAGGGTGTGACGATCAAAGAGCGAGGCGCAGAGGCGGTGCACGATGCGGCCCTTTTCCGTCAGGCGCACACGCACCGAGCGGCGGTCGACTTCAGAGCGGGCGTGGTTGATGTAGCCCATGTCGACAAGCTTCTTGAGATTGTACGACACGTTTGAACCCAGATAGTGCCCGCGTGAGCGCAGTTCACCGGCGGTCATTTCCGCGTCGCCGATATTGAACAGTAGCAAAGCCTGAACCGAGTTCACGTCTCGGATGCGCACGCGCTCAAGCTCGTCCTTGATCACGTCGAGGAGCTGGCGATGCAGCCGCTCGATGCGGTTCAGCGTCTCCAGATAGAGAGGCTTCAGCTGGTCCGAAGCTTCCGTCGCGGCCGGAAGTTCCGGCGCATGAGGGAGACGCTGTTTCAGAGCTACATTCATCGCGAATTTCCCGCGTTGTTCACTACCACCACGGGCGAAGATACCGATGCTCACTTAAGCCGCGGTCAAAGAACGCGGTGAACGCGGGTTAATCTTGATTTTCGCTAAGCAACAAAAGGCGCAGAGATGTGCGCGTGCGGGATTCACATATGTCCGGGACGGCAGCGGCGTGTGTCTTAATTCAGCTTAATCCCGGCAGTTTTCTGCCGCGTCTGATGAAAATTCGATCTGTTGCGTTGACCCTCGCTTTCGCGGTTCCAGCCCGACGCGTGGTCACGCGTCGGGCATCCATTCCCTCGCCAGCGGCGCGAAATAATCGTCGATCATCCACGGTTTGACGTCTGCCAGCTTGGCCGGCTGCCATTTCGGAGCGCCGTCCTTGTCGATGATCGTGGCGCGCACACCTTCATAGAAATCGTGTCCGCGCTGGATGCGTTCGGTCAGGCGAAATTCGATCTGCATACACTCGCGAAACGATTTCGAGCGGCCGACCTGCATCTGACGCATTGCGATCTTCAGGCTGGTCGGTGACTTGGTGCGGATGGTCTTCGCCGTAGCTGTGGCCCATTCCGTAGAGTCAGCTTCAAGGCTCGCGAGCACCTGCTCCACCGACTCGCCGCCGAAATGGAGATCGACCTGGCGCTGCAGCACCTCGATCGGGTCCGGCACCGCATCGGCCCAGGGACGGAGCGCGTGCAACGCCTCGTACTCGCTGAGCGCCTTGATGATGTTCTCGAACTCCTCGAAGCGAGCCACATGTGTCGCGAGGCCGAGATGGCGCAGCTCAGACGCCTTCAGCCGCGAGCCGGTGAGTGCGAGATAGAGCCCCATCCTGCCCTCAAGGCGCGGCAGGAAGAACGTTCCGCCGACATCAGGGAACAGGCCGATGCCTGTTTCCGGCATCGCAAAGGCCGTCGTCTCGCACACCACACGGGCCGAACCGTGGAACGAGACGCCGACGCCGCCACCCATCACGAGGCCCTGGATCAGCGCGACGAAGGGCTTGGGGAATTCCTTGATGAGGGTGTTGAGGCGGTACTCCTCCGCCCAGAAATCGCTGGCGTAAGGCGTTCGGGCGCGGCCGCTGGCATAGAGTGCGCGCACGTCGCCGCCAGCG
>Ga0075158_10002496_pt1 | contig 13348 bp, 8 predicted proteins | sample JI91814BDNA_FD_70968 | JGI IMG/M metagenome (GOLD analysis project Ga0075158, IMG submission 70968) | Wastewater effluent complex algal communities from Wisconsin, to seasonally profile nutrient transformation and Carbon sequestration -... | ecosystem: Engineered > WWTP > Effluent > Algae... | reverse complement strand
GATTTACCAAACATACCTGCCCTGTCTTCAAACAAACTGTCTTCATCCAAATTAGATCCACGGGCCGTTAAAATTTTTACCTGGCTGCCAACCACTTCTTTTAATCCTGCTAATAATGATGTTGCTTTTGAAAAATCTGCAGCCACACTCCAGGTGCCGGGCATATTCTCTTTGTTGTCTGACAGCGGGCCTATCAATGCAATGGTGCCGCTTTTCTTTAAAGGCAATACATTGTTTTTGTTCTTGAGTAGTACAAAACTTTGTGCAGCAGTTACCCTTGCCTGCGCACGGTTAGCCGCTGTAAATATTTCTGTTTTGGCTCGATTCTCATCGCAATATTTATAGGGATTGTCAAACAAACCCAGTTTGTATTTTGCTTCCAGTATTCTCCGGCAAGCTGCATCAACCTGTGCCAGCGTTGCTTTTCCTTCTTTGAGTGATTTTTCGGTGGTAGTCAGCAATCCTTCTCCCACCATATCCATATCAATACCTGCCATCAATGCTCTTGCCGAAGCTGCTTGCAGGTCGCCGATACCATGCGCCACCATTTCATTAATGCCAGTGTAATCAGTAACCACAAAACCTTTAAAATTCCATTGCTTGCGCAGCACATCTGTCATTAACCATTTACTTGCAGTAGCAGGTACACCATCCACTTCATTAAAAGAAGCCATCACACTTCCCACGCCTGCGTCAACCGCAGCTTTGTACGGAGGAAAATATTCGTTGTACATGCGTTGGTGACTCATGTCGGTTGTATTATAATCACGACCGGCTTCTGCTGCGCCATACAAAGCATAGTGTTTTACGCAGCTCATAATGCTGGTATTCTTTGTATAATCAGTTCCCTGGTAACCGATGACCATGGCTTTTGCAATTTGAGAACCCAGGTAGGGATCTTCACCACTACCTTCTGCAATTCTTCCCCAGCGTGGATCACGGGCAATATCTACCATGGGCGAAAAGGTCCAGTTAATGCCATCGGCACTGGCTTCCATAGCCGCAATCTGTGCACTGCGTTTTATAAGGTCCATATCCCAGCTACAACTTAATCCCAGCGGAATAGGGAATACTGTTTCGTATCCATGTATCACATCCATACCAAACATCAACGGAATTTTTAAGCGGCTTTTTTCAACAGCCAGCTTCTGTACTTCTTTGATCTTGGCAACTGATTTAATGTTGAACAGTCCGCCTACTTTTCCCTGTTCTATTTTTTTTGCAATATCCGAATTGCCTGCCTGACCGGTAACTATATCTCCGGAGCCTGGTAAATTCAGTTGTCCCAGTTTTTCTTCCAGGGTCATCTTCTTCATCAATGCATCAATAAATGTTTTCATTTTTGCATCCTGTGCTGTTGCCTGTAGTGATCCTGTAAGCAACAAACCGATCATCAGTCTTTGTAACAATTTCATGTGCTGTAGTTTTAGTTTTTCAATAAATAAGGTTCAATAATTTTTTGCCAGATACGGTATCCTTTTGCATTCATGTGCAGTTTATCCTGTATAAAAATATCAGGCATGGGAGTTCCGTCAGCTTGCAACATAGCATGGTACACATCAATATACGCGGTGCGTTTTTTTGTTGCCAGGAAATTTTTTATCAGCTCATTAGTTGCTTCAAATCTTGGCATCAGCCTTGTTCTTGACGGGCTCGGCTTCATAGATATGTAGGCAATGGGCACTTTTTTATACTTTTTCCGGATGATATTAAACAACACAACAAACCGCTGAGTAACATCTACAGGTTGTAAACTATCGTTATTTGCAAAATCATTTTCGCAGTAAATCACAATTTGTTTTGGATTGTAGGGCAGAATGATCTGATCAGCATACTGTATCACATCCGGAAAGGACGAGCCTCCAAAGCCGCGGTTGATGATTGGATAAGCAGGAAAATAATCCTGCATATCCTTCCATAGCCTGAAAGAAGAACTGCCCACAAAAAGTATGGCACGCTTAGGAGGAAAAGCAATAGAGTCCTGCTTTTTAAACGCAGCTATCTCATCGGCAAATGGCTGTGCCTTTGTAAATAAGGCAGCCAGTAAAAAAATACCTGCGCAAATTATTTTTCTGACCATGTTCATTTATTCAACTTTTACGGTTTTATATCTTTCACTTACGCCATTTTCATTAATGGCTTCAATGCTATAGTAATAGGTTTTCATCAGGTCCATACCCTTGTAATAATATTCATTGGCATCATGCACCATGATGCAGTTGTACAATTTGCCGGGCTCGGTTCCGAAATAAATATTGTAGGCATAGGCATTATCAACCGGCTTCCATTTTATCCAGGCACTGCGTTTATCTTTTTCGGTACGCAATACAAAGAAGGTTTGTACGGCACCCGGTTTTGCGCCGTTACCATTACCAAATACCCGCAATCCGCTGATGGCGAATTTGCCTGTAGGCATGTGCATGTTTTCCAGCTTAATAAATCTTGCTTGTACAGGTTGAGCCAGTTCTACATAATCATGCGGAACATCTTTCTGATTATTGCTTTTATCAGTCAGTACTGTCCATTTTTTTCCATCGTTTGAATAATAGAGTTTGTACTGGTGAAACTGGTTATTCCATTTGCCCAGCCGGTTGCTGTCAACATCCTGGTCGGCATAATTGATCTGTACTGCATTTACAGTTGAAATATTTCCAAGGTCAGTTTGTATCCATTCTCCTTTATCAGCTGATGCAGCACTCCAGTAAGTCTTTATACTTTCATCCACCGCATTGTTGGCATTGTGGCTTCCCAATGTAGATGAAACTGTAACCGGTTTTTTATAATTCAGCAACATCCAGCCCGTGAACCTTCCTTTTAAATGATCGGCTGCGCCATTCGGCAAATAAGTTGGATAATCTCCAAAAGCCCCATCCATATACATTACACCATCCTTATCAAACCCGGCAGGCCAGAGGCCGATCCTTCTTTCAAAAGTATTTTTTACGTTAATTCCCAACGTGGAAGTATGCCAGTAATTATTCCATTTATCAGCATAAGTACTGCCATGACCGGGGCCACGTACAAAGCCACCGGGCTTAAAACTAAACGGATCTGATTGAGGGGTAAAAGGACCAAGCGGGCCTTCCCCAACAACTACTCCATCTGCCGAGCCACTCATCTCTGTTCCGGGTGCACAGTATTGTAAATAATATTTGCCATTATGCTTCGTCATATGCGATCCTTCCAGGAACGGATCTAAAAAAGTATTGTCCATGTACTCTCCAAAACGCTGCCAGCCATAGCGCCAATGTTCCAGCGAGTAAGTCTCTACTCTGGTACCCATCGGTTCAAATGTTTTGCGGTTCAGTTCTATACCATACATGGGATAACGGTTACTGCTGCCATTGTACATATAAAAACGTCCGTCGTCATCAGTAAAAAATCCGGGGTCCCAACCGCCAATTGCAAAGGAATCTACCAGGGGTTTCCATTCATTTGCTTTGGGGTTCGTACTCATCCACATGGTGAACTTACTGGTATAGGTTGATCCAAACACGATCATGGTATCGCCCACAATGCCCACTGCCGGTGCACACAATTCATCATACACAGTACCATTCCAGGGGCGCAGGAATTTCTTGGACACAAAATTCCAGTTCAGCATATCGCTACTCCACCAGTAACCCCATTGATTGGTGCTGAATAAATAATAGTCATTTTTGTACAACACGATCACGGGATCTGCTGTGGCACGGTGCCTGCCCCATTCACTGAAATTGGGGATGGGTGTATAACCATAATCCAGGTTAACGGGGTTGCAATAGGTTCTTTGTTGTGCGTTTGAAATGGCGCAACAAAAAAAACAAACTATCAGTAGTAAATTCTTTTTACTCATTTATTGATCATTATGGTTGCAAGTACAGGGAAATGATCCGAAGGATATTTCATATCATACGAATCGGTGATGGTTGCAAATTTTGAAACAGTTATTCTTTGGTCGTTCGAAACAAAAATATAATCAATACAACCATCCGGCTTTTCTTTAAATTTAAAGGCATTCCAGGTATCCACGGCGCCGTATACCAGTTTGCTGATATTCCGGCTGTTCTGCATATTCGCCATCATATATTTTGATGGTTCATCATCGGGCCTGGAATTAAAATCACCGCTCACAAGCACCGGGTAATTTTTTGTATTCAGTTCGCTTATCTTTTTAATGATCAGTTTCGCAGATTCCAGGCGGGCTTGTTTTCCCATATGATCAAAATGTGTATTGAATATCCAGAGCAATTGCTTTGTTTTATTGTTCTTAAATAACCCGTAGGTACAAACCCGGTTCAGCGCTGCATCCCACCCTTTGGAAGGAATATCTGGCGTAGGCGACAACCAGAAAGTAGATTGCTTTAGCAATGTATACTTATCCTTCTTATAAAATATACAGGAATACTCTCCTGCTTCTTTTCCATCATCACGGCCAACACCTATATAGTTGTAACCAAACAGGCTGTCTTTTAAATAAACCAGTTGCTGATGCAACACTTCCTGCAGGCCAATAAAATCAGCTTCATAATAATTCATCAGCCCGGCAACTTTATCTTTTCTTAGTCCCCACCAGTTCTCTCCATCACTTTTCAATTCCAGGCGAATATTATAACTCATCAGTTTTACTTCTGTTTGCGCATTCGCAAAAAATACAGCACATAAAAAAGCAATACAGAAAATGATCTGCTTCATAATTATTTTAAATAGGGGCTTTCAAAATTTAGTTTCTTTAACCCTGCCTGTATTTCGGGGCTGCTCATAAATAATTTCCACAACATACCTGTTCTGTAATTCTCCATCATCACAACGATCGGTCCCTGGTCAATGGCCAGGTAACGCGGCAGGTACCAGTTCTTCTGTTCGCTAAAAGCATCATAGAAGCCATAAGGCCCCCAGAGTTTGTCTTTCATATCATTGTACCAATGCTTCATGGCTGCCATGCTTTGCTGTGGTGTGTAAGGAAAAGATGACAGTGCAGCGGTTGGCGATATCACGCCCAGGTCTCTGTCCATGGTGGGTGCATGGCCTGCATACCCTTCCACAGAATAACTGGATGTAAGTCCCCAGTTATTGGCACCATATCCTTTGAATTTATTTGGATTATCAACACACCATTGATAATTGATCAGAGCCTGTGTAGTATTCTCTTTCCAGTAATCGGCGTATGTATCTTTTAATCCATGCGGATCCAGTCCCAAATAAGAATAATGCGCCCAGAACAAAGGCCCGCCATTCCAGGCATCACCCTGGTGCTTCATTTGCAGTATGTAAGGATAAGTTTTAGCGATGCCATCTGCTTTATTTACATCATTGATCTTCCCTTTCTCCGCCCAGCCTTCATGGTAAACTTCTGCTGGTACGCCATGTGTAGGTGAGGAAGCCGCCAGCACATACATGATCAGGCATTCATTATATCCATGCACCGGGAAATTCATCTTCCACCCATACTCCGGACTCCAGTGCCAATACAAAACATTTTTTCCATTGCGATACCAGTCAAATTCCACTTCCTTCCATAATTTATCGGCACGTGCCGCCAAAGCCTTTTCTTCGGCATTACCATTTTGATAATACTGCCTTACACAAAGCAGGGCCTGCACCATAAAAGAGGTTTCCACCAGGTCGCCACCATTATCAACTTTTCCAAATGGAACAACCTTACCCGTTTCGCCATTAAACCAATGAGGCCAGGCACCATGAAAGCGGTCAGCTGTTTCTAAAAACCGGACTATTTTTTCAAGATGCTGCCTTCCTGCTTCTTTGGTTACAAAACCTCTTTCAATGCCAACCAATATCGCCATCACACCAAATCCACTACCGCCACTGGTTACCACATGCTTGTCGTTATCTGGATAAATATTATCGGCATGAAATCTTTCCCTTCCCATACCACTCACAGGCTCCGCTCCATCCCAGAAATATTGAAAGGTTTGCTGCTGCACCTGGCGAAACAAAGCTGTATCTGCATTGGCAAGCGATACATCTTGTGTTGTTTCATTTTTTTTAACGGTTGATCTTTGCCCCTGTTTGCAGGCGCTTACTAAAACAACAACAGCAATCAGAACAGCAGTTTGTTTTCTCATACTAGCTTAAAAATTTATAAATAAGGTGCTGTAAAACCTAACACATTCTTCATTCCATTCTTCACTTCGGGGCAACTGGTAAGCAAATTCCAGATCAGCCCGCTGCGGTAATTCTCTATCATCACAATTTCCGGTCCCTGGTCAATCGCTAAAAAAGAATCGGCATACCAAAGGTCTTTCAAAGAGAATGCATCTACAAAACCGTATTGCTTCCAAACCTTATCGCCCAGTTTGTAATAAAAGAATTTCAATGCATTCATACTTTCTGCGGGAGTATATGGCATGGATGAAATGGCTGCTGTGGGTGAAATAACACCGATATCATTATTGGGTTCATTGGCATTATAGCCGCCCGGCACATCGCTGGCTGTTAAACCCCAGCACAGGTTGCTGTAACCAAAATTAGCTCTTGGGTTTGCCTTGCAGTACTCATAATTTATTTTGGTATGATTAACAACCTGGGTTTGGTAATTGGCATAGCTATCATTCAGTCCATTCGGATTAATACCCAGGAAGGAGTAGTGTGCAAAGAAAAGCGGACCTCCATTGGCGGCACCTAGGGGGAGTTGATAGCCGTAGTAGGTGCTGCCATTCTGCATAGCACCATTCCTGGCAAATCCTTCCTTATAAACCACCTGCGGAATACCATAAGTTGTAGAGGATGCCGCAAGTATATACGTGATCAGGCATTCATTCCATCCGCTTATCTTCACATTCATCTGCCAGGCGTAATTCGGACTCCAATGCCAGTACAAAACATTTTGCCCTCCCTGCCTGAACCAGTTCCATTCTACCGCATTCCATAGCGTATTGATATCGGTTCGTAAAGCTGTTTCTGCAGGATCAGCGCCATTAAAATATTGCCGGGCTGTTAATAAGCCTGCCATCAGGTAAGATGTTTCCACCAGGTCGGCTCCGTCATCCTTGGTACTGAAAGGAATTACAACACCTGTAGTTCCGTTCATCCAATGCGGAAAAGCACCATGAAATTTTTGCGCCGTGTTCTTTAAAAAAGAAACAATGGTCTGCATTCTTGTAAGCCCCTGCGCTCTTGTTATAAAGCTACGGTTGATGCCAACAGGTATGGCCATGATCCCAAAACCAGAACCACCTGTAGTAATCGTTTCCGGTGTGGCATTGCTTCTTTCCCTGGCAAGGCCGCTGGTTGGGTGACCATAGTCCCAGAAATATTTAAAGGTTTGCTGCTGTACCAGGTCAAGCAAAGCATTATCACTGATCACCGGAAATTTATCGGTTGAATCAATTTGAGTAATAAGACTAATGCTGAATGCAGTTGACAAAGCACCCCCCTTGATGGATTTCAATGCGGTTGTTGCATCTGCTGTATAGCGGGTTAATGCTTTCAATGCAGCCCCGGCGCTTACTACTACGGTACTGTCACCATTCTCATAAGAATAACCGGCAGCAACAACGGTGCTCCCGTTTTCTTTAACCGAGATGGCTGTTACGGTTGACCTGTCAACTGCATTATTAAAAGAAAGGCGTATGACCGGGCTTAGTTTAATATTATAGTTGGTAAACCCTGTTAAAGCGGTTGTGTTATCTATCCTGGCACTAACCAAAGCTATAGGCGTTGGGGGCAAAGGTGTTGGTGTACCACCTCCTCCTCCGCTATCTCCCTTACTGCATCCAAACAGGAAAATTACAGATGCCATTATTGCCGAAGCTGTTTTGATCAGTCGCATAATTGCTGTTTTAAAAAATAAGTGTTGAAATAGAATGGGGTAATGCCATGCATGAGGCAGCTTTACCATTGATCCATAAATTATAAGGTGTTTTGATGCTGCTTTGGTTCATCACTACCACTACCAGTTTTCCATCTTCATTTTTAAATGCGGTGGTAAGCAACTGGCTGCGACTGCTGCTGCTGATGATTCTTTTAGCACCCGGCTTTATGAATTTTGAAAAATGCCCGATGTAATAATAAGAATTCGTATAAGTGATCTGTCCCGTTCTTGTATCGCCATGCACAGGTGCAAAACAAAAATTGCCCACATGATTTGGACCACCTTTTTCATCCAGCAAAATATTCCAGTCGGTAAAGCCCACCATACCATTATTAAAATCGTTGATCATACTGCGGCCATATTCTTCGCCCAATACCCAGGCATTGTATCGTGTTGAATCAAAACTCTCGGCACAACCTTCGGTGAAGAAAAGATTCTTATCAGGAAATGCTTCATGCACCCTTCTGAGGTTATCATACATGGGCGTACCCCCGCTCCAGTCCTCGTACCAATGAAAGCCAATGCCCCAGATATATTTGGCTACCGCCGGATCGCTGAAATAGGTTTGTGCACGCTGGTACATCAGGTCGCGGTTATGATCCCACACAATGATCTTCTTATCCTTCAATCCTTCTTTCTCCATAGTTGGCCCCAGGTGATCTTTTAAGAAATCCCTTTCTTCTTCTGCTGTATATAAGCAGCTTTCCCAACGCTGTGTTGCCATGGGTTCGTTTTGAATAGAAATGCCCCAGACAGGGATACCAGACTTCTCATATTCCTTAATGAATTTAGTATAGTACATTGCCCAGCTTGCAGCAAACTCAGGTTTTAATTTACCGCCGTGCAGCACATCATTATTGTCTTTCATAAAAGCCGGCGGGCTCCAGGGACTGGCAAAAAGATTTATTTTGCCACCGGCTGCAGCCATGGCTTCCTTAATGAAAGGTATCTTGTATTTTCTGTCGTGTTCAATATTAAACGTACTTAGTTCTTTATCACCTTCTTTTATATAGGTGTACATGTCACTGCTGAAATCGCAGCTGTTGATATTGGTACGACCTACAGTGTAACCAATTCCTTTATCTGTGCTGAAATAAGCCGTCATCAGTTCCTGCTGCTTATCTTTTGGCAATTTATAAAATGTTTCTGCCGATGCATCTGTCAGCGCTGCGCCAATACCAAAGTAGGTTTGAAAGGTTTTAGAGGGATCAACAAAAACAGTGATCTCATTCTCAAAAGGCTGGCCTTTTTCCTTAAACTCCAGCGTATCGGTTGCGGTAAGCCGTAAATTACTGCTGTCGGCTGTGGTGTATACCAGTACTTTTTTACCATTGGTATTAAAAGCTTCTGTTGCGGGCGTTGATTTTTCATTACCCGTGCATGCAGCGAGCAATACACATAATAAGGGATAACTAAATTTGCTGATCTTCATGATTATTTATTTTCGTTGTTCAATATTTTTTTTGTTTCGCCGGGATAGATGCTGATATAATGCGTTCTTACTTTGGCTGCCCTGAGCCTTTCTTCTCCCTGCAGGTACACTGCAATGGCGGTAGATTCCTGTGCCGGCATATGACAGCTGATGCATTTTTGTTCAATGCCTGTAACCTGTAAATGTGTAGCGGTTTTAAACGCTGCTGTGTTTGATGGGTGGCAGCTCATACATCTCGCTGAGAATAGTGCCTCTTGCCCTCTTTCCTTTTCATGTATATTATGACAACTGCTGCAGGTCATGGTGCTGCTGGCCCTGAAGCAGTTGCTTTTTCTAAGCAGACCGTACTGGTTGCCATGCACTTCCACTTCGCCACCAGCAAGCGAAAGATTGTTTACACTGTCGATCCTGAAATAATCTGCCAGGTTTTTTCCAGCTACAAATTGAAAAGACGGTTTTATTTTCTGCATTTTACCTCCATGGCACAATGCACACACATCCAATTGCTGCTGCGCAGTAAGTTTTTTAGGATTTACAATAAAACTTGCCGTTTTTACTTCGGGATGTGCAGTTTGATAATCTACATGCTGTGCAGCAGGCCCATGGCATTTTTCGCAACCAACACCATAAATTATTTTATCCCTGCTGAAATTTACAGGCTCCATGCTGTCTGCCCCCATTCCTTCTGCATAGGTAACATGGCATTCCAGGCAACGTGCAGTGATGGGCCGGTCTGTCATTACTTTTCCCGAAGGAAATCCAGGACTGTTTGACCATTGCGCAGCTGCAGTAAAATAAGTAACCGGCATCTGAAAAAGCCGGTTGTGCCGCCAGTTTAAAAATGACTGCCCCATTACACCCGAGCCAATAACAATATCCTTACGGATTGCCATTTTTTCTTCTCCTTTGTAATAAATAACCTGGAAAAATCCGCTGTCTCTTTTTTGCATCGACACTAATATATCGGGCGTATAATAATAACTGTTGCTGCCTTCCTTAAAACTTCCGGCTATAAAATTTTCGGTTGCAGTTTGTCCGGTAAGATGATGAGCAGTTTGCAGGTGTTTATCATACACATCCTTGTGGCAGCTCATACATTTTTCTGACCCGGCGTAAGCGGCATATGAAGGCGGCTGTTCCGTTTCTTTACTGTTGGTGTTCATACATTGTACCAACACAAAGACACTGACCGCCAGGCCGAGTATCACCAATACACTGCGTCTATTTTTTTGTTTCAATATCATATAGCGGCCAATAATCCCCGTAATTACCAGGTATAAGTTGCAACAGCTCCTGCATTCAACGAAGTGAAAACATATTTACCTTTATAACCAATGTTGAACCCTGCAGCCACACTGCCTTCATTTACTACAATTAAAACCTTTTTTCCTGAGGGTGTTTTAAATGCCACGTTAGGCAGATCAGCAGCAAGACTGCTTTCAATACGTACCGAACCTGCCGGAACAAATTTGCTGGCATGTGCAATAATATAATACCCAACATTTTTTTGTACTAAAGTTCCGTTTACAGTTAATGCACCTTTGCATTCGGTGCAGCCACCGGGAGTATGCGGTCCGTACGTGGCGTCACTGGCCAGGTTCCATTCCAATGCTACTTTACTCCAGTTTCGCATAGAGCCTATCAAGACATTTTTTACATGCCATTTCAGGTCGCCGTCAAAAGTTCCGTTAGCACCTGTCCATTGCTCGGTAAAATATATATTCTTATCAGGATGTGCTGTTTTCACTGTAGATAATGCACTGATGTCTCCTGCATACAAATGAAAAGCCGAGCCATCGACGTATGCTTTGGCAGCAGCATCATTTAAAATCGCAATCGGATAGTTCGGATGGTCGCAGTTGTGATCAAAAAGAATGATCCTGGCTGTGATCCCCGCTGCCTGGAATTCCGGCCCCAGGTTATTCTTAATAAAATTGGCCTGTTCGGTTGCCGACATGGACATGCTGGGATTATTATTTGGATTCTCCGGTTCGTTTTGAATGGTGATTGCATCAATACGAATCCCTTTGCCCTGCATGGCCTGTATATATTTCACAAAATATTTTGCATATGCACCATAGTAGATTGGCAATAAAGTTCCGCCAACAGAGTTTCCATTGCTTTTCATCCATACCGGAGGACTCCAGGGCGAGCCCAGTATTTTAATGGACGGATTGATTGCAAGTATTTGCTTTAGAACCGGTATCAGGTCTACCGTATCCAGCGATAAATTAAAATTGGCCAGTGTAGGATCTGTCATTCCAACAGGCATATCATCATAACTGAAAACAGATGCGCTGAGATCAGATGCGCCAATACTTACCCGCAGGTAACTGATACCAGTGGCCGATGTGCTGAAGAGTTCATTCAGTAAAGAAGCCCGGGATGCTGCATCCATATGATTGATCTGGTATGCACTGCCACCGGTTAAGGTATAACCAAAACCATCAATGCTTTGATAGGCTATTGCAGAATCAACCGCAATAACCGGGTAACTGTTTACGGTACCTACAAAAGATAATACGCCTGTTTGTTTTTGCAGCAAAACAGACTGGTCGGCCTTTGTAAGCCACATATCAACATCATTGGTTGCAGGTATGGGAGTTGGCGTACCTCCGCCCCCACCTGTATTACTGCTGCTCTTAGAGCAGTTACCAAATGCCAGCAACATACTAATAGATATCAGCCACATAGATTTTCTTTGTTTTTTCATGTTATACTTATTTCCAGTTTTTTTAATTTCCAGCTATCTGCGCTGCTATCAGTCAAACTATTCATGCGGTTTCAAAAACGTCAGCTCTTTATTATTTTGTGCAACCACCAGCACCTGTTTTCCCCCGGCATACCGTATCCATTTTGCATCCCTTACTTCCCCATTGGTTATTGCTGTTGCTGTTGTAAACTGAAAATTACTCAATGCTTTATTAAAAGAAAATGCCGAAGGCAGCAAAGCATCATACCGGCCCTCGTAAGGAACCACGCCGTAAAAATTTCCGGCAGCCAGGTAAGTTCCTTTGCTGTTACCAGGTAAAGAACAGAAAGCAAAAACAGGTGCCATTTGTACGCCATCGGGTAGGTCCATTCTGGTGAAATTTCCTTTACCGTCATTAATGAAACAACAGGAACCCAATGTTTCAGCTTTTAATTCTGTATAATCTTTAAAGAGGTTAAAGAACATATAATCAACCGTTTTACCGGCAACCTCACTATACTTTAAATAAGATTTCTTAAGTACCGGCAAAGATCGCTCCAGTTCATCTTTGGCAAGAAAAGTGTATTCCTTTTTGTCGACCGTATAAGCCATCACCTGCTCTACCGAACCGTTATTATCAAAGTCTTTTACATACAGTTTCAGCGGCCCATTCTTACCGGCATATAGTTTACTGTTATGTCCCCAGTTACCGGCAAGGATATCCATAAAACCATCTCCGTTTACGTCGGTGGTGTACATGGTTTGCCATAAACCGGTAGAAGCAGGAATTTCTGAAGCGGTGAATCTTCCGTTTTTATTGATAAAGATTTTAACCCCCATCCATTCGCCGGCAACCAGCAGATCATTCCATCCATCATTGTTAATATCTGTAAATGATGCGCTGGTAACAATACCCAGGTTATCTGATCTTATAACAGAAGCGTCGGCTGGTTTAAAAATACCTTTGCCATCATTTAATAATAAATAAGAAGGCTGGGCAATACCGTACCGTTTATCATCTGCAAGTCCGCCAACAAAAAGATCCATATCACCATCCTTATCAATATCAGCTACTGTTACACAGGATTTATTTTTAAGCATTGGCGGTATGGCAGATGCTGCTTCTGTGAAATGCCCGCTGCCATTATTCATGTACAGGTGATCGGCCAGAAAAGGAGCCCCATCATCGTATTGATTTCCCCCGCTTACAACATACAGGTCAGGAGCACCATCATTATTGGCATCAAAGAAAACCGCATCCACTCCTTCGCTTTGTTTTGATTTGGCAAATACGGCAGTATCGGTGGCATTAAATTTTCCGGCAGATGACTGTATCATCAACGTGCCCGCCTGGCCCGCAGCGCCACAAACAAAAAGATCATCCAGTCCGTCTTTATTTACATCTGCAACT
>Ga0075158_10002485_pt1 | contig 13383 bp, 9 predicted proteins | sample JI91814BDNA_FD_70968 | JGI IMG/M metagenome (GOLD analysis project Ga0075158, IMG submission 70968) | Wastewater effluent complex algal communities from Wisconsin, to seasonally profile nutrient transformation and Carbon sequestration -... | ecosystem: Engineered > WWTP > Effluent > Algae... | reverse complement strand
CCGGCAAATTCACTGATGGCCGCAGGGCGGATGGAATTCTCAAATGCCAGGTCGGCCACTGCCAGATTTCCCTTATCACTATTCAGGTTGGGGTTCGCCATGCTGTAAATTTAACAAGAGGGGCCGGAAACAGGGTTAAAAATATTTTACCGAATATTATTGTATATACAAACAATACCCCCTTATCTTTGTCCTGTTGAAAGCTACCGACAGTAAATATTGCCAATGCCTTTATTTCTCCAGTAATGCCCTGGCCCGTAAAATGGAGAAACTGGCCAATGCCAGCTGGGAAAAACTGGGGTTGACTGCCAGTCATGCTTATATACTGATGCTGGCCATTGAACGACCGGGTATTCAGCCTTCGGAGCTGGTCAAAAATTTATTACTTACGCCGAGTACCATTACCCGGTTGATGGAGAAACTGGAAACCAGAAAACTGATTGTAAGAACAACAGAAGGTAAACTGACCAATGTGTACCCAACCCCAAAAGCAAAAGCCATGCTGCCTGAACTGAAAGAATGCCTCCAGGAATTTCACCAGGCATATACCAGTTTGCTGGGCCGGGAGGAAAGTTCAAGACTGGTAGGACATATCAACAAACTGGCGGATAAACTACCCTGATTTTTTTTAATTTATAATTTGTATATACAAACATTTAAACCCAAACACATGAAGTATGTTATTACCGGGGCTGCTGGAAATATTTCCAAACCCCTTGCTGAAAAATTATTGAAAGCCGGCCACGATGTTACTGTGATCAGCCGCCATGAAAAGAATATTCAATCCCTGATCAGTCTGGGCGCCCATGCGGCCATCGGTTCAGTGGAGGATACTGATTTCCTGACAAAGACATTTACAGGAGCTGATGCGGTGTATACCATGGTCCCTCCGCATTTCGGTGCTACCGATTGGAAGGGTTATATCGGTCAGATTGGAAAAAACTTTGCCGCCGCGCTGAAGAACAGCACTGTGAAATATGTGGTGAACCTGAGTAGTGTGGGTGCCCATTTACCCGAAGGAGCCGGACCGGTGAGTGGATTGTACCGGGCTGAACAGGCATTGAATGAACTGACGAATCTGTCCATCAAGCACCTGCGGCCGGTTTATTTTTATACCAATTTGCTGGCCAGTATACCAATGGTTAAGCATATGAAGATCATTGGCAGCAATTTTGGGGGACCGGAATTTACCATGGTATTGACCCATCCTGACGATATTGCTGAAGTTGCTTTTGAAGAGTTAAGCAGACTGGATTTTACCGGACATTCCTATCGCTATATCGCCAGTGATGAAAGACCCACCAGCGAAATTGCATCGGTACTGGGAAATGCCATTGGTCAGCCGGAACTGCCCTGGATTACCTTTACGGATGAGGATTCATTGAATGGAATGATGCAGGCCGGTTTACCGGAAGAAATTGCCCGAAACTATACGGAGATGGGACATTCAATTCAAAGTGGACTATTCATGGAGGATTACCTGAAAAACCGGCCGGCACAATTCGGCAAAACCAAACTGGACAATTTTGCCCTTCAATTTGCAGCGGTGTACCAGGCAGGTTAACAGCCATAATTTTTATAACAAGCTTTAAATTATAATCATGAAAATCGGAATCATTGGCAGCGGAATTGTGGGCCGGGTGCTCGCTACCGCCTTTATCAGTGAAGGGGAAGAAGTGATGCTTGGAACCCGGAATATCAGTAAAGAAGAAGTGCTGAAATGGCAGCAGGAAAACCCTTCCGGTTTGCTGGGTTCATTTCAGGACACGGCACAATTCGGAGAAATCATCGTACTGGCAGTTGGCGGACTGGTAGCGGAAGATGCGATTACGCTGGCAGGCAAAGAACATTTCATCGATAAAGTGGTAATTGATACTACCAATCCGATCGCAGCCGTACCACCGGAAAGCGGTGTTTTAAAATACTTCACCAGTCTGGAAGAGTCATTGATGGAGCGATTACAAAAAATCATTCCGGATGCCCGGCTGGTCAAAGCTTTTAATAGTGTGGGCAATGCCTTTATGTACAAGCCTTCATTTAGCGAGGGAGTCCCTACGATGTTTATATGCGGGAATGATGCAGCCGCTAAACAAACCGTAACAACAATACTCAGTCGTTTTGGATGGGATACAGCAGATATGGGAACTGCCGTTTCCGCCAGGGCTATTGAACCACTGTGTATACTCTGGTGTATACCCGGCTTTATCAGTAACCAGTGGTCACATGCTTTTAAATTGCTTAAAAAATAAAACCGGTATCAGCGCAGCAGGTTTTGAATGTCATGAGTGGTTCACAATATGACATTCAAAACTTCGCCCTGGTTTCTCCTGATTGTGGAATTCATACCACATCATTTATTTATGTATTGATTCAGTTGAAGTAAAAGATCAGGGTCCGGACTATTAGCCAGCCATTCATTTCTCTCAGAAAAACGGCAAACCCCGGGATAATCACCCTTCCATTGCCCAATATCAAGAATGATCTGAAAATGAAGATGGGGAGGCCATCCCCCGTTTTCATCCCATTTACCCAGTTGTGCAAAGGGCGTTCCTGCAGAAAGCTGATCTCCTACCTGGCATTCCTCTATATCTTTTAAAGCAAGATGGCCGTATAATGTAAAAAAAGAATTCCCTGCTAATTCATGTTTTAAAATGATTGTGGCACCATAATCTCCTGATTGGTTATTAAAGGCGAAGCTATGTACCCTTCCTTCCAGGGGTGTCATTACACTTGTACCGGCCGGTCCCCAGATATCTGTACCCAGGTGCAGTCTGCGGGGCTCCACTTTTCCTGCTTCCCCGTCAAAAACGGTGCTAAGCCGGTACACCGTTCTGTGTTCGGCATACCCACCGATCCCATATCTGGCTCCGGCTTTTGTAATACAGCTGCTGACATAATCCGTAAATCCCTCTTTATTACTTAACAGCTCATCCGTTAATTCGTGGTTGGATGCTGTAAAATCCATTGCCAGTAAGGTATCGGTACTTGTATTAAATGGTACAACCGGTTGAATACCGGATTCAATTAAATTGATCAGTTTAGAAAAAGCAGTTTGATCCATTCAACAAATGTAATAACAAAAAAAAGGCTGTCTCTTTTGGAAGAGACAGCCTGGTTATAATTTTCACTGAGTGACTTACTGACGCTGGATGATGACAGTAAATGTCTTCTCAGATGTTCTGATACCATCATCGTAGAAGACTTTCACCATATATGGTCCTGCAGGCAGGTAACTGATATCTACAGGAATCACTCTGCCATAGGACAGACCATTGAAGGTTTGTCTGTGCAGCAGCTGACCAGCGGTGTTGTGAACGCTCATACCAAGATAGTTATACAATGTACTGTTGATCCTGAGGCTAAAGCGGCCTGTGTTCGGGTTCGGGAAGAGGATCACGGCATTTTCATCCAGTTGCCTGATTCTTTCCGGACAATCGATAACAGGAGCCACCACCGTACCGGTAGAAGTACATCCTGCTGCATTCACATAAGTATAAGTAAGTGTGTAAGAACCAACTGATGTAACACCCGGAACAAAGTTAGATCCGGAGATACCGATTCCACTCCATGTTCCGCCAACAGGCGTCGCGCTAAGCGGTACCAGTGTATCGCTCAGGCAAATCCTGGTTGGTAATGCTGCAATGGTCACCGGTGTAGGTGCATTGACAGTCAGGGTTGCGTTACTGGATGTAACAGACTGACCGCAGACATTGGTCACAATAACACGGTACAGACTACCTGTTTGTGAAGTGGCTGTTGGGCTAACAGTTAATGTGGGGGTGAATGAACCACCGGTTGTGAGGTTGGTCCAGGTACCACCACCATTGGTGCTCACCTGCCACTGATAAATATTCGGAGTCGGTGTTCCACCGGCTACTACTGTAAATACGGCATCTGCAGGGGCGCAAACTGTTCTGTTTGCTGGTTGTGTTGTGATTGTTGGCGGAGTTGCCACTACCAGTATCACTACGTTAGATGTTACTGCCGGAGGACAAGTACCGGAAACGATGACACGGTAGCGGTGACCGTTACGTGCAACTGTTGGGTTGATCACCGTTACTGCATTGGTTGTTGTACCGGAATGCAGGGCATCGTCAACAATATTATTCCAGGTAGTTCCATTGTCAATGCTACGCTGCCACTGATAGGTTAATCCTGTTCCGGTTGCTGCCACTGTAAAGGTGGTATTGAAACCAGGGCATACAGGTGCTGCAGGAGCAGTAGGCTGAGTAGTAATCGCAGGAAGCTGATTCACATTGATAGTTACAGAAGCAGAATTGCTACAACCAGCAAGTGTGGTACTTGCAGTGTAAGTTGTTGTAACTGCTGGTTTGGCCCATACGGTATAAGTTGGTGTACCGGTATAGGCAACCGTTGCGCCTGCATCAGAATATAAATTAGTCAGCGGACTAAATACAAGCGGCTGCAGCACATTAAAGGTAATGGTCCAGGTACTGAGGAACCCAATATCACCGGTTAAATCATCAAAGGCATAAAGACTCCAGTTACCGTTCATATTACCGGTAAAAGTGGAAAGTGTTGTGGCAGTAGGAGAACCGACTACCGGCCAGGTATCACCGGCGCCATAATTCGTAGGCTTATAGCTGCCAGTTGCATTAAATGCAGCATCTGCAAGGAATGAAGCAGCTGCATCGTCCAGGGTAAATGTTTGTCCGGTAGCATCTGGACTTCCACCCGCATCAGACATCAAAATCACGGATTGTCCGGTTGGTGAAACGAGTACAATATCAACATCGTCAGGGAATGAATGACTGAAATTAGTCAGTGTAACCGATTTCACAGATACACCTGTTGCTGGCAAGCCGGCAACAGCCAGTGTATTGGGATAAGGTGTACTAACACCAGTTGTTGTTCCACCAGCCGGGATATGTGTATTATTCAGATTAGTGAATGATTGCGTGGCAGGAGGTGCCGCATTGGCATCGATCCGAACAATATTACCATTACAGATCGGCGTATTTCCATTGCAGGCAAATTCCAGTGTAAATCCTCTTACAGATCCGATATCAATTGCTGCACGGTCACTTACATTGAGTATCCACACCCCATTACCGTTCTGACCATCAAAGGCAGATAACGCACTTTCCGGAGCAAAATTACCATTGATTGCTCCAAGGCCTGACATAGTAGAAGTAGCTGGGAAACCGCCATCATCATCCAATACTACATTACAGAAATTATTTCCACCGCCACCACGCTGATTAATCAGGGTAACGGTTGTACCAGCAGGAGAACGAAGGGTAAACACCAGGTCTCCGTTGAATGTGTGATCAACTGAAGCATTGGCGTTACCGATACTTACATCACAGGTACCGGCCGGGTTGGCATTGAGTTTAAAATTAAGATCGGTGATCAAACCTGTCAGTCCGTTGACTGTAATCGGAATATTCACACCGGCTACATTATTATCCGGGATGGGAACTGCTGGTCCTGCATAAGTATATAAACAAGGACCAACAGGTGGTGTCGTTGTGAGTGTAATCAGCGGTGTCTGATTGACAGTAACTGTTACAGTTGATGCTTTAGAGCAGCCCAAAGCATCTGTTGATGTAAGTGTGTAAGTATTGACACCAGCCGGAATATTAGTAACGTTAAAGCTTACGTTGGCATTATTCGCTCCTGAAACAACCGGTGCTGCAATGGTACCGGGTCCGGTAAGCGTATGGGTATAGTTTCCAATACCACCTGTTGCGGTAGCCGTAATAACAGATGATCCCGGAGAGCATATATTATTATTAGGTGTAGCAGTAATCGTGCTATGCTGCGGATTACCCACATTCACCACTACTTCTGCAGTGGTAGCTGCACCTCCACCCGGATTGGTACAGGTTACTGTACATACATAATAACGGGTAGCTGCTGCAGTAAATGTATAGGTAGTGTTTGTAGCACCTGATATATTAGTATAGGTACCACCAGGCGTAGTCGCTTCTTTCCACTGGAAGCTCAGACCGGTCGCAATGGGGAAGCTATTCAGGGTCAGGGTTACCGATGTACCAACACATACGGAAGTAGTTGTTGGTGTAATAAATCCTGGTGAAGGCACCCCGGTACAGGGGAAGATACAGGTTCTGGTAAGGGAATAGTTACCGCTGTTAGTACTGAAGCCGGTAACCAGTACATAATATGTAGTGCCAATAACAGTATTAAATGTAACCTGTGAACGTGTCCCGCAGAAGTCATCATTACCTGTAACACAGGTAAATGAGCCGCAACTACCACTGAATACGCCAATCTTGGTATCATAAGATGATGCGCAAAGACTCAGGGTGGTCTGGGAACCATCACCGGCAAATGTATACCATACACCCGGTGCTGTATTTAATGTTGTTCCGCAAGTCGCTACAGCATCCGATGTAGCAAAAGCAGTAGAACCAGTCAGGGTTTGGCCGCAATTAATTGTAATCGCTCCGGCACAAAGATCATTGGCAGGTGGTGGTGCCAGACAGACGATCTGGAAGGTTTGAGTTACGGAAGAACTTGTCTCAGAATCCATCAGGATATAATAAGTTGTTCCTGCTGTTAAAGTACCGATAGGAGCAGTACCTGGGCTAAAGATATCATCAATACAGGTCCAACCACTTGAACTACATCCTCCTGAAGCTGCTTTATAAAAATAATCGATAAAGCCTCCTGAGTTTGTGGACGTTACCTGCAAGGAATAAACTCCTGTAGTAGCAGGAGTGAATGAATAAATTTTTTCTGAGCCTGGTGTGGAGAATCCACAAGCAGTAGTATTCCAGGAACCCCCACCGACAAGCGTTGCTGTGGTAGGAGTACCGCAAGCAGCGATATTGGTTATTGTAGTACAAGGATCCGTAGGGCCCGCACAACTTGTACAGGTTATTGTTCCGGTATGACAACTGCCATCAGTACCACAAGCTGCATTTGTATTATAATGAAGATACAAAGGACCAGAAGAGGTACAGGTTACTGACAGCGGCGGTGTACCAAAACCAAGCACCGTACCACCGGGGGTACCCTGTCTGATCGTGATATAATTGGAGGCCCCTCCTGTTGCATTAAACAAATAGGTACTACCAGCAACAGCGCCATTGATGGTGCTGTACTCACCGGCAAACGCACAGGTGGTGATGGTGACTGGACTTGTATTTGTTGGAGCCGTTACTGTCCCGAACTGAGAAGCATTCGTACACTGACTCCAAATATTTTGCCCCGTAAACACAAAGATTAAGAGCAGAAAGAAGTAAAACTTTCTCATAAGCAAATTTTGGTTAATTACATAATACTCCCAATGGGAGATATTTGGGGGGGAAGTTAGGATTTTTTTTAACTGCCCCAACTTTTAAATACAAAATATTCAATACTTAAAACCGTTAGTATTAATAAATTGTCACAGTCTGATGAAATTACCCGCCTGCCGGCCCCGGCCCTTCCTTTTTTTGCTGATTTTTTCCTGTTTTCCCGCTTTCCTGCCCGCTCAAATGATTACCGGCGCCTGGCAGGGTCGCATTAACCGGCAAAAAGTGGAGGTTAAGATCATTCAGAAAGGGGACAGCCTGACCGGAACCGCTTATTATTATGAGTCGGCCGGGAATTACCGCCGTTACACGATCAAAGGCTATTTTGATGCCAATACCAATGAAGCAGTCTGGTGGGATGACCAGCTGATTGTAGCCAAATCAGGCCGGCTTAGTATCAGTCTGCCCGGCAAAACCCCCATGCTTTCAACCGCCGATTTCAATTGTCCCGGCGGGAGTAAAATGATGCTGGATGGGAAAACAGCCAGCCGGGATGATGAAAATGATAAAAAGGGGGATGTTCATCTCGATAAAATCATCCGCCCGGTTTTTGAGGATGAATGGGATTTCGTGATCGAGAACTATACCGTAGGCGCTAACGACCCCGATATTATTGACAGCGTTGGATCTGTGGCCCTGGTCCCCATCATTAGCAGTGCTGAGGGAGAAAAGGAAGCGGAGCAAACAACTGTGCTCATTGTCCCCCCTCCCAGGGAACCCCAGAAAGCACCCGAGAAAAAACAAGTAAAGAAGGAGGAACCTGCCCCGCAACCAGTGCGGACCATTCCCGTTGAGCCCGTAGCTCCCGTAGCTGTTAAAGCCCCCAGTATTGAAGAAAAATTTGCCAGCCGCCAGAAACAGTTCATCAAGGAAATACCCCTGACTGGCGATACCCTCGAACTTCGTTTTTATGATAATGCAGAAATTGACGGAGACTCCATTTCCCTCTTCCTGAACGATGTCCTGCTCGCTAAAAATATCAGGCTCACGGGCAATCCCTATATATTAAAGATTTCACTGGCTTCCATGAAAGACAGGAACGAACTGGTGATGGTAGCCGAAAATCTGGGCACTATCCCGCCCAATACATCTTATATGATCGCCATGGTAAATGGAGTGAGATACGATGCGTACCTGGCCAGCAGCGAAGGCAGCAGTGCCATGATTCGTTTTACTAAACCACCAAATTGATCATCTTGTTTTTTACATAGATGATTTTTTTAGGCGGCTTTCCATCCAGCCATTTGATCACGGCAGGATCCTGCAACACCAGTTCCTCTACCTGTTGCTGGGTAGCATCCAGCGCAATAGTGAGCTCAGTCCTGGTCTTTCCATTGATGGCCACAGGGTAATTCTTACTGCTTTCCTTAATATATTTTTCTTCGAATTTCGGAAATGCCGCATCCAGTACCGTGCTGTTATTTCCCAGTACATGCCAGAGTTCTTCGGCCATATGCGGGGCATAGGGAGCCAGTAAGATCACCAGGGACTCCAGTATTTCTTTTTTATGGCATTTCAGATCAGTAAGTTCATTCACACAGATCATGAAACTGCTGACCCCGGTATTGAAACTAAATCGCTCCGTGTCTTCTTCTATTTTTTTGATGGTCCGGTGCAAGACTTTGCGTTCGGCATCATTGGCAGGGTCCTTAGTCCAGATGACCTCCCCCTGGCCCCCTCCAGAGGAGGGGGAATCCGTTACTTTAAAGAAAAGACGCCAGAGTTTTTTCAAAAAGCGATGTACGCCTTCAATTCCCTTGGTATCCCAGGGCTTGCTCATTTCCACCGGACCGAGGAACATCTCATACATGCGGAAAGTATCAGCACCAAAACGGTAAACCAGGTCATCCGGGTTCACGGTGTTGAATTTGGACTTGCTCATTTTCTCCACTTCAGCGCCACAGATATACTTGCCATCTTCCAGTAAAAAACTGGCATCGGCAAACTCCCCTTTTTTCCATTTCCGGAATGCTTCCGTATCCAACTCATACCCATCTACAATATTTACATCCACATGGATCTGGTCCACAGTATACTGATCTTTTAACCCGGCCGAAACAAACTGACTCGTGCCATGTATCCGGTAAACAAAGCGGGATGAACCCTGAATCATTCCCTGGTTCAACAATCTTTTAAAAGGCTCATCATATCCAATTAAGCCAAGGTCATACAATACTTTCGTCCACATCCGGCTGTACAACAAATGTCCCACCGCATGTTCTGTTCCTCCAATATATAAATCCACCTGCCCCCAGTAATCACTGGCGGTCCGGCTGCAGAATTCGTCTTCATTTTTCGGATCCATGTACCGCAGAAAATACCAGCTGCTGCCTGCATAGCCCGGCATAGTACTGGTTTCTCTTTGTCCTTCGGGGGTATTGACCCATTCCGTCATATTCAATAAAGGTCCTTCCCCACCCTTGCCTGGTTTTACTTCATCCATATGGGGTAATATAAGCGGCAGGTCTTCTTCATTCATGGCCACAGGCACCCCTTCTTTCCAGGTAATGGGAAAGGGTTCCCCCCAGTAACGCTGCCGGCTAAATCCGGCATCCCGCATTTTATAATTGATTTTTCTTTTACCGATCCCGGCTGCTTCTATTTTTTGTATGGCCACTTCAATGGCTTCTTTCATCAGCATGCCATCCAGAAAGCCTGAATTTTCAAGGATGGCTTCCTTGGTGGGATTGGCTTCCTCCCCATTATAATGCGTACCAATAATATTGGTGATGGGAATATTAAAATGACGGGCAAACTTATGATCCCTTTCATCGCCGCAGGGTACGGCCATGATAGCTCCGGTTCCATAACCGGCCAGCACATACTCTGATGTCCAGATGGGAATTTCTCTTCCGTTAAAAGGATTGATGGCATAGGCTCCGGTAAATACCCCGGTTATTTTTTTCTCCGCCATCCTTTCCCTTTCACTCCTGCTTTTTACATAGGCCAGGTACTCTTCCACTGCAGCAGCCTGCTCTTTGCTTTTGATAGCTCCTACCAGGTCCAGTTCGGGTGCTACCACCATGAAATCAACACCAAATATGGTATCAGGACGGGTGGTATATACCCGGAGTGTATCAACTGTTCCCTTTTCAGATTTTACTTTGAAATCAATTTCAGCGCCACTGGATTTACCGATCCAGTTGGTTTGCATTTCTTTCATCGCATCACTGAAATCAACGGTTGACAATCCTTCCAGCAAACGGTCGGCATAGGCCGTGATCCGCAGGTACCATTGGCGCATCCTTCTTTTTTCTACCGGATGACCACCTCTTTCACTCACCCCATTCACCACTTCATCATTGGCTAAAACAGTACCCAGGGCCTCGCACCAGTTTACTTCTCCATAAGCACTGAAAGCCAGCCTCCGCTTCATCAGCCATTCTTCTTTTTCGGCTATGCTGAACTGCTGCCATTGCGCTGCCGTAAAATGCCGGCAGCCTGCTGTTTCATATTTGGCCACCAGTTCAGCAATGGGTCTTGCCTTCTGCTGTGTGTTACAGAAATAACTATTGTATAATTTCAGGAAGAGCCACTGGGTCCATTTATAATAATCCGGCTGTGAAGTGTTCACTTCCCGGTCCCAGTCGTAACAGAATCCGATCTTATCCAGCTGGCTGCGGAAATTGTTGATATTGGCGGCTGTTGATACCGCAGGGTGGATGCCATGTTCAATCGCATATTGCTCAGCCGGTAATCCGAATGCATCATAACCCATGGGATGCAAAACATTGAAACCCTTTAACCTTTTGTAACGGCTGTAAATATCACTGGCAATATAACCCAGCGGATGCCCCACATGCAATCCTGCCCCGCTTGGATAAGGAAACATATCCAGGACATAATGCTTGGGTTTCTCTGATTGATTGGAAACCTGGTACACTTTACTTGCTTTCCACCAATCCTGCCACTTCTTTTCAATGTCCCTGAAATTATATTCCATCGTGCTATGTCTTCCTTTTGGTTTTGAAATAATGAAATGCTGCTTTTAAAGCTTTAACAAAAAGCTGCTGGCTGTTCTGGCAATAGGACGGCGTCGCCATCGTTTAAATGATCCCAGAGCAAGGCTTTGGGGCGGCAAAAATACTGAATGTACCCTTTAAATGGCTATTTTTGCGATTCGTTCCGCAGTAAACAAGCGCCTGAAAATGACTGAAATGGCTTTATACCGCGGCTTTACTATCCACTAACCCGAAAATTGGATCAAATGTCCCAATCCGGCAAAGCTTCTATCAAAAAAGGTAAGCCCTCTTATTTTATGTCCATTCTCGGGGTCACCCTGGTACTCTTTCTATTAGGTATCATTGGCTGGTTGGTGATCAATGCCAATAAACTGGGCGATTATTTCAAGGAAAATGTGGAAGTCAGGGCCTATCTGCGAGGAGATCTGAATCCCAAGGATAGTGTGGCATTGATGAATTATATCACGGCCAAACCCTATGTGAAATCCATCCAGTATGTATCCAAGGATCAGGGCAAGAAACAATATATGCAGGAAGAAAGTGAGGACTGGAGCAAGGTGCTGACCGAGAATCCGCTTCCCAATGCCATTTATTTCCGGATTAAAAAACAATTTGTGAACCTGGATACCCTGGCCAATATCAAAAAGGACCTGGAAGCACAAACCTATGTGAGCGACGTAAAGTATCCCGAAGCCCTGATTGGCAAACTGAATAAGAATATCCGTATTGTAAGCGCCATCCTGCTGGCTATCGTGATTATTATTTCGCTGGTCGTGATCTTCCTGATAGATAATACCATCCGCCTGGCCATGTTCAGTAACCGTTTCCTCATCAAGACCATGCAAATGGTGGGTGCCACCCGTGGCTTTATCGCCCGTCCGCTAAATATCCGGGCGATTATCAATGGTGCCATCAGTGGTGTTATTGCTTCCTCTATCTTATATATTATTATTGTTATTCTTGAAGGATCTGTCAGCTGGTTGAAGACCATTCACGATACCGGACTGCTCTTCCTGCTTTTCCTGGTCCTCATCGTGCTGGGTATTGGCATTACCCTCTTTAGTACGCACCGAAGTGTGGTGAAGTACTTGAAAATGAGGCTGGATGACTTGTATTAGGCGAGCTTGCCCGCTGAAGCATATGCGAAGGAGGGTGGGGAATGGGAAGCGTAAATTTGGAAATGGAAATTGGAAAATGAAGGTTGGGGCCTGTTCTGGTGACAAGCGTAGGTAGATTGCGAAAATCATTATATTGCGAGCCAAATTGGAATGAAATGAGTGAAAAGAATACAGCTTCAATGTTTACGAAAGATAATTACCGCTGGATGATGATCGGACTTGCGGTGATTGCCCTGGGAATGGTGCTGATGGCCGGAGGCAAGAGCAATACAGATCCTACTGTTTTTAATAAGGATGCTGTGTATAGTCCGCTGCGGATTACGGTGGCGCCATTGCTGATCCTGCTCGGACTGGGAATTGAAGTATTCGCCATTTTCAAGAAACCCAAAACCGCCTGATCTTTCATTTGCTACAATTATAAAATTGGGAAGCGGCAGTATACACTGACCGCTTTCTTTATATATTAAAAGTCTTGCAGCATGACCACCCTCGAAGCCATCATTATTGCGATTGTGGAAGGACTGACTGAATTCCTGCCCATTTCATCAACGGGACATATGATTGTTACCGAGCGATTACTAGGTGTTGAATCGACTGACTTTACCAAACTCTTCACGGTGGGCATCCAGCTGGGGGCCATCCTGGCGGTGATTGTTTTATACTGGAAAAAATTTGTAGCCCCTTTGAAAACCGGTAACTGGCAATTCTATTTCAAATTGTTTATTGCTGTGATTCCGGCCCTCCTGCTGGGATTTATTTTTTCAGATAAAATTGATGCCCTGCTTGAAAGCGCTTTAACGGTGGCCATCACCATGATTGCAGGCGGGATAGTTTTATTATTCATTGATCAGTTTTTCCGGAAAGAAACGGTGACTACTGATGAACAAATCAGTTATCCAAAGGCACTCATCATCGGGCTATGGCAATGCGTGGCCATGATCCCCGGTGTCAGCCGGAGTGCTGCCAGTATCATTGGAGGAATGCAGCAGCAACTGACCCGCAAACTGGCTGCTGAATTTT
>Ga0075158_10002483_pt1 | contig 13384 bp, 10 predicted proteins | sample JI91814BDNA_FD_70968 | JGI IMG/M metagenome (GOLD analysis project Ga0075158, IMG submission 70968) | Wastewater effluent complex algal communities from Wisconsin, to seasonally profile nutrient transformation and Carbon sequestration -... | ecosystem: Engineered > WWTP > Effluent > Algae... | reverse complement strand
ACCCCAAACCCCAAACCCCAAACCCCAAACCCCAAACCCCAAACCCCAAACCCCTGAGTTTAGTTGAAAATTCCCTGATCATCAATAAGAAATTAAAATTAATTTTTTTATTATGAAAAGTTTTGACATTTTGGCAAATCCCGATAAATAGGCTCGTAAAAATACTTTTTTAGGAGGCGTTCTCAGTATTGTTTTGACACTTGTGGTGATTTTTATTATGAGTAGAGAGTATTCTAAATTCAAAGGAGTATCGATCAGTAAAAATCTCTATTTGGATCCAAAACCAATCGAAGAACAACTACGTGTGAAATTGAATATTATTTTAAGACACGCACCTTGCGCAATTTTATCATTAGATATACTAGATGACTTAAGACATCATTAAGTCGATATCAACATTCCTAAAAAAAAAATAACTTTAGATGGTACTTTCATCGAGGATGTAAGATTAAAAGTATAAATCCAAAGATAATGAAAAAGATAGTTATGAAGAAATCAAAAAAGAACTCAATGAAGGAATCGGTTGTTAAATAGAAGGTCAATTTAGTATTGATAAGGTGTCTGGTAATTTTCACTTAAGTTTTCATAATTATATGAATCATTATAGATAGTTATTGACTTCTGATCATGAAACCTTCATGAAAATGAACTTATCATTTGAATTAAAAGAATTAGTATTTGGCACTGAAAAAAATGATGTAAACTAATATAAGATAGAAAATCTATTGAAGGAAATGGAACTTGATAATCAGTTATTGAATAATTTTATTGATCACAAAGAAGTAGTTCACGATCATTTCATCGCTGCTCATTGGATTGAAATAATTCCTTATACTTTTGTAGACAATAGAGACGGGTTTTCATATTAAAGTTATCTTCATAGTTTCAATAGAAAAATAAAACCAATTGAGACTGCAGAAATCGATGAAACTGTACCAATTATAGAATTTCATTATAAATTCAGTACTTTGTCAGCGAAATATGAAATTGAAGTTAAAAAAACATTTCATTTTGTGATGGAAATGATTGCAACAATTGGTGCCCTTTTCGCATTCTTTGAAATTTTCAATAATTATTCTAATGCACTCTGGGAAATAATCTTTGGAAAAAGCGCCGATTCATAATGATTTGATAAGTAATTATGATCATTCATATATTTCATTTTTCAAATCATTAATATAAAATTGTTTCAATATTAAAAATCATTATAATATAATGGGAAACAATTAAAACACATATAATTAGTATTTAAAGAATTTCGAACTTAAAAAAGAATTATCGGGAGGTATCTTGAAAGGAGCTATTCTTGAAAATAAAGAAGATGGCAAATAGTATTTTTTTAAAACGTTCAACTTCTAAGATAAAAATGATTTAATGAAACTCACTAGTTATCTAACACTTTATAGACATAATGTAAAACCTTGGAAACCAAAGTAATATAATAAGAGTATTTAATTTTTAATACGAACAAAAAAATCTATGTAGTACTACCTATAACGAAGGTGTGGTTATGTCTTTCGAAAATGAAAACATGGAAAAATATATTCTTAAAAAATAAAAAGTTACAGAATCACAATTAATTATAATGTTGAAGGTCCTTATTGACTACTACAAAGAATTGAGGGAAATGAATATCTTCAATGATTATTTATAACCATCACTTATTTAAATCGACTAGTAGGGATAAATAAAAATATTTGATTTTTCAATCATAGGATTCGAAAAAAGCGCTTTGGAACTTTATTAAGAAAACTATTTTAAAACATCTGAAGAAGTGATATCTCCTTTTTCTCCTGAACAAATGAGCTCTTTATTAGTAGGAATTTAATAACAATTTGAAGAGGATTCAGTAAGCAGTTGGTTCATAGGGATAAATATACTTTGTCTCGGACTGAGTATTGATTTTGAAACAATTTATTTGGTTGAAAATCAAATAATAGACTCAAAGAAATTATAGTCGTATTTGAACCAATTCCAAATACAATTTTCGGAGCGACTCCATTTTCTAATAAAATCGAGTCTTGCAATATCACCAGAATAAAGATTCAATCTTCAAAATATTGACCAATATTATGATAAATATTTCAAATAATAATTAACTTGATTTTTAATTAAATTAAAAACACACGGTTCTATTTTTGTTCCAAATCAAATATTAAAAATCTTCAAATTATATGGCGGTTCAAGTGACCTACTTTTCAGATTAAATACTTGATCGATAGCAATTCGTTTTCAAATAAAAAATAAAAATTGGAAGTGACGAAACTAATGATGTTATTATTTAAAATTCTTTTATTCACAAAAAACATGCAGAAATCATCTTTACCTCAGATAGAAATATCTAGGTATACAATCTGCAAAAGGATTTTGATTTAAAAATCAATGATGTTTCAGTAAATTTTCACGAAATTTATTTCTCTCCTACTTAAAAATTGATAATTTCTTTAGAATTCGTTCCTTTTATTTTAATAATTGAAACGATTAAATAATTAATACTCATAAAATTTAATAATGAAAAGAGAAATAGTTATCTGAGACATACCTATTAAAAAACAGAAAAAGAACATTCGTGACTACTTTATGGAAAAAAACACCGAAACTTAAACATTTGAATAGTTTTTGAATCTAGTAAATAATCATGATTAAACAGAAGCTGTTTAAAATGAGATTGATTTACCCAATAATCTGATAATGTAGGTAAGTAATGAGGATTTCGATGTGATGTAATTTTTTCAAGAAAAACTTTAGGAATCTGAAAAAGAAGAGGAACAAGAAGATACAATCGAAATGCTTGATTACAAGGATTTTATGAATCTCAAATAAAACTTTATAATTTACTCTAAGATGGACTTTAACTGGTATTTCGCTAAACAAAAACATGATTTCACAGATGTCTATTATTACACTAATTCTCATTTGTTAATTAAGAAAGATACGAGTAAAAAAATATCGTTGTAAATTAATTAAAGTCTCATGAGTGGCAATTTGATTCAAGATAACTATCATTTAGAAGATGTGATTACAACACAAATAGAAGTTTTCAAAATATTTTTAATGGATAAAAAAAATGAGTATTTTTTTAAAGGTACTTTTATTGAAATATTTTTTACTCATGACAGAAATTTTTTCCAATAAAATACATCAACATAAAATATTCCTTCAAATTACACCTCGTTTGCAGTAATAAAAATGTAAAATAAAAAAAACAGTCTTCAATAATACTCAGAAAAAGGAATCAAACTTATTCAACCCGATCTATTGTAATCTGATCAAAATCAACTAATTTTGATATATGGAAAACTTCTTAATGCACTAGTTCAGGATATCATCAATATATTCATAGAAAGACAATTTTACTTTGAGATATTTTCTAATTTTTAATACTTGAATGCGACAATTAAAAAATAAGAAACTTTGTAAAAAAATTCTGAAAGAAGTTACTTCAATTCACAATTTTGCTTTAGATTGGAAGATAGGCTGTGCAATTAAGATCAATTACATATAGAAAATGAATTAAAACAGGCCGAATTGGAAATTAGTTTTTTAAAGCCAGAAAGTCATTTTTATTTTTTAGAATTTTAGGGTGTCATTTTTGGTTAGATGGGTATTAAATTTCTCTAATAATTTGCCATTTAAAACGATGATTACAAAATAATGTTTAAATAATTAATTATATGTGACCTATTCAGAAGAAATATTTTTAACAGACATATAACTGATGAGTTTTTCGATACTTTTGTTGATTTCAATGAATTTTCGTTTCATATCTTCCTCTTCACTGTTCATTATAAGAATTCTGGTTTAGAAAAATGGAAACCATTCAGTGGATTCGTTGTCTATGTTTTATTTTACGAAACTCTCGAAACCATTATATTCTGTGAAGTCCTTAACTTTTACGGAATAAGCCTAAAACAAATAATCCCAAATGTTATGAATGGTATTAACATGATAATCAAAATCTTAAGAAAAGGTGTCGAAAAAGGACTTTTTAAGGGAACAAATAAAACAGTATTCTTTGTCTTCTGTTTCTCGAGATTTTTTTTCCTCTCTTAATTCTGAAAAGTTTTCAATGATAATAACCACCATAATGTTGATGAAAAGCAAATTTATGATAAAAAAAATAGAAACATCGAATATATATCTAACGTAATAAAGATTTCTGACATTTTCTTAAAAAGAATTTCTTACCATCACATCTCCAATACAACCCGAACTTCTAGCACCTAAATTAAAAACAGTTAAAAAACATTACAAAGTATTCATACATTGGTTTTCTCCGTTGGGTAATATTGCTGTAAAGAAAAAGTTATTAGATATCATATTAAATCCAAACATAGCATATATAAGAATAATAATATTCATTAGTAATACTGTAAATAACAATTAAGCCATTTTTTATGTAAGTGATTTGTAAAACATGGAAATATTTTCCTAATCAAGATATAAATCAATCAAAATGTTCAAAACGAAAAATATCATGTGAACTGTGTTTCCCATGTAAGCGAAATAAAGATATAAAAGAAGAATATAAAATTTAGTGTCTTAAAGCCAAAATTATAAATTATAAGCGTAATAGATTAACTTGAGAGATATTTTATAAGGTTCAGGGGGTTCGAAAAAATGTTTAAGTATTTACATATGTTCTTCTTTAGTTATTTATTTAACATTCTTCCTTAACAATGAGAGAATTTAAATTTCATTGATGCTTGGATTCTGTTTTTTGATTAGTTATCTTTTATAGTATGAAAATTATTCATCCCAATTTTTCATCTAAACTAACGGGAGATAAATAACGCTCCATATAACTAGTCCTACAACAGCAATAATTAAATAAATCAATTGAAAAGTAAACAGAAAGTTTGTGAAAATTTAATCCTTTACAGATGGTGGGTTTTGGATTACTGATCGGGCTTCATTGTATTTAACTATTTTGCGTTCAAAAAAAAAGTATATTAAATTAATACACAAAACCAATAAAAAACTTACGAGTCTAAAAATTCCATACATTTTTTTATTGAAAATCCACTATAATTTAGAGAAGTAAAACTCATTAAAATACTCCATCTAATCGAAACTTCGATTGAATCATGCTTGATAATCGAATATTTTGTTAAATCTTGTGTTTCAATCTACATTTTCCAAAATGTTCTTTTTTTCTGTCTCTGTCAAGTAATTACAGGCAGGATGTCTAATGAAATACACTATTTCTACCTTTTCTCTGAAATAAATTTCTGTAAAGGCAGAGCAATGACTAAAAAATTCGTAAACAAATTTGTCGATACCTTTTAACTAAACGATTTTTTGATCGAATGCTTCTGTATCTAGATTTACAACTTGAATAAAAAAGAAAATGTAGAACACTTCACAAAGGTCTTCATTAAAGGTAGGTTATTTCTCTAACAAAATCAGATTATCATAGCTATATTCCATTATTTTTGTTTCAGAAATATCATACTTTTTTAAATAATAATTCAGAAATTCTGATTTTAAAAATGTTATCAAAAATTTCCATTTGAAAATAGTTGCAATATATTTTTTGAATTTTACATCTTTATTTCCTTCTAAGATATTGTTGAGGAATTTCATGCTTTTTTTCACTAAATTAGAAATTGCCTGTTTTATTTTTTCTTTTTCCTCATTCTCTTATTATCCTCCAAATAAAATGTTCATATGGTAGTCTTCAATTAAATCCTTACAGAATTCTACGACTTTTGTTTTTTAAAGCAATTATTAATTTTCAATGCAAGGTCCTTGAATTACTTCAATCAAAAATTCGAAGAAAATGTTTCCAACTTCAATTACTTCAATAATACAATTTCCGTTGACAAATTTAACTAAATTTCCCAACATTTCTGCCACATTTAATATGATATTGATTTCGAAACTCTTATTTTTTAATGATTATTCTCTTAAAAAATGCATGAATTTTTCGTTATGTCCTTCACAAAATAGTTGAAGTAGTCATAAAATTAAATCTGTAATGCGCAGATTTTTTTTGAAACTCTTCACTTGTTGAATATCTCAAGACGATTTTAACTCTTTTTTACCTATTTTATTTTCATTCAAAATTACAACTTTTTCAGTCAATTGCTGAAAATTCAATTATAAAAGAGAATTTAATTTTAAAATGACTTTGTTTTATTGATCTGAGACAAAAAATTTATAAAAATTGTTGGCTGCATTCAAGTTTCCTCCTAAAAGCATTCCAATACAAATCTATAGAATTTCATTAATAATCTCTTCATCATTGTTTACGCTCGATAATAAATAACATAGACAGTCAACCGCTTAGATTTCGATGAGAATGTCCTACTTTTTGTAAATATTGAAAGAAGCCTCAGTAAAATTTTTGATTTAATATTGATCTATAGTTTTATCCTTTTAAGATAAATCACATGTTTCTAAATAATATCAAATAAGTCAAAGAACATTTAACACCACTATTTTTTCTGAAATCTAACCATCTAAAATCACCTAAATAATGGAGGACAAAAACTGTTAAAACGAAATTTGATTTTTTTCTATCTCAAAAATGATATTTCTCATTTCTCCACAAATTTATTTTTAAAATACTTTTTTATTATAATATTTTTTAGTGAAGGCGAATACAGTAGAAGTTTGGAAGATTTCAGGAGAAAAGGATTTATAAATTTGGTATTTGAAATTCTTTATTTATTCTTGATCATTGATGGGGATTATATTTTGATTTATTTTTTTTATAGAGGGTTTTTGTTCAATAGTCTTTAATAGTGTTTCAATGAAATCTTTGACGTTATTACGCATGGTCATCAATTTAAGTTTTTTTATGAGTTCCATAGAAATTTCTTTTGTTAAAATTGGTTATAAAGATTTAACGAATTCATTTTTTTTCAAGAAAATATTCAATGCTTTACATAAAAGGTTTACCTGAATATTGAGGAAATCATTGGAAGATTTGAAATCTATGAAAGTATAGAAAGTTTCTTCTTAGTTTTTGTATAACAAAGGTGTGTTCAACACGGATATTAATTGTTCAAGTATCAAAGTGATTATTTTCATTAGTAATCATTGTTTGTTGTTGTTAGTCTTATTTTCTTCATACAAATAAAATTGATTAAAATAGGATAGAATAGTGTTTTGAGCATAAATTCCTCTGTATTCGTTTTTATTTCTTTTGAAGAGGAATTTGAACAATTTGAAAATGTCTTCTAAAAATAGGAAATTTTTGATTTAATTATGAAAATAGTCTACATTCTCTTTACCAAGATGATTCAAAAATTCAACAAATTATATGAAGTAGTTGAAGTTTTCAGAAAATCCTAAAATTTATGTGTGTTTGAATTTTATTTTTTCGGTCTAATTAAAATCTTCCTAAGTCATAAAGAAATCCAGAAAAGCCTTTTTAGTTTCATAAAGGAAGTTTTTAACTGATTAATTTTTTGTATAGATTCCCAAAAGACAGGATTCGATGATGAATTTTTGATTTATCGAGTTAATAATTTTTCTTTTGTAAGTAATCAGATTTCTAAGTATACAAATAATAATTGTTTAACAAAAACCAAAATTGGGAAGCAATTAAAATATTTGAAAAAGCTCTGCAATTAAAATCTTGCAAAAATTATTTTTGTCCTTAATCAAAAGTTTATTGTTGATTGACAAAAAATAAAGCAACGAAAGCATGTAAAACATATATCGTTCAATCTAATCTTAAAAGAATAAATTATTTTTGGAGGAAACGATCTAGGATTGTTAATTAAATTTATTCTCATATTTCTTTCGAATATTTTGCAAAAGCTAGTAGAGAATTTCCTCTAAGTAATTTTTAGTTATATGATGTTTGTTGATTTTATTATCTTTGCAAATGAAAATAAGAATTTAGTAAATATAAATGACTAAATCATCAAAGTCTTAATTGTCATCATTTTGTTGGTTTTGTTTCCTATCCATAACCAATTTATATTTTAAAATTATGAAATAAAAATCAGTCAAATTTAGACTTCAATTCAGTTCCTAGATTAAAGGCTCGGGGTTCGATATAATTAAATACATAAAATACTCCCTTTACCAATTTTTCATCAAATCTTCGGCTAGTGCGTTTTCTGAAAGAGTATACTTCAAACTATCCCTTTGAACTAGGTTTTATTTAATCAAAAACAAAATCTCCTTAATTTTCTCTGAAAAGTCACCTATTTCAGTTTTTCTTAAAAAAAATATTTTTTCATAATCAGATAGAGAATCAAAAATCGAGTTCTTTATTTCTGTTATTTTTTGATATATATTGAAATTTTCATCAAAAATCAATTATGTGTTTTTCAAATATTCCATTTGTCTATTCAATTTAGAGTAATGTTTAATCAAAATCTTAAATGCCTGAGCTTAGGTTTAAGAAGGACCTGTTGACAAAATATAATAAAGAGTTTAAATGACATCGGTTTCTTAAATAAAATTCACCCTTGAATCTGATATGTTTTGCTCAGTGAAGATAGTAGATCTTTTCAAAATTTCTTCATCACTCATATTCCAAAAAAATGTTTTTAAATGATTATAGTCTTTAGATTCACTCTGTTTTGGTTAAAAATTTTTCTTTAAAAAATCAAGATTGGTTAAGTTTGACAAATTCTCCTCTTCATTTTATTTTTCAAAAGATAATTAAGATTATTAAACATCATATGCCAGTTCATTCATATAAATTTAAACTCAATATTCAAAATCAAAATCCATTAACAAATCCAGGATATACAGACAATGTTTGGTGCAGTCAATCATTTCTTCATTGAATTGAAAGTTTTCTTTAAAGCTCATATGCTTGTCTTTATCTGAATATTCACACTCTTAAAGAACTGTATAAAAGAACTTTTTAATGAAAATAACCAGTTTCTTCTATATTTTTAATTGGTTCAAGAATCCGAATTCAATCAATGCCTTAATTAGTTCCAAAATTGCTTTCTAAAAAGAAATATCCTCAATGACATCGTTAGAAAGAATTTCAAAAATATAATCCAACAATTCTTAGAAATTTCACGTTTAATTATTTTATTATAATTAATATTCAAAATTTTGTTCACCAGTTTTAAAGGTTTTCCATATTCTAATCGGATTTGGAATGGAAATCTTATTATATGAGTACGTGTCAAGCCATAAAATATTTAAAAGCTTGCAAACAATTTTTCTTAAATTAAAAGGATAAATATTCTGAGTGATTATACAAACCAAATACTCACTTAAATATATTTATTTGAATTCTTCTATTGCTTTGAAATTTTTCTCCAAACATAAATCGTAGTGTATTTCTATTAGTTAAATGAAAAAATTAATGTTGTCTCTTTGACTTTGATTCAATTCTTACTAATCTTCTTAATTAATATTTAGGGACGCCCACTAAGTCATTATTTTATTTTTAATTTCAATGACTCCATTTGAAGGATTTTTTCTCATTTAATATAATAAGAAATCTTTGTTTTCTTACACATCAAACATGATTTCATTCAAAATCATTTAGTTTTTAAACATTGCTCTTCCGTCCGATATCAAAATTGCTTTAATTAGATTCAAATAAACAGTTTCTTAGGATTTTAATTTCTCAACAAAACTCTCAATCATTCCACTTGTAATCCTGGAAGTTAAAATCTTTTCATTGTTATCAATCAACTCAGTTAGAGCAAGATTCAAACCTACTTCTTTTCTTTTTTCTAGAGCTATTTTTCTTATAAAATCAAGCCATTGACTTGCATATAACTCATTTGGCCTGTATTCCATAATGGAAATTCTCAATAAATTATAAAGAATTTCATAAAATTGCTTGATGTAAAAATCATCAGTTAAGTCCAGAAATGAATTGTAATAAATGATTTCTATTATTAAATCCAAAACCCCCATATCTTTCATCAATTTTTGTCTTTTTGGAATAGGTTGTACATCCTGGAAATTATTTTCTACTTGTTCAAAATTAAAATAAAAGTATTATTTTTCTTTGCCATATAAAAAATTTATAAGTCCATTAAGAATTTAAATATGTTTATCTATTTTTTTAGGGAATTTTTTTCCTTTTCTTATTTTTAAAATCAATTGAAGCAAGGAGTGTAAAACAGACATTACAAAATTAACCAAATACTAAATGTCTTTTTATACTTCTTAAATCATATATGTATCCTCTATAGAAATTATTTTTTTAGAAACAATCTGGTATCGGACCTCTTCTAAATCTTCCTCTATTAAACCATCATAAATGCTTCCATAAATATCATTTTCAACTTCAGATTATTTAGAACTGTTTTGGTTTAAAAGGATATATTTTTAATCTACTTTTAAAAATTCGCCTTACAACGTTTTAACATAATAACTTCTTTGATTTTTAATGAAATTTTCCATCTTTATAACTGATTAGAAATTGAATTCCATATCTTGTAATTCACTTGAATATGACATATAACATTTCCCATTTTCAATTTTTAAGTATTGTCCTGTTAGAAAATGCTTAATAACTACAGATTCACTATTATAAAACCCATTAACGTTTTCATTACATTTTATTAAATCTCCCTTAATATAGGGATTTTATAATTCCCATAAAGAATTAATAGATATTATTTCATTTTCATGAGGTCCTTAGTATTTTCATACAAATCCTTCCTTTAGATTTCCATTAGAATAAGAAATATCTGAGGTTAAAAATCCCTCAGTTTCGGTATGCTTAAAAGTAACAAGAGAAAAATACTTGAGAAGTTCATTCATTTTTTCACTTTCTAATGGTCGAACCAAAATAATTTTCCATTAAAAATTGTTTTTGGAACCAAATTTTAACATTACCTTTTTTGTATAAAATGAAAGTGGTCTTATTGGAACTCTGTGAGAATTTTATGGATAAAATTCTAAATATTTCTGTAAACTTTTGATTTGATTAAAATCCAGTTCTATAAAACTTTTGTATTTAACATTAAAAATTCCAAGAGATGAATTATAAATAATTTTACCTCCTTATTTAACATTAGTTTAAATAGGTAAAAATTGGAAAATCATATTCTTATTTATGTAATATGATAATTTGAAGGAAATTCCACTCCCTTTTATAACTTCAAGCGAATTTTTGGCATGTAGGTACATTCCGGAAATGTAATGTTTCAGTTATATTTCCGCTCCATAAAGTACTTCTTTACCCAAATAATTTCAATTAATCATCTTATTGATCTCAATTTCTTTTTGAACACCTATTTTTAAGTTCTGTGTCTTCATTTTTAAGGACATGATATGGTTTTGTTTTTCATAATTTATTTTTGATAAATGATAAAAGTTTTTTTAGGATTTTTTATACTCATCATGAAACTCAGAATTAAGTTTGGGACAAACTATAAATAGCAGATTTCAATAGTTGATGAGAGCCTCAGAATTTTCAACTTTCTCATAGTAAACTTCATCATTTAGAAACCCATACGAAGAGAGATACCCATTGAACATGTAATCTGATGGTGTTTTTTTTTCTTCCAAAATATTTTCAAAACTAGCTATCAATTTTTCACATATTTTTTGTTTTTGATCTCAAAGATAGTTCACCATAATCACATCACCGTAGCGAAGATAATCTTAATGTTTTAATTCCATTTATTTTGGAGGGGAAATTTAATTAAAGATTTCTTTTTGATAATTGATGATTAAAAGTTTAAAATATTTTGTTCGTAAAAAGACTTTCAATAAAACCAAACAAAAAATTTACGAAAAATTTGATAAGAAGAAAATCACTCCTGAAGAAAAATAACATTTCGAAAAATATAAAGAAAAAAACCCAGAAGAATTTAAATTAATGCAAACCTGAATTTCTGCAGATAATATGCCTTAATTCTTGCTGGATAAAATTTGAACTGTTTTATCCAAATACAAATGAAGAGATGTTTATGAAAAAGGAGTAGATTACATGCACATGTATGCCCTCATTCATCAAAATGAAAAACCATGTAACTTGGACAACGTGAAAGTTCCATTCATGAATTCTTCTGATTTACTTCAATTGTATCCAGAATTAAATCATGTGCTTAAATTAAAAAAAGATATTAATGAAGGAGCTGGTGAATTTTCAAAATTAGGTAGATAATTAGCTCATGAGATTTCAGTCAATCAGTAATTGATCGGAGATATCAATCAAGATAATCAATAGGATACTTAAATAGAAATTGAATAATAAGAAAATAAAAAATTAAAAAGTCTAAAAATAAATGATTTGGTGGAGGATTAAGAAATGATTCAATAATTATCTCATTTGACTTAGAAACAAATTCAATAATTACTTACTCCTAATCCTGATTTAGAAAGAATTGATTATGATTAAAATATGACCATTGCTTATTTGATCAGGAAATTTCCAGAAAGCTATTAAATAACGAAACGATTGATACATGAATTAGAAATGAAATTTCCTTTTTTCAAACCAAAATCATTTTTAGATTTTGGAGCTGGACTAGGATCATCATCGATTTATATTTTAGAAAAATTCCCTCAGTGTGATATAAAAGCCGTTGAACCGAATGAAAACATGAGAAATTTAGGTAAATTTTTATGTAATAAAAAACCCAACATACATTATTATCAGAATCTGTTTGATTCGCTGATTTTTAAAGACTCTAATAAATTTGACATCGTTTATTGTTCTTTTGTTTTAGAAGAAATTAAATCTGCTGAAGAAAGATTGATTGTTATAGATTAGTTGTGGGAATGAGTGGAATAAGATGGTTTTATGATTTATGTTTTACCTGGAAGTCCCATGGGTTTCAGATTCTTGAATGATCTTTGAAACCATTTTATAGCCAAACCCAGAACAGATGCAAATATAATAGCACCATGTCCACATCATTAAAAATGTCCTATGGCCTCTAAAGGAAATGAATGGTGTTGATTTGAATAAAATTGGTTATGACTTCCTAAAAATGTTTTCCCAAAACTTAGTTGAGAATTAAACATGTTAAAGACAAGATTTTGTTATTTGATAGTAAAAAAAGGATCTATTAAAGATAAAAACTAACCCCTCATTTCTATAAATGAAAAAAGCATTTATTGGCATAGAATAATTCGTCCAATAAAAAGAAAAGGAAAACATTCCATAGTTTATTTATGTAATAATTTGGGACAATTAGATGATAGAGTGGTAGCAAAAAGTCATGGAGACACTTACGGATATAGAGCTAGTAAAAAATTGTACTGGGGAGATTCATGGAAATATCCCTTGAGAATGCCAAATAAATATAGAAAGACATCCCACAAGAGTAAAAACATATTTGAATAATTCAATTTTTTGATCTTTATAAGGAGTTTAATATTTTAAAAAATTTATTTTCTTTTAAATTGATATGATATTAATTATAATTCATTACTATCTAGATTGGACAGTTAGGGGGTTTGGGGTTTGGGGTTTGGGGTTTGG
>Ga0075158_10002482_pt1 | contig 13384 bp, 7 predicted proteins | sample JI91814BDNA_FD_70968 | JGI IMG/M metagenome (GOLD analysis project Ga0075158, IMG submission 70968) | Wastewater effluent complex algal communities from Wisconsin, to seasonally profile nutrient transformation and Carbon sequestration -... | ecosystem: Engineered > WWTP > Effluent > Algae... | reverse complement strand
CTACTGGAAGAGTCGCAACTGACGGATGAGCTAGATTCTGATGGACAATCGCAAGGACCAGACGAGCTACTGCAGCTAGTGGCAGATGAGCAATCGCAAGGGCTAGAAGAGCTACTAGATTCACTGCAAGATTCGCTGGAACTAGTTGCAGAGGAGCAATCGCAAGATCCACTGCTACCGCAGCTCTTGCAGCTCCCAGAAGTAGCAGAACAAGACTCGCTACTTTCTTCACATGTATCTCCACATACCGAATCTGAACAAGATGATTCGTCATCACTATCGCTATCGCATGAACCACGAATAGAATTAATAGATCGCAATGACGCGCATACGTCGTCTAGGTTGAGGTAGTCATTATGTTTCTTCATTTTCAGACCAAATTCCAGATAGTAATGCTATTTTGCTACTGGTCTATTTTTAACCACATCTAAGTTTTTAAAACTATGTTGGGTAGTATTTATGTCCGCAACGGTAACATGGCCGCATATGCGTCAGCAACGTTATTGCCCGGTTCTACATAATGCAGGAATGTAAGAAATGGAGCATTCGGATTAGCTGGTTCTCTTACAACTCTGGGTCGGATAGTTGGAGTAACTTCATATAAACGTAAATTTGGTTCACTAGTGGGCATACTTTCGATAGAATTAAATCCAGGGTTAGTACCCTTCTCTAGCCACTCTTTAGCGACAGTGTACGCCGCAAACAATGACCCTGACGATACATTCTGCACTAGGTATGTAACACTAGAATTATCGCTGTAGGTTCTATACAAGTAATTGCGCCACACGTGAGCAAATCTTGTCTCGATGTTAGTAACTAACTGGATTAAGTTGAACTTCATCAGACGATAGATAAACCAAATATCGTAATCCTTCTGCGATATCAATATATCCACGTTATTTTGTTGTTTGAAGTCGTTACTACTAGTAAAGTAACCAGCGAATACATCCTGAAGCTTAATTGGTCTACCGAATGTCAGTCTCAAGTGCTTCTTCAACATAACAGACAAACGGAGAGCGAACTCCTTGCTATAGAGTACCATCTTATCATTGGCGATCATAGATGGAGATTTGCTTCTTAAAAACTCAATAGCTTGAGGTACACTATTGACATGGGGTAAATGTCTACCTAGCTTAGATAGATCGTAGTAATACGCGCTATCTATAACATCTCCAATGTCAATCTCAAAGTATCGGAAGAAGAAGTTATCTACATGCTGTGCCTCGTTTCTGATCTCTGGAGAAGAAGGTTCAGTTAGCTTATACAAGGAGTATAGCCATTTAATGATCTGCTTGATCATTGATAAGTCGCGTTCGATCTTATGTACTCGATGAGTTACCTGCCTACGTTCTGATGTCAACGGATTAGGTGGACCTCTTGGAAGATTAGGTGTAGCAGCAGATACTGGTGTTCCCGATACTGGAACGTACATCATATACGGAATACTAGAATTACCAGTCCATACTCCGATAATCTGTCCGTCGTCATCTAAATCAAGTGCCTGAGCGGGTATAGGCATTAGACTAAGAGCAACATTAAGATCAGTGTTAACAGACTTCTCAACTTGAGGTAACGCTAAAGGAGCAGCTGGTGGTATAATCATGGTGGCAGTAGCACTGCCAGCGCGGAAGATAATACCTCGCATTTTACCGAACGTGTCGATTATCTGTGCGATAGGCTCCATATTGCGACTACGCATATTCTTCACATAGTTATTGTTGTAGAACGTATTCACTGCTAGAGCGAATTTGCTATACTCTATGTTAGGCTGGTAGTTATAAATAGTAATGGTCTTTCGCAACAACTCTTGGCAATGAGTAGTCATGTCAGCGCCGAAGACATCTACTTCCCTGTTAGTAGTCTCATCAAATTCCCCTAATAGCTCATAGTGGTAAAATACTGGTTTATCTACACTACTATTCTTGAACACTACTACGGTCGGTAACTCTGGACGGAAGCTATGAGCATGGAACAGTCTATGACGTGGAACCTCAATACTCCACTCCTTACTAGAACTGTATTTGTTGGGGAACTTGATAACATACAGGTTGATACCAAATTTCTCTTCTACAGCTCTGAAGAACAGCTCAGTATCTAAGAAACTGGTAACATCAGATAACATAGCAGTGATCTCAGCATCGGTTTTATCGTACAACTCTTGTTTACATAAAGCAGGTGGTAACCTACCAATATCTCTGCGAAGATTAGTAACATGTACTTCGCGTTGCTCAACACTCATTAGAGAATAATTGTAGCGATTAACAGCCATGGATATGGCATGAAGTAGAGAATTTGGAGATACTGGTATACCAATACGCTTCAGTTTAACGTTGGATGTAGTGTATCGTCTGAGAGTTAATTCCATCTCTTTCTGTGACAACTCTGCTATTACTCCAGGATCGATGATCTTATCAGTAGTACTGCTCTTAGCTCCGGAGCTTGGTAATAACTGTCCTGTCTTACATTTCTCGTAATCTGAGTTGTGTCCGAGTCTATAGCTAGGATAACAACAAGGAATACAGTTATATTTGTCGTTGTTGTCTAGCTTGTTGTACTTGACACCAATAAATGGTTTATCTGGGTGGTCGCATGTCAAGTACACTTCCGGATTACTACTTCCAGGAGGAAACTCGATTACTTCTCTAGTGAAGGTAGTACCTTTGTAAACAAATTGCTCTCGTCTCCTGCGTTCTACATCTTCCTTCGGAACAACTGTTGGATATGCACGCTGACATCTCCTAGAATAACCACTAATGAAGATGTTAGGTGCAGCACGAGCAAGTCTGTCAACAGCAGCGCTATCATCTGCCCCCTGTCTAGATTGCTTGATACCAACACTAGCAGCGGATATAATGGTTTGATTCTCCTTCTGCTTACGTTGTCGATCCCTGAGTTCTTGCAATCTTAATGTAGAAGGTACATAGCGTTTGTACAATCCATCAAGATAATAGCGCATCAATCTATAGTAGATGAACAATACTCGATAGATCTCCAGGAATTCGTTGACCATCTGCCTAGAGTTGGCCTTGCTTAGTTTGACACTTACCTTGGGCAGATTAGCAGGAATGTTACGCGCTTCACTGGTAGGAACTCCTGATACAGTTGGCGTAATAACGTTAAATGTTCCTGCCGTTGTTAGGTCCTTAGACATCTCTACCGAGATTGATGATCTCTTGTCGCTAATGTCTCGGTAACGAATGCGGAATCTACTCTTCTCTGCGTAACTGTTAGTACTCTCTTCCATGAAGAAGCGATAATAAAATAGAGGCTGAGTGTAGATAAGATGCAACATACCATTAGGATCGAAGGTACATGCGTAAATGTCGAAACTAGCCTGTACTTTAGTTTCTGCGCCAACACCGAAGTCGAAGAACGGCATAGCCTGCTTCAATCTCTCCAATGCAGTGCTCTGAAGACCAGATCCGGCTGACAGTGGCATAGTAAACATCAATTCATTAGTAGTTAAGTCGTACTTAACCCAGCGAAAACTATCCTTCTGAGCTTTGCCGTATATGTTCTTCAACTTGTCCGAAGATGTTTGTTCCAAATTACTATCATCGCTACCGCTTCCAGCACTACCACTACCGCTTCCAGCACTACCACTACCGCTTCCAGCACTACCATCTGCTCCAATCCATAATAGCATATGCATTACATCCTGCCCTCGGTTTCTGGATTTGTTACCTTGATTCTCTCTACCATCGTCCAGAATGGGATGTTTATCTACACGAAACACCTTGAAATAACGTTGGTGATCCCAATGACCATTGTATTGAACGTATGATACATACTTGCTCATAACAATATTGTTAAAAATATCGATACCGTCCGAAGTTGCAACGGGAGCACCTGTATGTTTCAAGTATGGATTGTAAGTAGCTGTTGACATGTTGTAGTTAGGAGTGCCTATCAATACGTTGGTCATTCTAGACATTGATGTTAGCATGTTAGTTAATACTAACTTATTCACCTGTGGTCCATTAACGGTATTGATGATAAGCGGTGGAGCATCCATAGTGGTTCTACCGGTACTATCGGTAATAGGTTTATTGTAGAAGTCTACTATGTCCCCTTTACCTCCAGCTGTGATAGCAGCGCGTAGATCTCCCAATAACCCAGCTAGACCGGGATGTTGTCTCTCGTGTCTTTCTAACATACTTCCTACTCCTTCCGGTGTGGAGTACAACATCTGTCTTTCGGGGTCATTCAAGTCAGCTATGATAGACTGTATAGAATCGCCAGCGTGATCTATATCTAACAGTGTCGCATTGATGTCATTGAGCTGTTCCACTTTACGTTTGTCGTCCAGTAGTTCTCGTTGCCATTGCTGTACCCAGTTATTGTAGAAATTCTGCAAGGAGCTAAGATTATGGAACTTATCGCCAGATCCATCCATCTCAGTCTTATTGTAAAAGTAGTTAATAGCCAATAACAGGTTCTGCCTAATGGTATTAGGAGCCATCTCTTCCTCGGAGAATACATCTATGGGATCCGTCCGATATGGTCTAATGTTGTTTCGAGTTAACATTTCAGCCCAGTAGATCATAGCTATATCGTCAGCGGAGACGTCAGTATTATTCTTGCGGAACTCATGGAACAAGTCGTACAGATCTGTACCAAAATCTGGCATAGACCTCATCTGTTGATACACATTAGTTAAAACGTCGCCATCTACAACTACTCTATATGGGGTTGGCTCGACGGTAGACGCTTGACCAAGGTGTTTTACAGTCACCAACCTCCATGGTACTTTCCAATAAGAAGCCCATTTAAAGCGAACACTGACTTGGTTATCAAATGGCGTATGTACTGGCGTAGTATCTGGTGTCGCCATTTTATTAACTATTTTTCAGCCCGCGTTTAAAACGTGACAATATAAGTGCTTTGATTAAATTCCTTTTTTATCTCTCGAACTAAGTCAAAGTAGAACAAAGAGCGCATTATGAGTAATAGAGTTATTTTCACCAAGAAGCCGCGGATTTCCCGCGATGTACGCTCCAGATGGGGAAATGGTAAGTATCACAGACCCACCGCTAAGGGGCATACTGTAGAAACTAAAGTTCCAGTGTGGGTGGAGATCAACGGATATCAAAATCTGGTGTACAAGGGACAAGACGATGATTATTACATCAACATCACTAACATTAAGCGAGTACTGGCTGATCTTAGACCTTATGCTGACACTAGGGTGGAGGATTTACCCGCCAATCTGAAAGCGGAGTATGATGACATTCTGCAGAGTTTGCACATGACTCGCGGTACTGCTTCATATCCAGTATTGTATGAGGTAGTGTTGGGCGTGTTCAAGGATTTGGAATCGGTCAAGCCTATGACCGTTGGAGGATATTTCGCTGGTTGCTTCATTCCTAGTAACTATCCTGGAGAGCATGCGTGTAGTGATGCATGTGCTGGATCTTTACTTCCTCCTTCTGGAACGGAAGGATTTAGTCCTTGTCAAGATGCAGTTGTTATCTACAATGGTGCTGGAAGTTACAACAATCTGGATGTTCCCAAGGGCGCTAAGAACATGATCGTTTTCGTCCAGAATCCTTCTACATGGACTGGGTTTAGTAACGACGACATCAGGTACTTCAAGCAGCTTGGTATTGAGAACGCCACTGTCCTCGTGGTTCAGGGCGATAACTACCAGAAGATTGCAGATAAACAACCTGTTGGAACCCTCCCTCGTGAAGGAACTCTAGTTGTGGCTGAAGCGTTGTCTCGCGATGTCAATCAAACTACGCAACAGTCTACTACCAACGACAGCAGTGCTGGTTTGTGGTGGGTGTTTGGGTTCATAATTATCGCTATTATCATTATTCTGATTGCATTGGCAGTTGCGTCGTCCCGAAGACAGTATTAGTTGACAAGTAACGATGTCTAATAGTTTTTAATTAATGGTATAATAGGTATATGTATAACTTATGTGGTATATGTGTGGAACACGTGGGTAGTATTCGGAGTATGGACAGTGTAGATTTTTAAAAACTAACTACTAACACCGCGAATAGGATAGTACTACCGTTTATTAGGTTACTGGGTGGAAAATACATCAGGCGTTTCTTCGCCCGTGATGACATTCGGAACATTTGAATCGTCAACCGATACCTCGCTAATAAATGGTGTCGGGTTGAATGGCGGTTGGTTGAATGGCGGTTGGTTGACCGATATACCACTAGTGAACTGTGACTGTCCAGTAGGTATTTGCGACAACATAGATTGCATCGATTGCATCTGGGGGAATGGTTGTTGTCCTGCTACCTGTTGTCCTGCTACCTGTAGTCCTGCTACCTGTTGCATTTGTTGTGGTTGTATCTGCTGCATGGGTTGCGACTGTTGAGTAGGCGCAGTACCTTTCAAGTACCAATGAGGATCGCTACCTTTATCGTTGACAGTGCGTTCAACCAAGCCTCCCTTCTGAAGTTTGTATAGTACATTGTTGGCTTGACTGCGAATACAACCAAATTGCTTAGCGACTTCGTTGGGTTTCGCTCCTGGGTGAGTTGCGATAAAAGCTAGAACTCCCTGTTCTCCCAGCTGTCCCTGTTGACCCTGTTGCATCTGAGGGAATGATTGCGGTTGCCACGGACCCGATGACTGCTGTTGACTCGAAGCGAATGATTGCTGCATCTGGGAGAATGGTTGCTGTTGCCAAGGAGCTTGGGGTTGAACCCGAGGGAACGATTGTTCCTGTCTCCAGGGGTCCGATTGCATTTGAGGGAACGATTGTTGATACGGAGTCTGTTGCCAAGGAGTCTGTTGTTGCTGCTGTTGCGGAGCCTGGAGAGATCCCATTGGGTATGAGTAGTTAGACATCATCGAGAACTGCGGGGCAGCTGGACCCCATCCGCCAGTTGGCTGTACTTGGATTGGCGTATGTCCGTGGCGCGCCACTTGACTTGGAATTTGGCATCCTGGTAGGCATTCCGTTTGACCTCCCATCTGTCCTCCGACTTGGGGGAAGTTGGACATACATAGTTGAGTGAGCGCATGCTTGCCATTAACACCATGCATAGGACCAATAGGAGCTGTCGAAGAACTGGTACTACCAACATCAGATCCGGAGTAATTAGCAGTTACGTCAGTAACAAACGATGCAGGGGTGAGCAGGGGTGGTAAGAACCAATTGGGAGGATTTCTAGCATCACTCGAAATTCTACCCGTGGCAGCCATGCGGTACAAAGCTGGGTTGACAGATTTCTGGTGAGCATGCTCACCCAGTAGCTTCTTTGCGATTTGAATAGCAGATTGAGGTTGAGCAGTTACAGCTTGGAACACTGTGTCATCGTCAAGAATAGGTGGTGCAGACATGTTTATTCTATGGTAACTCGATTTTGTTCGTTTATTCGAAGATGTGCGAGATAGAACGAGGGCGCTCCTTCGCACAAGTATTATTATGGTCGTCCCTGCTAGTACTATATTTTATTCCCCCGCGATTGCTATCCTAGAAAAACATAAATATACTCAAAGTAATTATATCACTATTCATATTCTCAAATATGAGTTACGGATATTACAATTATAATGGTCTTTTACCCATTGGAGGCTGTAGTGGTTATGATATGGGTTGTAACTGTATAAGTTGCACAACCCCGAGCATAGTTTCTGTTGAAGATGATAGTCTCAGTTCAGTTTGCGAAGTGCGTTCGGTAAAGTCGAAATGTAAACCTTCATCTAGAACATCGAGTCCTCGTAGATCAAGGCGCTCATCTAGCTCATCTGGCTCATCTGGCTCATCTGGCTCATCTGGATCAAGTTCATCTAGACATAGCAAGTCGAGTAGTTCTTCATACTCGTCATCAGACTCTGTATTTTCTGGAAGTGGGACATCAACATCGTCGGACTCATCTAGTTCATCCGGCTCATCTAGTTCATCCAGTTGTCCATTTTCAGGTCGCCCTAAGAGATCATCTTGTTCCCCATCATCGCGATCATCCCGTTCATCACGATCATCGTCATCCTCCTCCTCATCTTCTTCATCCTCATCCTCCTCATCGTGTTCAGATTCTGAGTGTAGTGATGATGGTAATCATGATAGCGATAACGGTAGCGATAATGGTAGTGACGTGGAGTCTGACGTGGAGATAACACAAGGATCCGAACCTACAAGTGCTAATGGTGCCTCCGTAAATACGTACACCATATACGATTCGGAGATTGGTAGTGATAGCAGCAGTGATAGCGATAGTTCCAGTGAATGCGATAGTAGTTCATCTTCATCCAGTAGCTCTTCGATTAGCAGTTGTAGCATACATAAACATAAAGGTGGTAAGAAAAAGAAGAGTAAAAGAAGACGTCGTAAGACAAAGCGTACCTGCAAAAACGTCAAGAAAAATCACGAGGAATCCCTCAAGAAAAAGTGTAAGTTATCCAGACCCAGCGATCCAATGGTTTTGAACGTAGATGTTACTATTTCGCCACTGACCAACGTCAGCGTGCAGTCATCCTCAGATGCTCTAGTACCTTTCTCATTTTACAGAAAGAGTAGGGTTGTTACACTAGAATGGGAAACATTCAGTGGTGTAGTCGGGGCTAATGGTGTTAGTTACCTAACAGCAAAACAGTCATTCTCCAACATGCCTCGAACTGCCAAAACATACCCGATTATTATTAACTACGCAGGAACTGAGCGCGTAACTAAGGTTGTTATCGATCCTCTATCTAACGATAAGGTGAGATTCTACTTAGTTATTAACACTCCAGCATCCGACGTAATGATGGGAGATCAGGTAACCGTGTACGGTAGCGCTATTACCTGGATTTCGTCGGGTTGCGACTAAAACGTTAGAGCACTATATTTACTATTAACATGTTAAGAGTTTTTAAAAAGTTGTATGATCTATACAGTATCTACGAAGTACCCAGTGACGTTCGAGCAATATTTACTATGGTACCCAAACAATGACTATTGCGCTACACATGAACTGTATTTACTGCGCTATATACACTCGCTTTCTCTTGATTGGAATTAAGATTCCACAGCCCACTTCAACATACTTCTGTTGTTCCTTTGACGGCCTTTCGTCTTCTCCGTATCGTATAATCTCACCTTCTGAGCCCTTAGTTACTGGTTGAGCTTTACCAATGCGTCTAATGTTCTTCTTCTTGACTGATGGTCCACCACCCACTAATCCTTCATTTCCATAGCCACCATAACCTCCATGGATCGCAAGGCTACTACTACCTTCACTATGCGTTCCATAAGGTTGCATCACATCATGCTGCAAACTCTGTTGAAGGCCAGTGAACGATAACGCATCACCGGCTGCAATGCTATTAGATTTAATACCTTCAACTAGATCCCAATCAATGTTAGCTGCATTACGATCCATGTTGATGTTAGTAGGTGTCATTAATCTAACTCTGCAACATATACGCATAACACGAAAGAAATTCATGATAGCTTCTGCTGTCAACCCAACCAGGCCTTTCGGCCTACCTTTAACGTCCACACCACGATAGGCAATAGCTGCAGCTATTCTGGCATAGTCATGTTCAATCTCCAATTGTCGTTTCAATTGTTCAAAATTCTTCTCATACTCTGGGGTTGATGTTCTACCTGCCGTCTCCATAGCATCCAGTAGGATCTGGTAGTCTGAAGATTTCATTGATCCCTTTTCATATGATAGTATGTTGTACGCTTCCTCAGCAGTAAGAGTCCACTCTTTAATGATTGCCAGCGCATCCTGGCTGGATAGACCTTGGCTTCTGAGAATCTTGAACTGTTTACGTCCTTCATTTCGCAGCTTGCTGAAACTTTGGAATATATTGGTTAGAACTTTACCACACGTGAAACACCTGACGTTAATGATCTCGCGCATGACATCATCTTCATCTTCAAGCAGATCCTGTATTTCATCATATGTGATCGACATTTGGATTTGTTCAAGTTAGGGGTCTTTTCTTCAATGATGAAAAGTTAAGTATACTACACTGGGCTGTCGGAGGTATTAAGAGCCTCCTGATAAACAAGAGTCAACTGTCTTTGTTGATATAATAAAACCTATGCTCACACAGACATGACAGATTCTGGCATTTCACGTGTACGCACAGGCGATATATTGTTGTTCTCTAATAATACTTCTACTGGATTCATGCTTCGTACTGCCACTGGTTCTCTATGGAATCATGCTGGAATAGCTGTCAGATTATTACCCAAGTCCGATAGAATAAGCGATGTAAATCGCATATCATTAGATTATTCTGGTGAACTGTATATTCTGGAGATAAACACTGGTAAAAGACAAGATGGTCTAACTGGCGAACGCGTAGTAGGAGCTGCGATATCTCCATGGTCATATGCGGCTGATATGTATAACATTATATCAGTTAGGAAATTAGACCAGAAATATCGTAGTGTACATATGAAACAACGTACAGCAGATTTTATAAGAAGGCATGCCGGAACAGTATTCTCCGGTGGTCTACTTCCATTTATTGGAGTTGCTATGGGTGTACCGTTAGCTGGGACTAAGAAGCGCGGTACCATAGAGAGACCAGAAATGTTCTGCACCGAGTTAATCATTCATTACTACTTAGAAGTTGTATTAGGACGTACTGATTTGTATATAGATGAGTTTGAACTGTCGAGGGCTATTATAAGCATCTTCGGTTCAAATGCGCCACAGTCCATCTGCCTATGGACACCAGAACACTTTACATACCAACATACATCTAATTCCACTTATCTTCCAAATGAGGAAACAACAATATATCACCAAGGCGCTGATATATTTACTGCTATTCTACAGCCATTGGTCTTAGTGTTATTTATTATAGTTATAGCCGCTATGTTCTTCTTTTTTAAATGATAATATGGGTTATTATCCGACTTTTAAAACGGTAGTACAGGGATAGGAAGTAAAAGGAGATCTCGTTTAACGTCAAATACTTCAAGATAATGGTATCCGAGAGGTTTAAAATGGGATCTTGGTGTACTCGACCTTCACCCATCTAGGGTTATCATCGTCTCCGAAATCGTAATAGAATTGTAGAAGTTTCATTGATCGAAGGGCTGCGAGGCCCTCATCAAAGGAGATCTGCTTCTCGTTGTCAAGGTCATCTTGCATTCTAATAATAGCTGGGATACCATTCTTGTCTCGATCTTCTCTCAAATCATTAACTTTCTTCGTAGCTGCGAAGTACAAATTTGGATCTTTGGCGTAGAGACCCTTCTGATATTCATAAATAGTTTGAATTTCTTCTTTGGACATGAAGGCTTCAGTGTAAGTTGCACCCTCGTAAAAGAATCTCATAAATAACTTACCTTCACCGTCAACTCTAAATAGTTTTCGACGATTCCAAAATAGCTCCATCAACAAAGCGAAAGTAGGAAATATAAATGGAATCTGCATGAGTTTCTTCGCTGATGGGAACTTCAATTTGTGAATTGTAAAAGTGTAAGTACGGATCCCTGATTTACTGGAATAGATGTTTCGATCATCATCAATAAACATCTGGTGTTCTCCAGCAATAGCGTTCAATTTGCTTTCCATATCAGGATCGAAAAACGGCGCTTGTGAGATGTCAGTGGTTTCCTTCTTTCCTTCATAATGACACTTTACAACGTTACCCTCTACAGAGTCAACTTTCAAACTAACGCCACTTTCGATTAAGAACCGACCATGTTTTGCCGATTTGTAAGATCTAACTTCAGTCGAAGTAAATTCCAGATAACCCAACTTAACGTCAACTTCGTTATCCGAAGTTGACGCGTAAAATCCATCAAGATCTACAACGGCATCTGCCGAAAAAGTGGCTGCTGGGAACTTTGTCTTGATTCGGTAAGTTTGGGTACTCTTCCCAATATTATGATCGAAGATCTGGTTAAGAACCCTAAAAAGTTGAATGAAAGTCGAACCGTATCGACGCTCATCAGAATTATTAAAGTCGATGAAGAGACGTTCCGAATGTATAATTACTTCATCCAGAAATTCCACCATATTATCCATTGTCACAAATGATGGGTGAATATTGATGATATTCGTTGGGTTAGCAAACATTCCGAAGTCAAAGAAATTGTAACCCGATGGCTGAGGCGCAAAACCGACATTCTCAGCGTAAAACTTCACTTTGGAACGATGAATAAACGGCTTTGGACGATTCTTGAAGACACGAGTCAAATTATCTTTATCGCGTATTAAATACGTTTTTCCGTAAGTATGCAATCCAACTCGATTCTCATTGATTGTGGTCAGAATTCCGGGATTCAACTTGTAATAGTTAAACTCAAGAGTTTCATTCGTTCCGTCTACAACGAGCGAAACCAATGCGCCATGGCGTAGAAAACGTGAAGATGTTATTATCGGCAATTTAACATCAAGTGTCACATCCCCGATAATTTGCATTTGTGCTAAATCCCCACATTTTCTTAATGCTTCCGATTGATTAGACCTTGCGAAACATTCTTCGATTAACTGAAGTAATCTTCCAATGTTACCGTCTATAATGTGTAAACCAAGAGTGTTATTTGTAAATCGTTCGTAAACGGCTGCTAAAACGTCGATTTCAGCGCTGTATTTTGCTTCGTCATTGTCTTCAACCCCAAGAATACTTTCGTAACTACGGGTGTCAATGTTACGAATTGTTAAATCATCTGCGCTAACAGGACCGAAGAGTTTCTCGCCGAAAATGAAGTAGTTACCACGAAGAAGAGAGATAATTTTATTATACTCCGAATCCAATGAAGGATCATGAAACAACTGGGGATTTGGCGTTTCGATAAAGCCTTCGACTCTAACAGTAATAATTTTGGCCTTCGTAGGGTCTGTGCTATCTGGTGGTGTCTCCTTAATGTCTTGAACGCGAAGTTGCAGACCGGGTCCAAGTAAAATTTCCTCTTCACCGACATGAACCCCGTAACGTCCAAAATGGATCCCTGACAAACCAGGTTCAGTCTCAATTTTGAAGATGCAACTCACTGATGTATTCCCAGAGAAAAAACGTGCAACATCGAAGCTAAAGGAAAATGAACTGAATCCGGGGTCTGTAATCAAGTCACCTACCTTAATATCGTCAACAAATTGACCTTTTCTTGGGAAGACACCTCTATATAGAAGAGTTCCGGATGGTAACGGGTGCTTCTGAGCTTCCTCTTGCGCTCTTAGAAGTACCGTGAAAAGTTGAACCCCGACGGAGGGCATTTTCCCGCCCGTCCTTAGAGCATTATTGATAACGCGATCCCAAGTAGTGGTATAATGCCAGGCTGCACGGCAACATTTAACCATACGCTCGGCCATGTTGGCGCGCCATTGCAAAATCGGTTCTTTATCCATCTTGGATTCGTAAAGGAGACACTTTATGTACGTTTTAAAAAGTTAGTAGTAACACAGGGACTTACATACGCTTACTTACTCAATTAGGGTTCCATACGTAGACCAAATAC
>Ga0075158_10002478_pt1 | contig 13389 bp, 11 predicted proteins | sample JI91814BDNA_FD_70968 | JGI IMG/M metagenome (GOLD analysis project Ga0075158, IMG submission 70968) | Wastewater effluent complex algal communities from Wisconsin, to seasonally profile nutrient transformation and Carbon sequestration -... | ecosystem: Engineered > WWTP > Effluent > Algae... | reverse complement strand
AACATTATGAAAAAGAACTTTTTAAGAATATGTGTAGCGTTACTGGGCATTACGCTGGTAGCGTGTCTCGATGACGACAAGTATGCACTCGATCCGTCAGGTACAGAAAATGTTATCGAGTTTTATGATCCGTCTGTGCCCACATCGCCATCGGGTGCGATATATCCGGTGTGGACTGCCACTACGGAAGTTCAGTCTTCTTTTGTGCTGGAACAGACAATCAGCTACTCGGGCCCTAACAGCAACAATAGCGATATTGACCTGACCCTGGCCATTGATCCGACAGCACTTGAGGCATACAATCAGCAGATGATTAATGATCTGCATGGTGGTACGTATACACTCATGCCAGAGGCTTATTATGAGTTCACAGAAACTACGATTACGATCCCAAAAGGTCAGAAAAAAGTTACTACATCAATTGAGTTCTTTCCTGACCAGTTTGATCTTTCCAAGAGCTTCGTACTTCCGTTGCGGATTGCGTCATCCTCTGAGGGTACACTCAGTGCGCACTTTAGCGTGGCGTTGCTTGCGGTGGTTGTAAAGAACCTCTACGATGGTATTTACGAGATCACGGATGGCAATATCTTTAGAAACCTGGGTGGCACACCTGACGCAGTGTTGGGTGGTGATTATATTGATGGCCTTGAAATGCCATTTGTAACAATCAATGGAACAACTTGTGGAATCACTCCATTGTGGAAGGACGGCAGCGGTGTAGGTGGTGTGGGTGGAACTCAGGTAGCGATTAACGCAACTACGAATGCTTGTACCGTAACGAGTACTGCCAATGCCTCACTTGCAAATATTCCAGCGTCCGTTAATCAATACTTTCCGGCTACAAAAACGTTCGTATTGAATTTTCAATGGGGTGTTGTGCCAAATAACCGGATAATCTCAGGTTTAACAGTGGAATATGTTGAACCTCGTCCATAACATTGATTAGAATTTGTAAAAACAGTAAGGTTAAGAGTTACTCTAAACCTTACTGTTTCAAATTGTTAACCACATTAAAAATGCCACAATGAAAAAAAACAACTATATAAATAAGATTTTATTCGCACTCTGCTTATCGGTGATTGCGATAGGCTGTAGTGATGATGACGGTGACGGAGGTTCTTCCGTTGAATTCGCAGGTATTGCATCGTCCCTGTATGAAGAGGATGCTACAACGTCAGTTACTATTCCATTGAGGAACGGAAGCGTTTCTGAAAGTGATATTATCCTTCAAGGCAGTGCGACTGTAGACGAAGACTATACCTTCGATGGGATTGACGATGATGGTATACACTTTACTATCCTGGAAGATGATGAGTGGGAATACGATGAAACAGTCGTTATCAGAATTCCATCATCTGGAAATGCTACCCACACCCTTACTCTTGTAAGCAATTGCGAGGATTTAGAAGGTGTTAATGCTTATCCATTTAGAGGAAACTGGCGTGCAACTGAATATTATTGCGGTTTTGGTGTCACTACCGGTAGCTGCGATTTTGGTCCTTATGCCGTTACCTTGTCGTGGGATCCAGAACACCCAAATCAACTTGAAATTGCTAATTTTTATGGTGTTGCTGCATTACACGCTTATGTAGAGGTTGATGGAGCAGCCGGTACTGTTCGTTTCCCGGATCAGGATGTAGAGGGAGACACTTCAGATCCTGAAATAACTGCTTCAACAGGTACCTATACCATTGATCCGTGTACAGGAAATGGAACAATGACCTTGAATCTAAATTATGATGGTGGTGATTGGATTTATTATCTCCAGAAGCCATAGTCAGAAGATCGAGCAATAAATAAGAAAAGCCCCTGTGTAACAGGGGCTTTTTTATGCTCACGTAAACCGCATAAATTTGCCAGGCTTATGATCTACATCTCCCGACGCAGCGCATAAACTCTTTAACCCTGCCTGGTCGAAAGAGAAAAATATTGAGGTGTTTGGGCCATGCGCCAATGATGATCCAAGTGCACGTTTTGCAAAACAAAAAAGCCTTCTACGTTTTAGTAGAAGGCTTTAGATAAGTCGGGGCGGCAGGATTCGAACCTGCGGCCCCCTGGTCCCAAACCAGGTGCGCTACCGGACTGCGCTACGCCCCGAACTAATTCTTGTCTTTCCGGTTAGGCTCACGTCCGGTAAACCGGACTGCTTGCCTGTCGGAGTGCAGCGAAGACAAGCGCTACGCCCGAACAATATTTTTAGTGATCCGACAGGGACTCGAACCCCGAACCGTCAGCTTAGAAGGCTGATGCTCTATCCAGTTGAGCTATCGGACCAATCAATTCATGACGAACGGAAATTCGTTATGTCAATCTCTACGTCAAGTCAATTTTCCAACGCCTCAAACACCACTTCCCCGCGAGAACGCGGAGAGGGGGGGATTCGAACCCCCGGTACAGAATGACCCGTACGACAGTTTAGCAAACTATTGGTTTAAGCCACTCACCCACCTCTCCAGTGTTTTTAAGCCTAAAAATCCATTTCCTCCCGGAAAAGGAATGCAAATATAAAGGTTGTGCCAAAACTTCCTTGGCCTCATTGAAAAATTGTGCGTTTTTTTATCTGAATCAAATGTTTCGAATATCCAAGCCGTTAATCTTCTTGACTGTCAAAGGGATCGGATCTAACACCGGGCTTTCGCGCCTTCGATTCACATAATCGGTGCGCTACCGTAATCCGAGTGAGGAATTTAGTATATTGTACATGCCACATCCTGCGGCTCCACTCTATGGATGTGATGAAACGTGCCCCTTGAATAGAGCGGTAAAATCATGTTTAACTAAACTTCTCTGTGTATGGCAAGTAAGATCTTTTCCAGTGATCCTGTTTCTATTGAAAAAGGATTGGCGATTGTACGGATTATCACCGGTTTACTGATGGCGTATCACGGCCTTGAAATTTTTAACCGGGAGTTAATGGTTGAATATGCAAACTGGGACTCAATCAATGGAATGCCCGCTCCGGAATTTATGGTATATCTGGGCAAAGGGTTGGAACTCGTTATGGGGCTGTTTTTGCTTCTCGGAGTCTTTACCCGATTGGCAGGTATGTTGATCACAATCAATATGCTCTACATTTGCTTTTTTGTCGGAGGCGGAAAATTCTGGTCGGCAGATCAGCACCCGTTTATGTTTGCGGTGATCGGATTTTTATTTTTTATGACCGGTCCGGGTGCATGGAGCATTAAAAGCAAGTAGCTACTTTAACGTTACCGATAATAACGATCATCATTTGATCGCTTACTTGTTCCTCGTAACGCGCTTCCTGCCATCGCAGCAAAACCACCCACTAATCCGCCAATGAGGGTTGTGACGAGCAATAGCAAGGGCTTATTCATGAACAGAACTTTACTGATACGTTCGGCTAATGGTGCAGCGGATGTGGCATCCATCATCACCGCATATAGTAACCAAAGCACTCCGATCCCCAGAAATCCAGCCAGGAAATTTGCTCTTGAATTAAATGCTATCCCACCCACAAATGCTGCGATGGCAATGCTCCACCAAGGCAACAGCAACTCAAGCACGAAGGCAAGAATGGCAATACCAATAAATTGTAACAGGAATCTCATTTTGAAGCCGGGTTGAGTGAAACAGTGTATAACGAGTTGCTTTCATCTGCAGCATTTGAAAAGGATAATTGAAAGTGCTTATCAGCTACCCAGGTATCGAGCAGGTTATTGTAATAATAGCTTCCCGGATTACCGGATTGCCCGCCCGGATAAACACCCCAGGCTTTAATGCCGGTCTTCTCCAGGCTCACCACCATACGCCACGAAGGACCATGCGTGCGGGAATGTGCATTTACAATATCATGATTGCCACCATGCTTAACGGGAATATTAAAAGGTTGAATCCTTAACAAATGTCCGATGTAGCTGTCCTTAAATGTTCCCCACTCAACCAATGAATTGGTTGGATGACTTTTCTTCCAGTCGATAATATCCTGAACACCAGCTTTAAAGGATAATTGAAGAATTTCTTTTGCTGTTTCTTTTTCAGTTGTCTCCTGGATATCAAAAAAGCTCAGGTCAGGCCGTTCTTTAATGAGCTTGATAGTATTGTAGGTTGTTGGCCGTTGAAGCACCGCATCATCTTTCGCCATTTCATCCCAGATCATCGGCATCAGCTTGTCCCACCAGGCCTCATAGTAAGATGCTGCCTCCGATTCGGCTGTATTAAAATGATCCCACGACTTTAAGGCATTGTAAACAACCCGTTCTTCAGCTGTAAAGCTTGTTGTGTCAAGCTGACTTAAAAATGTTGGTAAGCTTTCCGCTGCTTTCAGATTGTAATTATCGCCTTGCAGCTTCATCATATCTTCCACTGTAATCGAATCGGATTCACGCAATACCTGATTAATTCTCCGGTTCCGGTAAGCTTCCCAGTTTACAGCCGTGATATAGTACGGATAGGTCGAATCGGCCGGATATTGATTCGCAGAGCTCACAAATCCGCGCAATGGATTTTTATACATAACATTTTGCTCATTTGGGATATACGCTTTCCAGCCGTTAGAACTTTTACTGCCATCGAGTACGAACTTACCCTCATTTTTTCTTCTTACCGGATACGTACCCTGAATACGCATCGCGACATCTCCGGATACGGAAGCAAATGCAAAATTCTGTGCAGGTGTACCAAAATGATTGAGTGCATCCATGTAGTCAGCATGATTTTTCGCGCGATTCATCTTAAAGAGTGCTAATAATTCCTGTGATCCGTCATGCGACATCCATCGGAATGCATAATTACTAAGCTGATCTTCAGCATGATACGCCTTATCGTATGTAACAGGCCCCCAGTGCGTATAAATAACAGTATCATATAATGATTCGCCATTGCGGACTTTAAATTCCTCAATTACTTTTTTAGTATCCTTCCATTCACCATCCAGTAAATATTTTTCTCTTTTGGAATTCTCATAGGTGATCTTAAACCAATCAATAAGGTCGCGCTGGGCATTGGTCAGGCTCCAGGCAATTGAATCGTTAAACCCGATAATCACTCCGGGTGCACCCGGCAGCGATACTCCCATCACGTTTACATCCGGCCCGTGAAGTTGCACGGCATACCAGATCGAAGGCAGGGAAAGATTTAAATGCGGATCGCCACAGAGAATAGGTGAGCCTGTGGCGGTTTTACTTCCATGCACAGCCCAGTTATTACTTCCTGTAGTAGGATCAGAAGGGGGAAGTCTTTTTACGGTAATGAATTCTTCCGGTACGGCCATCGGAACCGTATCGAGCCTGGTCGGAATAAATTTCCAGTTGCCGGCATTGTTGACAATGGGATCCGTAGCTGGCTCACGATCCGGATACAACAACTCAAGATTCTCCTTACCAAAAAGTTTTAACGCGTTCGTCATCTCTATATCCTTGTCGCCCATGTTTAGTGTTTGGGCCATACTCTTTAAGAGTAGTGCGCATTTAAATGGTGTCCATGGCTCAGGCTTATAATCCAACAGCTTGTACTCAAGAGGTAAATCTTTGTAGGTAAGAGAAGCAATGTATTGATTAATGCCTTCCGTATATTTTTCTACGATCACTCTGGCAGTTTCATGCTCTATCATAAGATCGTACGCCTGTTGGGCACCATACACCATGCCGAGCCTCCGCTGCCCGCGATCATAGTCCAGGATTCTGCTTTCCGGCCCGACTCCCAAAATTTCAGAAAGTCTTCCTGCCGCTGCATGAGTTTGAAACTCCATTTGCCAGAGCCGATGTGCAGCCGTAATGTAACCTTGGGCTAAATAGAGATCTTCATTATTGTTGGCAAAAATATGGGGGATTAGAAGGCTGTCGTACGTAACTAAAACCTTGTCTTTCAACCCTGTCACCTCAAAATCCTGAGCTTTAAAATCCTTTGAATCAATGTTCTGCCAGAAACCATTGATGGGATCCAGGAACTTTCCAAAAGGCGGAATCGGAGACCCATTAATCACCCACCGGTTGTCAAGCGTGTAGATAAGCGCAAGACATACGAGCAGCGAGATCAAAAATTTGACGGTTTTCATGCAGGCAATCAGTTTAGTGTCTGAATGTAAAAAGCTTTTCCTAATTTTCGGACTTAACGGCTTAAAAATACACTAATCCCCCGCAGCATTGAAACAGATCCTAAGCCAGTATACCAAAGACCAGGTTAAAAAGGCGAGCGCCATCAAAGCTATTTTTTTTGACACAGACGGTGTGCTTACCGATGGTAAAATTATCTATGACGATACCGGCCGCGAGATCAAAGCCTTTAATGTAAAAGACGGTTATATCATCAGTCATCTGAAAAAGGCAGGTATTGTGGTAGGGATTATTACCGGCCGCGATTCTAAAACTGTTAGTCACCGGGCGGCTGAGCTGAAGCTTGACTTTTGTCACCAGGGAATTGTTGACAAGCATTCTGTGTTTGAGAAGCTTGTGGAGTTTCACAAGCTTAAAAAAAAGCAGGTAGCGTATATTGGTGATGATATTAACGATCTGGCAACGCTTGCGGCCTGCGGACTTTCTGCGTGTCCCGCGGATGCTATGAGCTACGTTAAAACAAAGGTTGATGTTGTTACGCAGGCTAAAGGAGGGCAGGGTGTATTACGCGAAGTTGCAGATCTGGTACTCTCTGCAAGAGGTGAGATGGAGAAAATTTTAAAAGGATAACAGTTAAGAAGACGGTATGGAAAAATTTAAGGATAGCGTTAGGATTGCTGATCGTATTACTCTGGGGGGCGACAAGATGGTGCTGTTTGCGGGCCCATGTGCAGCAGAGAGCTACGAGCTTTGTATGGAAGTGGGTACAAAAGTTAAGCAGTTATGCACAGACCTGGGTATTGACTATGTTTTTAAATCATCATTTGATAAGGCTAACCGTACTTCTTCGGGTTCTTATCGCGGCAATTCAATGGAAGCCGGCCTTGAAATTCTATCCCGTGTTAAAAAAGAATTGAACGTGCCCATTGTAACTGATGTGCACGAATCGTATCAATGTGCCGAGGTTGCTACGGTGGCAGACGTACTTCAGATTCCGGCATTCCTTTGCCGTCAAACCGACTTGTTAGTAGCCGCAGCGAAAACCGGTAAGGCGGTTAAAATCAAGAAGGGCCAGTTCATGGCGCCTGAAGACATGCAATATGCGGTACAGAAGGTGAGGGGTGAAGGTAATAACAATGTGTTTTTAACAGAACGCGGAGCAAGTTTTGGTTATCATACACTCGTGGTGGATATGCGTTCACTCCCGATTATGCGACAGTATACTCCGGTGATCTTTGATGTTACACACTCCGTTCAGCAACCTGGCGGGAAGGGTGGATCATCGGGTGGTCAGCGTGAGTTTGCGCCATTCCTGGCGCGGGCAGCTGCAGCCGTGGGTGTGGACGGTTTCTTTATTGAAACGCATCCTGTTCCGGATAAAGCCCTGAGTGACGGACCGAATATGATACCCTTAAAGGAAATGGAATCTTTTCTTTCGATGATTAAGGCTCACTGGGAGCTGGCGCGCAAGAGCTAACTATTGCCGGATTCTCTCCAGGTCGAACACTTCCGTATACACCGTATTACTGACATTTAATGCGCGGTCACGAATCCGAGCACTTACTTGTAAAGACGTGCTGCCGAAGACTGCAAGAAAGCTTGTATTGGGCATGGCATACCGCAACGTGCCTTCTATCGGCCTGTTGGTATATGTAGGGACGGGATTCAGCGATGTTGCAAATCGTCCGTTATACGTTATGCAATATTCTGCAAACCAGTCGAATTCATCAGTATATTCTCCTGTAGCAACATTCAATTGCCAAAATTTAATTTCAATATTGTAGTGATTGAGATTCGGACGGTACAGCAATGCCTCCTGAAGCATCGCATAACTTTTTCCATCAAGCACTATCGTATCCCGAATGTTATATGTGGCGTCAACGGAAGATAAAGGAACCAAAACCTCACTTAAAAATGAATAGTTAACGCAACTGGTAGGGTCATAGGCGGGTAAGTATCCATACGTTGGTAACAATCGCGTTTTACTGGTTACAATTTTCCCAGGCAGGGGATTGCTGCCATAATTTAAGATGGTGTAATCACCTACTACGGTTGCGATAACCGGGATGGTATCACCGGTGCCGTCAGTTTTAGTGCCATTCGCGAGAAAATAAAACTCGCTGTTATACGGCTCTTCAAAATCAGGCTCATAAATCGGGCTCAGGCCAAGGTCACCGTTGCCATCTTTAAAATCAAGGTAGAGAATAAGCGAATCATAGTCACTTGCAGTGCCTACTTCCTTGAACTTAATGTCTTTAAAAGCAATTTTTGGAGCATCACTAAACTCGGGCGCCTCGAAACAAGCACTTACGGCCACCATCGAAAAACAAAACAAAATTATGCCCTTAATAACCCGCATGCTGTATTTTTGAACCCGGACAAGATACGTAACGCTTGGATAACTTTAAAAGTTTTAAATCCCTTTTGTATACAATAAACGAGCAAAATGCTCTGGATATTGCACTCAAGCTGTTCAGGTTTCAGGTTGGGCATAACCCTGTTTACGGGAACTACACGCATCACTTGGGCGTAAATCCCGACAAGGTTAAAACGTTTAAAGACATACCTTTTTTACCCATCTCTTTTTTTAAGAATCACCGGATCCAATCCGGATCTTGGGAGCCCGCGACAACATTCACCAGCAGTGGCACCACGGGGTCTACCACCAGCGCTCACCTGATTGCGGATATTGATTTTTACATTGACCATGCCGAGCGGTGCTTTACCCATTTCTTCGGACCGCTCAGTGGATATCACATTTTTGCACTTATGCCCTCATATCTCGAGCGCACGGGTTCTTCCCTGATTGCCATGCTTGAGAGCTTTGTAAAGAAAACCAACTCTCCCTTTTCAGATTTCTATCTGTATGATTACGAAAAGCTTGCGCACGATTTAACGCAGGCTAAAAAGGACAAGAGAAAAATAATTTTGTGGGGTGTGAGTTTTGCGCTGCTCGACTTCGTGGAAAGATTTTCGGTTGACCTTGCCGGCAGCATCGTTATTGAAACGGGAGGCATGAAAGGTAGGCGAAAAGAGGTGACACGGCATGAGTTGCATAAGCAATTAAAGAAACACTTTAACGTTTCTACCATATATTCTGAATATGGCATGACGGAATTGCTTTCTCAAGCCTATACAAAGGGGGATGACCTGTTTTATCCTTCACCCTGGATGAAAATTGTAGTTCGGGAAACATCTGACCCTCTTGAAAAGGGGCTTATTTCGCAGGGCGGGGGTTTAAATGTGATTGACTTTGCTAATTTTCACTCGATCGCTTTCATTGAGACCGAGGATGCTGGGAAAATAGATCCGGATGGGGCTTTTGAGGTGTTAGGACGGTTGGATAACAGCGATGTCAGGGGATGCAATCTAATGATAGAGTAACATTTTTGACAGCCGAATTGCATTATATGCCGTCAGGATTTGTTTTCTTTAGAAAGACCTTTATTTTTGTTGTAACAGTTACCCCGTGAAGCAATGAAAAAAGTAGTGATTTTCCTGATTTTAGCCGGCTTCGTTTCAGCATGCAGCCAGTACACTTGTCCGACCTACAGCAAGAAAGAAGTGCCTGCTAAAAAAGCTACTGAAAAAAGGATCTAATCCTTACAGGTATTTTTTAACATCTTCGGAAACGATCTCGTCTCCGGACATGATTACGAGCCTTTCTACAACGTTTCTCAATTCCCTGATATTTCCTGTCCAGTTGTGAGTTTGAAGTGCAGCTAACGCTTTATTCTCCATTTTCTTCTTCTTCGATCCGTAGCTTTCCGAAATATCTTCGAGAAACTTATCTACTAAAACCGGAATGTCTTCCTTGCGCTCATCCAGCGAAGGTACCTTAATAACAATCACACTTAAACGGTGGTACAGGTCTTCCCGGAATCGTTGTTCCTGAATTTCCTTTTTAAGATCCTTATTGGTGGCAGCAATAATGCGAACGTTTACGGCAATCTCTTTTTCACCTCCCACCCGTGTTATCTTATTTTCCTGTAGGGCACGCAAAACTTTTGCTTGTGCCGACAAGCTCATGTCTCCGATCTCATCCAGAAAAAGTGTTCCACTTTCGGCCTGTTCAAACTTTCCAATGCGCTGTTTGATGGCGGACGTAAACGATCCCTTTTCATGCCCGAACAACTCGCTTTCAATAAGCTCCGAGGGTATCGCGGCACAGTTAACTTCAACAATGGGTGATTCTGATCGCCTGCTCTTTGCATGAATGTTTCGGGCCACCAGCTCTTTACCACTACCGTTAGGTCCTGTGATTAAAACACGGGCCTCTGTTGCGCCCACCTTCTCGATCATTTCTTTCACATGCTTCAACGCAACGGAATCGCCTACCAGCTCAAATCCTTTACTCACTTTTCTCTTCAGCACCCGATTTTCTTCCCGGAGTGTGTTACGTTCCAGCACATTGCGTAAATGAATCAGTATTGTTTCAATGCTCTCGAAAGGCTTCTGAATAAAGAAGTAGGCTCCGCGCTTGATGCACTCCAGCGCAGTTTCTTTTGTACCGTGTGCCGAGATAATAATGAAAGGAGTGGTTATGCCAGCTTTCTTAACCCGTTCCAGCAATTCGATACCATCGATCTTGGGCATCTTTACATCACAGAACACAATGTCATAATGCTCTTCTTCCAGCTTTCGAAGCGCTTCCTCACCATCCTTCGCTTCGTTTACTTCGTGATTTTCTTCGGTGAGAATTTCGCGCAGCGATGTACGGATCGCGGCCATGTCGTCAACAACTAAAATTTTTGCCATGCTGTAAGTTTACAAAAAAACCTGTCATCCAGATGGATAACAGGTTGGGATTTAAAAGTTATGCAAGCCTGTAAGCCGGGTTCTGTCTGCTGATTGCTCAGCACGCTCATCATTTATCTTGCCCTGACGTTGCCGTCAGGATCAATCGGTCTACCCACCCTGATACCTGATTTGACAGATAAGAACGGACCGTTCATTTTTATCAGGGCCTATTTGACCTTTCAACTCGCGAGGTTTACCATGCGCCTTTCATTGCTGGCCGGCCGGTGGGCTCTTACCCCGCCTTTTCACTATCACCCTGACTGATCAAGTCAGCCGGGGCTACATATTTTCTGTGGTACTTTCTGTTCCCGACAAATCGGGACCCGTGCTTTCACACGGCACGATGCCCAATGTTGCCCGGACTTTCCTTACTGACGGTAATCGTCAGCACGATAAGCCGGCTTGCATAAGGCAAAGATAATCAAAACAAACAGCTATTGAAAAAGCTTGTCAAGCGCCTCATAGAAGTCATCACCTTCGCCATTAAAAACATGAACAAGGTTTCCTTGCTGGTCAATCAGTACTTTAGTAGGGAAACCTTTTATGGCAAACTTATTTGTTAAATCAAGGTTGGAATCGTTTAGAATATGCTTCCAGGGAAGCTCATGTTTTTCAATGGCCTTTATCCAGGCATTGCGCTCATCTTTACATGCGATACCAAGAAATTCGACTTTGTCAGAATACTTTTGATAGTATGCTTTCATTTTAGGAAAGCCAACGATACAAGGCGCGCACCAGGATCCCCAGAAGTCCAGAACAACATATTTTCCCTTCAGATCGCTTAGCAGAACTTTTTTATTGTCTGGTCCGATGCCTTTAACATCAGGCACCGCATTTCCTTTCTGAAGAGTAAGTCGGGAATCTATCCAGGTGCGCATATCTTTCAGGTACTTCGAGTTTTGGATTGGGGTATCAAAAAGCTTATAAATCGAGTCCTGTTTTGATACGCGGGTGTGACGCATATGCTTGGCGAAAATATATGCACCAACAACATTGCTCCTATTTTCAACGACAAATTCTTCACTTACTTTTTCTTCCGCAAGCAGGATGTTCTGGATAAAGGTCTTGTAAATTTTCTGTTCAGATTCGGGTAGTTTGGAATTTAAGCTTAGCCCGATGTATTGATTGTAAAGTTTTTTAAGCGGATCAAAACGTTTATAGAAAGATTTGCAAAGGTTATGCGAATTCGGATGTGTTAAGTTGAAGGTGTGATTTCCGTAAAATTTGCTAACATCCAGGTTTACGATAACTTCTCCTTTCTCAACAAACACCCATCCTCCTGTAACCTCTTCTTCATCCTGATTTTCCACCGCCAGTAAAAGGAGTGTCGGATACTTGAGGGTCCGCGTAAAAGAGAATTCACCATTTTTTGTTAGTGTCGTATCGATTTCTGAGGCATCGTAATGAGCCAACAGAATTCTATACTGCTGATCGGTATTATTAACGGATCCACGTATGGTTACGGTTTGCGCATAGGCAGAATTTGCTAATAAAACAGCAAGCCAAAGCAGCGACCTCATTAGGTGATTAGTTGATATCTTTACCGGTAATCTTAAGCTCATACGCATCGGCCTGGGTGGCAACCTCCTGGATCATATGCTTCACCTCTTCTTCTGTGGCACCCTCTGTGGGGCAGGAAGCTTCTACTTTCAGAAAGCCTTCGTCCAGAATAAATTTACTGTAATCAAATGTTGCACTTTTCTCCAGCAATGCTTTGAAATCAATGTTAGCCGGATATTCACACACTTTTGAAGAAAGTACGGCACGTTGCTTACCGGAACGTTTGCTGTTTTCCGTGCAAAGAATAACGGTTTGAAACCTCCCGTCAGCCAACGGCACAACAATAATTGACCTTGAATGGTCATATTCGGTGAATTGGCCATCAATCTGGCTGGCATACTGTTTTGCAAACGCTGAAATATTCATAACAGGAGGAGGTTTAGGAAATTGAAGTTAGAAAAAGTTGCTGATATGTACGGGTTCGTCAACGAATAATTTAAAAATAAGCCGGATAAAACTTTGTTCCTTTTTTAGAGAATTCCAAGGTAGGCGCAGGCAACTTAAGCAGGCTCACCAAACTAAAGAGAGTTTTCAGTGCTTTGGATTTTGTTTTAATTCCGGTAAGGTCCAGGTCGAGTGCAAAATAAAATTGACGATACGCGGAATATCCGGCTGCATCGTTTTGTGAATCTCGTGCGTACACCATTCCGTCAGCCCCATACCCAACAGCCAGGTTAAGCCATTTGGGAAACCTGATGAATTTATCCATGTCAAATGAAAGCCAATAGGTTTGCCCGTTATAATCTTTTAAAAATTCACTGGTGAAATCATCACCCAGCGTATTAGGTCGTAAGGGTGCATAAGCCGTCCGATGAAACGAAAATTTTGGATAGATCCTGATTTCATTCCAGAGCAGAGATTGTGAAAGAAAAAATGCGGAACCTGTAGCGTTCGCAAGCAGATCACCCGTAGAGGCACCGTATGCATCAGAATATCCGTCAAAAATCTCGATGGGAACAAGCAGGAGAAAACCAGTGACAGCTCCGATCAAATCGGACTTGCGTTGCGGCACATTTGC
>Ga0075158_10002476_pt1 | contig 13393 bp, 11 predicted proteins | sample JI91814BDNA_FD_70968 | JGI IMG/M metagenome (GOLD analysis project Ga0075158, IMG submission 70968) | Wastewater effluent complex algal communities from Wisconsin, to seasonally profile nutrient transformation and Carbon sequestration -... | ecosystem: Engineered > WWTP > Effluent > Algae... | reverse complement strand
ATCGGGACGAAAAAAGCGGCAGAGAATCAAAAATCCCCTGCCGCTTTTGCTTGCTATTTCGTCCACCATCGTGACATGCCAAAGGGCCGCACTCGCTACTCCAGTACGTTCCCGATCGCTGGCGCTTGCTTCCGCTCTTTAGGTCGTAAACCTTTTCTGATCGGCCCTGCTAGCTTTTTATCCCTTTTGTTATTGGCACGGCTAGCAATTTGCCTCGTCCCGCTGAAAGGCCAAGTCACGATAGTGAAATGCATTGTTCAAGATTTGCAAAGTCCCCAAATAACAACCCATTACGGGACGCCAGGTACCAAGCGAAACCGCTGTGGCTTTATTCCTTTTCCTTGCGCAATTGATCTCGCAAACGCTTGACTTCCTCCCGCATCATCACCACTTCTTTTTCCATTGCCTCAAGGGCTTTTGCCTTCTCCTGCTCGGCCACGCCCACCTTCGATCTGGCTTCCGCTTCAGACTTCTTTCCCTTTACCTCCTTGGCTTCTGACTGCTTAGCGTCCGGCTTTTTCGCTGGCTCTTTCTTAGCAGGAGCCTTCTTTTCTCCCGCCCGCTTTACTTCTTCCTTTTTGGGTTGTTCAGCCGCTGCGTCTTTTTGTGGTCGGCGATCCCCCTCAGCTTTGCGTTGATTTGCCTCGCGTCGCTCCTCGGCTTCTTTCAGCTTTTGCATTACCTCACGCTGTCGGTTTTCAGCCTCTTGTCGCATCTTTTCAGCGCGATCGCGTTGCATTTCCGCTTCGCGTCGAGCCTCGGACGCTTGCTCTTGCGCGGCTCGCATACGTTCCTCCGCTTCGCGCATCATTTGCTGGGCTCGCTCTCGGACTTCTATCGACTCCTTCTCGATCTTTTCGCGAGTTTGCCGTTCGCTTTCCATCGACTTACGCATCTCTTCTTCGCGAGCTCGTAACTCTTTCAAAGCGACTTGCATTTCTTCTCGTTGCCGTTCCATCGCACGAGCCATTTCTTGCTCGCGTTTTCGCATGGCATCCGCTTCGCGTTCCATATTCTGGCGCTCACGAGCCAACTGTTCATCGCGCTCGCGCAAACGCTTATTCTGCGTCTCGATTTCATTCTCAATCTTCTGACGGGTTTCAACCTCAGCAACTCTTTCTCGTTTGAAGCGATCCAACTCTTGACCTAACGTTTCCTTAGCAACAATGGCCTCTTTCTCCATCGCTTCAGCTTTTGCTATAAGGTCCTTAGCCAAGTCATGGGCTTCAGCAGCCTTTAGATCCTGAGCAGCAGAACGCAAATGGCCAATTCGCTTTTGCAAGAATTCGAGCTTCAGTACTTTGACGCCAAACTCGGGTGGCAAGGCATCATCGTTAAGCGCAGCTACCTTACTAGGTTCAGCCGCAATAGCTGGAACAGGCTTCGCGATTTGGGGCCTGCCGACTCCCGGCCTTGGGAAGTTGGGCCGAATCAAACTTGGCTTGACCGCCGATGGCTTCTCCTGCGGCTTCTCTGCAGCAACTGCCGGCTTGTCGCGACGATCGCCTTTCTCTTTAGTTGCCTCTGGCTCGCCCGAACCTTTTTCCAAAGACTCCTTCAAAGATTTGATTCTCGATTCAATTCGAGCAATAGCTGGTTCAGGCGCGTTGCGTTCTTTCATCTGCTTGAGAAACTGAGACAATTTCTCCAACGTTTCTTTGGTCTCTTCAGGTGTCGACGGTTGTCGCTCGAACAACTCTCGCATCCCACGCTGCGGACCTTGTTGCGGCCTTTCTTGTGCAGCCAAAGGCATGCCAAATCCCAACGGAGCTAACAAAGCCAACACAAACAACTTTCTCAGTTTCATAACGTTTCGAGGCCTTTTGGGTGAGCAAAGTACAGGAGAGAACGCACGATCCACCAAAACATGATCGTTCGTATCAGACCCCCAGTAGTCTAATCGAACGCCTGAGAAATTGCGAAATTTCGGAACAATTTCGCTAAACATCCGTTCCCAAAAGCTCAACTCTTGGGGTACAGGATCGCCGGTTGGGGTGAAAATCAATGAAAACGCGTTAGGAAAACCGAAATTGCGGTGAGCCTAACGCGTTGCATCTAGCGATACTGACAAAACAACCAGCTGCTGCCGAACCTACCGAGCGACGCCGTTCGGGTTCGTAGCCATTGCGGGTGTTTGAGGATTCACTTCGAACGCCGAGAACTCAGCCCAGATCGGGAAATGATCCGAAAGACGCAACGCATCATCCACGGTCAATTGGAAATACTCTTTCAAATCCCAAACTCGGGATTGCCCCGTGAACTCTTGGCTCGAATATTGATCGACCACAATATTGTCGTACAACTTGGATTGCCGAGTATTAGTTGGCACATTTTGAATCAACGGGAATATACCCGGAATCTGTCCCAAAGCGCGGAAGTCTTTCGGTCCGCAGTTGAGATCTCCCAATAGTATCACGTCATCTTCTGGGAACTCGTACTGGCGAACGTTGCGATAAACGTCACCGAGAACATTCAACTCCGTCTTAATTTCATCTGGGTCCGTATGAATGTTGATCAGAGTAAAGGTAAACGGCGGTAGATTGTTGGGCGCCAAAACTTGAAAATGCGCGACCAATGGTGGGCGGTGCAATAAACCGCTTGGGTCATCCACCGTATATGCAGTTTCCTTCTTGCACATAATCTTGCGTGTGTTGTAAACGAACGCGTATTGCTCTTTACTGTCCGTGCGTCCCAGACGTGGTCCAAGAATATAATTGTATTGACTACCATCGGAGTTGACCGCCTGCATGAAACGATCCATAACCGTTTGATCCGTCGCACGCACTTCTTGAATAGCGATCACATCGAACTGACGAATTACCTTCGCCAAACGTTCTAAGACCCAAGCATTACCAACCTTCGTGGTCCCAAAGACCTGAATGTTGTAACTGGCAATCGTGATCGTAGGCATTTGCTGCCCAGCACCACCGGCTTGCATTCCAGCTTGATTGTTGTGGGCAACCGTCGTTCCAGCGGGAACAGCGTTTCCAGAATTTTGCAAACCTGGCGATTGTGCACCCGGCACAGCCGAACCTTGCCCTGTGGTACTAGCTGTTTTTTCCGCTGAGTTTGCTCCGTGCAACTGATCGCTAGCTGCCTGTTTCAAATCTTCAGCTACGTCACACCCAACCAGCGCGACCCACAGAACGCAACTCAACCACAAACAATATCGATAGTTATTGCTCTTACGCATCCAAGCCTCCTTGCCTGGCTACGACTCTTTCGTTCGTATCTTCAAAATTTTTCGCAGCGATCGTCATGATCACTGCGGTCATCTTCAAACCATCAGTTCCCGCTCAAAGCTTGCTTTGCCAATTGAGCTAAACGGGCATCCGAACTTCCTGCTGCTGTTTCCAATAGCCCGCGCGTTGCGCTGGATACATCGCCAATTTTCCCTAGCGCCCAAGCTGCATTTTGTTGCACCTTCAACGCCCGCTCTGGTTTCAATGCAGCCGCAATTTGAGCCTCTTGTGACTTCGCTTCTTCACCCAATCGCCCAAGCAGCTTTAACGCCCAGTAGGCAGCATCATCAGCGGGATTCGATATCTGCTTAGCAATTTTGGCCGCCTCGCTCGCGAGTGGAGCTTCGAGATTTTCCAATGCTTCACTCGCCCAATTGCGAATCTCTTCATCTGCATCCACGACACAATCGATCAGTTCTACAGCCATCTTGGCTGCAGCCTCTGAATCATTGGCCAATGCTTGCAAGCGGGCAATACGCTCGCTGGGACTAAGTTGAGTGAGTGTTGTCATGGGAGCATCCATTCTCCATCCGCGCAAAATGACTCAATAAAGTTAGTTATCAAAGCCAGAACGGGAACGCAAGAGGAATTCCGTTACACTCATGTCTCCCAGACTCCACGAATTAGTCGTTCTGTCCGTTAGAAAAGTGAACGGAAGCAGCCATAAAGAAACACGCGAAGAAACGACCCTTGCCGTTCCTTCGCGCCGAAATTGGCTATCTTGAGAGAAAATATCCCATCAAGTCCCGAACTCGTTCTGGAAAGGGACTCGGTAATAATCCCGTCTTAGAGCTTGAATAAATCGCCGAATCCACCGCCACCCAAACCACCCTTGAGTGGACCGCTGCGTTTTGGCAATACAGGCTCGCGAACTGGCTCTTCAACCTCAGGCGCAGCTTCAGCGGTCTTTTCAGACTCGGGCATCGGCTTAGCACCCTTCAACGACAAGGACATCTTTTGAGCATCTTCATCGATACTCAAAATCTTTACCTCGACCAAGTCACCTTCTTTAACCACATTGCCAACCGCTTGAACTCGATGATGAGCCAACTCAGAAATATGGATCAAGCCTTCAACACCCGTTGCAACTCGCACGAATGCGCCGAACGTTGCCAAGCGAGTCACATTTCCCTTAACATTCGAGCCCACCGGCAAACGTTCGCTCAGCTTCGCCCACGGATGGTCTTGCAAGGATCGATACGACAATGAAATCTTTCCAGTAGATGGATCGATCTTCTCAACTCGAACCTGGACCTTTTGACCTTCTTGTAATACTTCACTGGGGTGCTTCACTTTTTCCCAGCTCAATTGGCTGATGTGAATCAATCCATCCAAGCCACCCAAATCGACGAACGCTCCGAAATCTTTGATGCTGCGAACGGTACCTTCAGCGATCGAACCAATTTCCAATTTTTCCAAACGCTCTTTGCGTTTTTGCTCTTTTTCACGTTCCAATACAGCACGGCGACTCAGCACCAAATTGCCGCGTTGCGGATTGGCTTCCGTAATCACGCACAAGAACTTCTGTCCCACAAAATCTGCAGCACTCTCAATTCGATATTCGGCGATTTGACTGATAGGAATAAAGCCGCGAATATTGCCCACGGTGACTTCTAATCCACCCGTGTTGGCTCCCGTCGATCGAGCCTCAACAATCTCACCTTCTTTAAGCTCACTCCAATCAGCTGCGTTCACGGCTTGACCTGGAATGGTCAACTCGTAAAGACCATCATCTTGCAAGTACGAGCGAACCATAACGTCCATCGTAGTTCCAACGTCGGGAATCTTTTCGAATTGCAGCATGGGTACGATACCTTCATCGGGTCCACCCAAACTAAAGAAGACATTTTCTTTGCTGACCTTCAATACGGTCGCCAGCATGCGTTGGCCTTCTTCTAAGCGACGGCCTGCTGTGTACAGCGCATCACCCACCAACATCTTTTCCAAGTCAGCATCCAACAATGCATCACTCATGAATGCCGAGATATCATCTTCCGTTGGACCACGCTTCAGCGGCACGGCAACCTTCGGAGCAAAGTCTGGTTTGCGTTCGTCGCGTGGTTTGCGAGTTTCGCGAGCTGCTTTATCACCTTCTTCATCCGTTCCACCTTCGCCACCAGCTCGAGGTCCTTTGACACCCCCCGTGTTTTTCTGAGGGCGAGCTTTGTTTCCACCCCCAGATTGGCCAACGCGTGCCGAGTTCGCTTTTTGTTGGCTTTCGCGAAGTTTTCGAACGGCATCAAGATCGATGGGCCCACGTCCCTGTTTTGACTCACCCGATTCGCCCCCCGCAACAGCACCCGCCTCTATTGGCGAATTACCAACTTGAGACTGCTGCGTTGTGTTGTCACCACTGTTTGCCATCTTGTTTTCTTCGCCGGTACTCGACATTGTCTAATAACCACCAACAACAACTAATATGAAAGTATGATCGAATCGACGCCTTCTAACACATTCCGCATCGTCATCCAACAACAACTCGCTCGAGCGTAACACAGGCGAGAAAAGTGGCGCGATTTTTCTCTGAAAAACTCAACAGAGTCTACCAGCTATCACGAATTGTTTGTAGTGATAGTAATTGGTCACCTTCAGTTCTGCTAACCATTCTCCCCGGTGGCAGAACGAACCATTCCTGAACTGAGTAGCATTTTGTTAGGCGGTTCGTTCCAACATCGGTCGATTTATGCCAGAAATCATGTCAATTTTGGGGTCATTGCTCCCTGAAGACCTGCGACCGCTTGTGGAAGCAGCTCCACTACCGTCGCTACAGGGAACACTTGCACAGCCATCACTCAAAGACGTTATTCTAAAGTGGGAACTTACCCACTCTAATGGTGCAAGTAAAGCACGCTTTAGCAATGAATTGCAAGATCTGATCCTAGCCGCACTTTGGCTCCTAGAAGGTGATCTCGATCATTCTCACCGATTTTCGCAGCGTTGGGAAACCCTCAATGGGTCGTATTGGCACGCGATTATGCACCGCCGAGAAGGGGATTGGTCCAATTCCAAATATTGGTATCGCCGCTCTTCCAAAAACCCCGTCATCAATTCCTTCAAGCAAACGATTCTGGCCCACCATGCCTATCGAGCCGTACTTCCAGAACTTGTGCGTCCAATGGAAGTCAATGAATTCCTCGAAGCTTGGGTCGACGTAAACCAGAAAGCCACTGCGGCTGAAGCGTCCGATCGGCTGGTAACCAATGTTCGCGAATTAGCTTGGGTCGAGTGGCAACTGCTCTTGGCTCATTGCTTTCACGTCATACGCTGAGCCCTGATCCACCTGCTTCGGATTGTACAACGCTATGAACCCGACGTTGGCTACATCCGAGGCGTGTAAAAGAACTGTCGATCAGGCATTCGAGGTTGCTGAGGAGCATCGTGGTAATACCCATCTGTCCATGGTCCAACACCTGGATTCCATGGCGCTGTTCCACGACCAAAGTTGCCTGGTCCATATGGATTCTGCCAATGGCCGTTGCCTGGCGGGTAATGCCCTGGAGGAAATCCACCAGGCCCAATTCCAGGTCCAATTCCAGGCCCATTTCCGGGCGGTAATTGATCAATCATTGCCTCGCCCGCTCCGCCATTCGCGCCAACCGCTGGCATCGCCCATGGCTGTTGCATGCCCGGCCCACCCGGTGGAAAATAACCTGGCCAGAACGGTGATGCACCCCAAAACTGAGTGTTCGGTCCCCATTGTTGATAAGGCACTCCGTAAGGGCGATAAGGGAATCGCCAAGCTTCATACGGCTGAACTGGGTTTCCCCATTCCTCGACGATGTGCATGTTGTCAGCGGACGAGCCCACTTGCAGCGAACTTCGGAAATTACGATAGCCGCTGCGTTGATAATCAGAACGGACCTGCGCGACCGGTTCAATTTTTGCTGCGTATTGCGGAACACGCTGCCCGGTTGGGTCGTGGGTAAATCGGCTCGGCAAAGTCGACCAATCGACTTTGTCACACGATGATCGAGGGGTCTGAGCAGATACCGCTCCGACCTGAGCCGCTAAGCAAACAAACAACAGAAGCGAATGAATCTTGAGTGGCGTGTTCATAGCTTTTAGACTAATTGCACGCCGTCAAAAAACAGCCATTTTTCCTCACCTTAACGCCCCGAATGGCCAAAAATGGAGGGTTGTAACGCTTAAGCAGGTTGGAGGGGAAGTGGTTCAGTGGTTCAGTGGTTCAGTGGTTCAGTGGTTCAGTGATTCAGTGTTTAGTGGTTTAGTGGTTTAGAGTCATTTGCAGAAGTCTTTCAGTTCGACTTGGATCTGTTTGATGCGGGTGCCGATGGCGGTTTTTGCGGCAGCTAAATCCTGAGAGGATTGGCGATCTAAGCTGGCGAAGATGTAGAACTTCACTTTCGGTTCCGTTCCCGATGGCCGCACAGCTACATAATTGCCCGTTTGAGCCAAATCCAAAATCACCATGTTGGCCGCGGGCGCATCAAGCTTTACGATCGAACCATCTGCTAAACGTGTCGTCAACGAATCATAATCGCGAACCGCAGTGACATTTAAGCCCCCGAGTGTGCTGGGTGGAGCAGTTCGGAATGTGCTCATCAATTTTTTCATAGCAGCCATTCCTTCACTCCCTTCCATTTGCACATTCAAGACCGACTCTTCGTGATAGCCATGTTGCGTGAGCAATTCATTCAATCGCTGGTGAATCGTCTTGCCTTGTGACTTCAGTTGCGCGGCCAATAATGCCATCAGCAAACAGGCAACAGCGCCATCTTTGTCACGCGCATAACTGCCAATCAAAAAACCATGTGATTCTTCGGTGCCAAATTCAAACGACTCTGGCCCAAGTTCATCCATCAGGCCGCCAATCCATTTGAAGCCCACGTGAATATTGCCTTGGCATTGCACGCCGTACGATTCGCATATGCGGCGGATCAATTCGGTAGTCACCAAGGTCTTGATGACATACGACTTCGAAGTCAATTGCCCATTGGCCTTGCGAACGCCGAGCACATAATCGGTCAACAACGCGCCCAACTGATTGCCGTTGATGGTGGCCCAAGGGGAATCGCTGGTTGGCAGAAGCTTGGCGGCCGCCCCCATACGATCGCAATCTGGGTCTGTCGCCAAAATAAGATCTACCGCACCAATTGAAGTTGCCGATGCGTTAGTTTGACTTTCTCTAGCCAAGGCGATCATCGAATCAAATACCGGCACGTTCTCTGGATTGCTCACGTTTCCGGGAACGTTGGGAAAATCGCCGCTGGGTTGCGAGTGAGGACCAAAAACTTCGAGACTCTTGAAGCCTGCTGCTTTCAGTAGCGGTGGGACAGCATATCCGCCAACACCGTGCAATGGAGAATAGAGGAGGTTGACTTCGCGCGGACCAGGAAACGCGTATTTCACCGCTTCCGCCAAATAATCGCGATCGATTTCAGCCGTACAGATTTCAACTTTGCCCGCTTTCAAGGCATCAGCAAATGGAACTTTCTTAATTTCTTGAACCGTCATCACCCGGTCAATAATCGCTTTGTCATGCGGCGGCAAAACTTGCCCGCCAGTCGACTGATAAACCTTTACCGCATTGTCGCTCGGTGGATTGTGACTGGCGGTGACCATGATGCCACAATCGCAATTTTTGGCTCGCACCGCATAGCTCAATTGCGGTGTTGCTCGATAGTCATCAAGAAAGAAAACGCGAAAACCGTTGGCCACCATAATCGATGCGCACAGTTCGGCGAAGTGCCGCGAGTTATGTCGTGTGTCGTACGCGATGGCGCAGCGTAGTTCCTTGTCAGCAGGGGCCGTGGTTCGCAGATAATCCGCCAAGCCTTGAGCACTCTCGCCAATCGTTCGATCGTTGATCGCGTTAGATCCAAACGCATACATGCGACCGCGCCGACCACCGGTACCAAATGGAATTACCGTCCAAAAAACGTCGTCCAACTTTTGCCATTTCCCGGCACCAATATGCTCGATAATCGCAGTCCGATAATCGGCATAACGAGGTTCGACCAACCAACATTTCAGGTTCTCTACCGCACCGGCTGTAATCTTCCCTTCCGACTGTGCTTTTTGAACGCTTGCCAATGCTGCTTCGACTTCAGCCGATAGAGTACCTAGGGTCATCGTGGGTCCAATGCTTGATACGGATAAAGTGGAGAGAAACCAATCGCATCTCTAAGCGGTCGTTATACGCCAATCGGTGAGGTGTCGGCAACCCGTAATGAGTCTGTTTCCATCGAACCTCCAACCTCCAAAACCGCATTTCCATTAGCTTGGCAAATTAAACGAAATTCCCCCATGAGTCTCGCCAGCATCGCCGGGAAAACTCAGCAAAAAACGCTCCAACCGGAGTTGAACCTAGTGAATTTTTCGAGCGAGAGTTAACTCCCCGCAATCTTCAAAATGAATCGCATTCACTAGGGTCGGCAGAAGTCCCTGTGTCGACTAAACTATGGGGAATTGAATGCCCGCTAACGAGTTGCCCAAGTTAGGAAGAAAAATGAGCGAACCGATTATCAGTGTCAGTGGCCTGCGAGGGATCGTGGGAACCGAACTCACTCCGCTTGTCGCCGTAAAATATGTAGCCGCCTTCTGCAGCCAACTGCCGCAGGGAACAGTCATCTTGTCGCGGGACGGCCGAGGAAGTGGCGCTATGTTCGCTGCCGCTGTCAGCGCCACCTTGCAAGCTCATGGGTTCGATGTGCTCGACGCAGGGGTCTGCTCGACGCCGACCGTAGGGGTCTTGGTACGAACTGAAAATGCGGTCGGCGGAATTCAAATTTCGGCGAGCCACAATCCGCCTGAATACAATGGCATTAAATTGTTCAATCGAGAAGGGAGAGTGATTCCAGCGGCGGAAGGAGTTCGAGTTCGAGACGCCTATCGCGCAGGAACATGTTCCTGGAAAGGTGTCCAGCAACTGGGCTCAGCCTTTAAGCATCCAGACCCACATGCGGCTCATGAACAATTGGTTTTGAAGACGATCGATCCTGCCGTTATCGCCGCACGACGTTTTCGTGTGTTGCTCGACAGCAACCGTGGCGCCGGTAGCTTGCTGGGAAGTCGCTTATTGGAGTCACTCGGAGTCCATGCGTTATTTCTCGGGCATACTCCCGATGGAAAGTTTGAACACCCACCTGAACCGTTAGCAGAGAACTTGCAATCCACTGCGGCAGCGGTGAAACAATCTGGTTTTGACATCGGATTTTGCCAAGACCCCGATGCAGATCGCTTGGCGATCATCGACGAACAAGGCAACTACATCGGCGAAGAATATACAGTCGCTTTGTGTTTGCTCGAAGTTTTGTCGCGAGCCAAAGGCCCCATCGTGACCAATTGCGCGACATCAAGTATGTCGAAGGTTATTGCCGCCGATCATGGCGTCTCGTATCTAAAATCTGCTGTCGGCGAAGCGAATGTTGTCGAACTGATGAAGGAAAGCCAAGCTTTGTTTGGTGGCGAAGGAAACGGTGGTCCCATTGACCCGCGTGTCGGTTGGGTTCGCGATAGTTTTGTTGGGATGGCGTTAGTCCTCAGCTTGATGGCTCGAACGGGATTGAAGGTCTCTCAATTGGTGAAACGCATCCCTTACTTCGCGATGATTAAACATAAAGTGAGTTTCCCGGTTGAGAAATTACCAGCTGCCTATGAGCGTCTACAGAAATCGATGCTGCCGCTAGAAGTAAGCATGCAAGATGGAATGCGAATGGATTGGACCGATAGGTGGCTATTGGTGCGTGGCAGCAACACCGAGCCCATCGTGCGTTTGATTGCCGAAGCGCCGACGCCCGAAGCGGCTACTCTTTTGTGCCAACATGCCGAAGCAGTTCTGAAGCAGATGTAGCACATGTAGCACGGGCCTCCCGGCCCGTGCCGTCGTAGTGTGGGTCTCCGACCCCCACTGGAGATATTTGTAGTGTGGGTCTCCGACCCGCACCACAAAGCTGACTCATCAGCGGTGCGGGTCGGAGACCCACACTACATCGCGAGTCGGAGACTCGCGCTACGATAGCCTCTTTTTTCTGGGCACTACTTGATCGTGCCGGCGGTTTATACCATCCTGTAAGTTACTTCCCGCCTATGATTTCCGCTTCTTGGAGACCTTTCCGATGCGATCCAGCCTCTCGCGCGCAGCCCAACGTTTACTTGCACTTGCTCTGTTCTCTGTTGCTTCACCAGCCTTGGCAATCGAAGGTGAAACCCCAAAGAGCGACACGGCACCCAATGTCTGGATCACGTCACTTACCTGGGATTCCGCCAACAATCAAATCTGGGGGACACAAGCCCAGGGCTTGCTCCTTCGCCCTGGACAAGTAATACGTACAACACTTGACAATCCTTCAGCCATCACAAACGTTTACGAAACGGGCGCATCGGCCTGGGCGGTCGCGTTGATTCCGGAAGCCAACTCGCTGCTGAGCGTCGATTACAAAGGCAAGCTTCTCCGCTCGGATATCGCTACACCTAACACCACTCAAGCCATTGAAGTCCCCATGCGCTGGTCGCGAGTTTTGTTGCCAGTCGGTGACGGTAAAGTGATCGCCGGCTCAGAAGATGGAAAGCTCATCGAAATCCATCTTCCCGACGGAGCCGTTGTCGCTCAATGGGATGCACATACTGCTGCCATTCACAACATCGCTTTGTCGCCCGATAAAACGCTGCTCGCCAGTTGCGCAGGCGATGGGACCATCAAAATTTGGAATCGATCGAACAACACCGAAGTCAAGTCGCTCTCGTATGGTAAGGCGGCAGTGTGGGAATTAGCCTTCACTCGCGACAATACGAAACTGGTCGCTGCCGATGCCGATCGACGACTCAATTTGTTTGACGTAGCCTCCGGTAAATTGCAAATGACACTGCAAATGCTGCCCGATTGGGGCACAGCCTTAAGCATGCATCCGACTGAGAATGTGGTCGCTGTCGGTTGCATGAATGGCTCGGCACAGTTTTATGACTTGAACACTTTCCGCCGTGTCGGCTCATGGGATGGCGTTGGCAGCGGAGTATGGGATTTGATCTTCGCTCCAGATGGAAGCAAAGCGTTTGTGGCGACACGCAAACATGGTATCGCTACAATTTCTGCAGACGTGTGGTCAGGTCCTTTGACAACAGCTCGAGCAGAAGCTCCGTCCGAAGTGCCACCTGCCCCTTAATTCGATCATTGTTCTCCACAACTCTCGGAGTGGTGCGTGCATCTTTTTTACACCGATCACTTCGAATTGCCGTTACCGGATGGACATCGATTTCCGATGTCCAAATACCGTTTATTGCGGCAACGGATTGTCGAATCTGACTTGCATCACACCGATCTGTTGCTGGTCCCTCCCGCCGCAACCGACGCTCAGCTTTGTTTGGCGCATGAGCGAACTTATGTCGAGAGAGTGCGAGATGGATTGTTAACAGAAGCCGAAATTCGACGCATTGGTTTTCCTTGGTCAGCTGCGATGGTCGAACGCTCGCGCAGGAGTTCGGGGGCCACACTGGCGGCGGCTCGGATGGCATTGAAACATCGTGTCGCAATAAACATGGCTGGTGGAACACATCATGCCATGTCGGCTGCAGGCGAAGGTTATTGTGTCTTCAACGATGCGGCGGTGACGATTCGCACGTTGCTCAACGACAACAGCATCCAGAGAGCTGCGGTGATTGATTGCGATGTGCATCAAGGAAATGGTACGGCCGAGATTTTGGGGCGAGACTCGAACGTATTTACATTTTCCATTCATGGTGAGAAGAACTTTCCATTACGTAAGACGCCGAGCCATTTAGATATTGATCTACCGGACGGGACTACCGATGAGGCTTATCTAGCGGCATTATCGCAAGGTTTGGATCAAGTCTTTCGGCAGGCAACGTATGATCTAGTGATCTATCTTGCAGGTGCGGATCCATTTGAGGGCGACCGACTGGGGCGACTCAGTCTCAGCAAACTTGGTTTACGCCAGCGAGATGAAATGGTCCTGATGCGTTGTCGAGATCATCGTATACCAGTGGCCATCGCGATGGCAGGTGGATACGCGCCGATTGTAAGCGACATTGTCGACATCCACGCTCAAACGATCGGGACTGCCAAAATGCTGTTTGATGCCGCAGAATAACTCGTTTAACCCGTACGCCGCAGGCTAGGCGCGTTGGACTCGCAAGCCCCGCGCGACGTTTCGAGACGTTTGACATCACAACAC
>Ga0075158_10002471_pt1 | contig 13405 bp, 10 predicted proteins | sample JI91814BDNA_FD_70968 | JGI IMG/M metagenome (GOLD analysis project Ga0075158, IMG submission 70968) | Wastewater effluent complex algal communities from Wisconsin, to seasonally profile nutrient transformation and Carbon sequestration -... | ecosystem: Engineered > WWTP > Effluent > Algae... | reverse complement strand
GCGATGGAGTTCGCCGAACTGGTGATGGCCGAAGCGCGCCGGCTCTACCCCGACCTCGGCCCCGACTATTCCAGTCTCATCAGCGTCGGTGCATTCGACCGCATGACGGCTGCCGTCAACGAAGCCGAACTCGGCGGCGCAAAGGTCATGCGCCATCCCGCGCCGTCGGACCGAGACCGCCGCGTCCTGCCGCCCGTCGTGGTGGTGAACCCGCCGCAATCCAGCATGCTGATCCGCGACGAGATCTTCGCGCCCGTCCTGCCGATCATCGGCTACGACTCGCTTGAAGATGCGCTGCACTGGATCAACTCGCACCCTCATCCGCTCGCGCTCTATGTCTTCGCCGAAGACCGGCGCGAGCAGAACATCGTGATGGACCACACCCATTCCGGCGGCGTCACCATCAACGCCACGCTGCTGCACTTTGCGCAGGAGGGGCTACCCTTCGGCGGCGTCGGCGCCAGCGGCTGGGGCGCCTATCACGGCAAGGCGGGCTTTGATCGCTTCACACACCAGCGCGCCGTCTTCCGCACCGGCTTCATCAACCCCGCCAACTGGCTCTCGCCCCCCTACGGCAAGCGCGCCCGCCGCCTGATCCGCTTCCTGATGCGCTAGGCTACTGTCCGGGCGACGGTTGCCGCCCAATCGGCAGGGTGACCGCGCCGCGCGGCTTGCGGATCGGAATGGCCAGCGCCTCTTCCTCGTGCTCCTGCGTTGCGCCCCAGAAATCCTCGACCGTGGGCCCGTTGCGCAGCCGCCTGTCGCGCAGGAAGAAGCCGATCACCTCGTGAAACCACACGCGCCGGCCCATCTGGTAATACCAGCGTTGCGCGCGGCGGATCTTCGGATCCTTCAGCGTCAGCACACGCAGTAGCGCCTTCGGCCGCGTCTGCATCACGAACTCGATGAACTTCACCCACAGGAAAACGCGCCAAGGTGGCACGTGTCGCGTCGCCAGAACCTGATGCTTGTAGTCCCATTTCGACTGGTCGGTCTGGATCACCTTTCGCCCGGCGGCGAGCGTGAAAAACGGCGTCCAGCGATGCGGCGTCACGTAAACGCTCTGGATCTGGTCCGGATCATAGGCCAGCAGCTGGCGCAGCTGCCGCCAGTAGTCCCTGTCGCGCTCTTCCTCGAAGCCCACGACCCACGTCGCCATCGACAGCATGCCATGCTTGCGCATCAGGCGGATCGCCTCGCGATCTGTCGTCGTGGAGCCGCCCTTCTGGATCTTGCTCAACACCTGCTCGTCAGTGTTCTCCATCCCCATCAGGAAGCGTTCGACGCCGGCCTGCTTGTAGAGATGCAGATGTTCGGCATCCCGCACGATGTCATCCGCCCGCGTCGAGCCGACAAGCGTGACCTTCACATTCTCCGCGATCAGCGCCTCGAGAAAGCGCTTCCAGGCCTTCTTGGACGACGTCGGGTTCTCGTCGGCGAAGTTGAACACCTCAACGCCTTGCTCGCGATGCAGCCGCGCGATCTCGGCAGCGAACTTCTCGGGATTGCGATAGCGCCACTTGGTCCAGAAGCCGCGCTGGCCGCAATAATTGCATGGATGCGGACAGCCGCGCGAGAACTGCACGACCACTGCGCGCTTGCGGCCCCAGTATGAATAGCGTGCGTGATCGATCAGCTCCCAGCCGATGCGATAGGCGTCAAGGTCTGCAATCATCTCCTGCGGCGGCGTTCCGTGAGGTGCGCCATCGCGCCGATAGGCAATTCCATTGACCTTCGACAGCGGCGTACGCCCGGAAAGCGCGGCCACCACCTGCCGGCAGGTTTCCTCGCCTTCGCCCCGCACGATGACATCGAACTCGGGGCACGCCTCAAGAATGTCGCGCCAGTGATAGGTGGGGAACACCCCGCCATAGACCACCGTAAGGCCGGGCAGGCGCTGCTTTGCGCCGCGCGCGATCGCGGACGCGACCGGGTGCGCCGAGGTCGATCCCGAATGGCCGAGGAGCAGCAGATCCGGCCGGTGTTGCGCGATGTGGTCGATGATCTTCGGGATCGGAACCGGCCCGAACTCCGCGTCGAAAAGCGAAACATCGTGACCATCATCAATCAGCGGTCCGCCGATGGACAGCAGGCCTAGCGGGGGCAGGTGGTCATCCGGAATCCGGCTGCCGATGGCCGGATGAGGCGGATTCACGATCAGTATGCGCATCGACCTGTTTCCCCCCACCAGCCCGCGAGCGACGGTTAGTCGTCCCGCCTCGTGGCGGCAAAGGGGCAGAGCGAAAGCATCGCCGCGGCGATCTCAAGACAGTTGGGAGGCGTAAGCGGTCAGTTGGCGACGGCCATGCGCGCGAGAGCGGGGCAGGCAGAGATGGCCCGCGCGAGATCCTTCTGCCCCGCAGGCGAAAGGTGGATGCCGTCGGAATAGTCGGATGCGTTGTCGATAAATGTGCGGCCGTAGAATACGGCAAGGCCTGCGCCGAGCGCCGTCGTCTCGAGGCGCTGCTCCTCCGCCACTGGCGTCGGTGATTTCCATTCCTCCGCCGTGGGGTGGATGATCAGGCATCCGCCCATCGGCGCGGCGGCCACGCGCTGCATGAGGGCAGGAAGAGCCGCGTGCGCGTCGCCCTCCGAGCGCGGATCGTCCGGCGCGTTGGCGGCAGGGTCGGGTATCAGTCGCCGCTCCAGCCACCCGGCCAACGCGGACACAGGCATCGACTGCGGGAACGTATCGCGTCCCAGCGGCTTGAACGTGCGATCGTCTTCAAGGTCGTGCGTCGACAGAACCAGCACGATCGCGTCGGCATCCAGCGTGCCGAAGCGGTCGAGCCAGGCCAGCATGTTCCCCGGCCCCCACGACGTCGCCGAGACGTTCAGCGCCTCGATGCGCCGCCCATCTTCCATTCGCATGCTCGAGAGCAGCGTCGTCGCCAGATCGCCATGACCGATATTGTCGTGGCCAAACACGATGCTGTCGCCGACCACGAGCACCCGGAATACATCGTCCGGCTTCGCCTCCGCCGCAGGATCGCTGCGCATGCCCCACGCATTGGTGCGGTACGCAATGCCCTGCCGGCTGAGCGCCTGATCTGGCGCCGGCAAGTACTCAATTCCGGGGTCAGCCCGATACAGCAGCTTGTCGCCGCCAATCAGGCGAACGGCGGCTTCGCCGACAATGACAAGTCCGAGCAGGGCGGCCGCGACAACTGCGGCCATGCCCCAGCCTTTGGACGGGCGCTCAGCCATGGCGCCCGCCTACTGGTGATCCCTTAGGCCCAGCACGCGCTTGGCGACCACGTTGAGGTTCACCTCGGATGTCCCGCCTTCGATGGAGTTGCCCTTGGCGCGCAGCATGGCGCGCGTGGACATGATCTCGCCCGGCTTGAAGCCTTCGCCTTCCCAGCCGAGGCCCTGATGGCCCATCGCCTCGACCTGAAGCTCGGTCTTGGTCTGGTTCATCTTGGCGGCGGCGTATTTGATGATCGACGTGGCCGGGCCAACGTCCGCGCCGGCCTTCGCCATCTCGGTATTTCGCTGAATCGTCAGCATGAAGGCCTGTTCGTACATCATCGATTTGGTGATGCGTGCGCGCAGGTCTGCATCTGCAATCGCGCCATCCTTCGTGCCGGTGTACTTCTTGGCGATGTCGGCCAGCGAAGGCCCTGAATTGCGGTCCGCGCCGAAGCCGGTGGCGGAAATGTTCTGGCGCTCATACTGCAGCAGGCGCTTGGCGATGTCCCAGCCCTTGCCGGGTGTGCCGACCAGCTGGTCCTTGGGAACCTTCACGTCGGTGAAGAACGTCTCGCAGAAGGGCGATGAGCCCGAGATCAGCAGGATCGGCCGCGTCTCCACGCCCGGCGTCGTCATGTCGAACAGCACGAACGAGATGCCCTCGTGCTTCTTCGTGAAGTCCGTGCGCACGAGACAGAAGATCCAGTCGGCATGGTTGGCGTAGCTGGTCCAGATCTTCGACCCGTTGATCAGCCAGTGATCGCCCTTGTCCTCGCACTTGGTCTGAAGCGAGGCGAGATCGGATCCCGCGCCCGGCTCGGAATAGCCCTGGCACCAGCGCGTCTTGCCGGCGCAGATATCCGGCAGGAATTTCTTCTTCTGTTCTTCGTTGGCGTATTCCAGCAGCACTGGCCCAAGCATCCAGATGCCGAACGAGGCCAGCGGCGAGCGCGCATTGATCCGCTTCATTTCCTGGTCGAGCACGATGGCTTCGGCCTTCGACAGCCCGCCGCCACCGTATTCCTTGGGCCATGCCGGCGCGGTCCAGCCCTTGGCGACCATGCGCTCCAGCCAGACCTTCGAGTCCGGGTTCACGAATTTCTGGTTGCGGCCGCCCCAGACGACTTCTTCCTCCACCATCGGCGTGCGCATCGAGGCGGGACAGTTGGCCTCCAGCCAGGCGCGGGTCTCAGTGCGGAAGGTGTCGATGTCGGCCATGGTGTTTTCCCGGTCTTGTCAGGCGGTACACCACGGCTAGCCATCGGTCCGCAAAGGGTCAAGCGCCGCCGCACGGGGCAGGCGGGTCAGAGACCCAGCCGGTTCAGCGTTCCCTGGCCGGTATGCATGCCCATCAGGTTCATCCCGTGAATGACCGCGAACACCAGAACCGCGGCCGAAAGCACGGTCATCAGCGGCCAGGAAATCCACTGCGTCTTGTGGCTGTCCTTGTGCGGCCGGCCCGATTTCCAGCCGGCAAACACGGTCATGCCCAGGGCGAGAGCGATGACGGCGCAGGTGATGATCAGGTCGAGATCCATGGGCGGCGGCATGGCCTGCCATGCGTCCGGACGCAAGGCAGCGGGCGTAGGGCTAAAAATCGCGGGTCGTTGGTGGTTTAGAACGGCAGCGGCAGCTGGATGACATTGTCCTCGCGGGTCATCGCGGGGTGCTCGACAACGGCCGGCGCCGCGGCGGGCGCAGGACGGCCAACGCCGTGGGGGTCTTGGCCCAGTAGTGCGGCTTGCGCTTCATTTCATAGAGCGCGCGCGCCACCGCGATCGATTGTAGCGGCCAGTAGAGCGGCAGGGTCAGCAGCGTCAGCGGCTTTGCTTGTCTGGCCCCGGATGCCAGCGCCGCGGCCAGCGCACTGCCATAGCCGAGGCCAAACAGCGTCACATGCCAGGCTTCAAAGCCGTTGAGCATCACCGCATTCGCGATGATCCACACAAGAAGAGGCCCATGCGCCATCGCCGCGAGAAGGGCGCCGCCAAGCGTGATCTGCGTGAGCAGGTAGTTGAAGAAACACATCCCCCGCGCAGCCTTGATCGGTGAACGGTTCAACACCAGCCACGTCTGCAGGTAGCCCTTCATCCACCGCGTTCGCTGGTTCAACCATGGGCGGAAGCGGGCCGGCGCTTCTTCCTCGGTCGCGGGCGCGATCATGGTCGAGCTGTAACCCAGCCGCGCAAGGCGCAGACCGACATCGGCATCCTCGGTAACGTTCCACGCGTCCCAGCCGCCGGCTTCGACCAGTACATCGCGGCGGAAGTAATTGCTGGTGCCGCCAAGCGCGAGTGGCGCGCCAAGCCGAGCCAGCATGGGCAGCCAGACGCGGAAGTGGACCGCGTACTCGACCTCGAACTGGCTCGCGAGCCACCCGTCGCTTCCATTGTGAATGCTCAGCGGCGCCTGAACGACGGCGAGGCGGTCGTTTGCCGCCTTGAAGGCGGCTGCGGCGGACCGCGGCTGGCCGGGATGTGGCCGATCCTCGGCGTCGAAGATCGCCACAAGGTCGCCCCGCGCAAAGTGCAGCCCGTAGTTCAGCGCCTTGGGCTTGGTCCGCGGCTGGCCGGGCGGGACGGGGATGATCTCGAACGTGTCCTGCACGCCCAGTTTTTCAATCGGCTCCAGCATCTCGCGATCATCCGCCTCGATCAGCAGCTTTACGTCGAGCCGGTCGCGGGGATAGTCGAGCGCACTGATCGCCCTGACGAGATCCGGCAGGACGGCAGCTTCCTTGTGTAGTGGGATCAGCAGCGTGATCACGGGCAGGTCGTGGCGCATCGGCGACGGCTTCGTGTCCGGCTTGCCAGCGCTCAGCTTGAAGGCAGCCGCGAGGAACCTCAGGCCGATCAGGCCGGCGAACACGAGTCCCAGCGCCACGATGGCGATGTCGATCGTCAGTCGCGGCGCAGTGAGAAGACCCGTAGCGAAGCCGAATACCAGCATCCATCCGACCAGCCTCTGCGCGATGGTCAGGCCGCCACGCGCGCTGAACTCAGGGCGCTGGCTCGAAAGCGCGTCGCTTGCGTCGCCGAACGCCTGCGCCTCGGCAAGACGTCGATAGAACGTCTCCCGATGGTCATCGCTTATCTGATCGAACGGCGCCCCGCTACGCGCAGGGGCGCCCCTTTGACGGTCGAACAGAGATGGCCCCCAACACTTCCCCGCAACAACTCATCAGGTTATCCACAAGACATGGCGTGTTGGCAATCATGAGTCTCGCGCCCGGCCATGAATCTCTATCGATGCATGCGCTGAAATCCTGCGCCGTCACGCTTGGGACATTGGAGACCTGTGATGAACTTCATGTCCGACACGGCCGCGCCGGCGCATCCCGCGATCCTGCAGGCGATTGCTGACGCCAACACGGGCGCGGCGCCGAGTTATGGGTCGGATGCGTGGAGCGCGCGCGCGAGAGAGGCGTTGTCGCGTGTTTTCGAATGCGATCTTGACGTCTGGCTGGTTTCCTCAGGGACAGCTGCGAATGCGCTGGCGCTCGCGACGCTCTGTCCGCCGCATGGCTCGGTGCTTTGCCATGCCGAAGCGCATATCGAGCGCGATGAGCGCGGCGCACCGGAGTTCTTCACGGGCGGGGCAAAGCTGTCGCTTCTGCCGGGCCTCCACGGCCGCATCGATCTTTCGGCCCTGCGCACGCGCATCGCCGCGAACCAGCCGGATTTCGTCCACGAGACGCCGGCCCATGCGCTGTCGCTCTCCAACCTGACCGAATGCGGCGCGGCCTATCGGCCCTTTGAGATCGCCGAGCGCGCGGCGATGGCGCACGATGCGGCCATGGCGGTTCACCTGGATGGGGCCCGCTTCGCCAATGCACTGGTCTCGACCAGTGCGACCCCTGCCGAACTGAGCTGGCGCTCTGGCGTCGACGTCATGAGCTTCGGCGCGACCAAGAACGGCGCGATGGGCTGCGAGGCGATCATCCTGTTCGGTTCCGCTCGTCAGCGTCTGGCCGACCTGCGTGCCCGGGCCAAGCGGGCAGGGCACATGCCGCCCAAGATGCGCTATCTCGCGGCGCAGATGTGCGCCTATCTCAAGGACGGGCTGTGGCTTGAGCTTGCGGGACGGGCAAACGCCTCGGCGCAGGAGGTCTCGAAGCTGCTTCAGGCCAAGGGCGGAGAGCTGGCGCATCCGGTCGACGGCAATGAGGTATTCGTGCGCCTGCCGGCGGAAACCGCGGCGCGCCTCAAGGCTGCCGGCGTCGGCTTCTATCCTTGGCTGGATGGTTCATACCGCTTCGTCTGTTCTTGGGCGACGACCGCCGATGACGTTGCGGCGCTTGGGAAAGTCCTCGGCTAGGCCGGTGCATTTCCAGCGTATTCGGGCGGGATCGATGAAATTTCATCGATTGGTTTGACCTGAAATCGACCCTGTTCTGGCAGTTTCCATGGTCTGTGCCCGGTGCTGTCCGGGGTCGGCTGGTGGGAACGACCCTCATGTTTGGTCCGAGTTTCGAGACCCTTTTTCTTGGGAAGGTGGACATTCCGCCGGCCCATCAGGCTACGATAGCGGAAGCTCGCCGCCGCGGTTTCCATGCGATGGCGCCGCTTGCGGCAGTCCATTCGCTGCTGACCGCCGTCGTGCTGACCTTCGCCTTCTGGTCGGAAGCGGCCATGCCGCTGGTTTTCGTCTGGTTCTATGCCAGCGCCGTTCTCGTCTTCATCCGCATCCGTGAAGCCCGCCGCCCCGCCGATACGGGTGTTGGCCGGGCCGAAGACGCGCGGATTGTGCGCTACACCCTGTTCAGCGGCGCACTGTGGGGCGGGATCATCGCCGCGCTCGTGGCCTCGAGCGGGCCCGAGCATCACATGCTCCTTGGAATTCTCACCGCCGCCATTCTCTGCGTCGGCGCACTGCTACATTCGGGCTTCCCGGTTGCTTCGATGGGCTATTCGCTGCTCGTCGGCCTTGGCGCGTGCCTGGGTCTTATGCTGGGCGATCACCAGTGGGCTGCGAACGCGGCGCTGCTGCTCGCCGGCGGCATCATGGCGCTGCAGCGCTTCTCCTCAGCCACCCACGCCAACGACATCCGCCGGATGATCGACGCGGAAGCCCTGAAGGAAGCCAAGGAAACGATGAGCCTGCTGCTCAACGATTTCGAGGCCCATTCGGCCGACTGGCTCTGGCGCGTGGACGCCCATAACCGCCTCGGACCCGCATCGCCCCGTTTTGTCGACGCGACCGGTCTTCCGGCGGAAATCCTGCAGGGCGGCAGCCTGCTGGCGCTCTTCGCCACCGAATCCGCCCAGGCGCTCGACGCGATGCTCAAGCAGCGCAAACCGTTCCGCGACGAAGTCCTCCGCGTGTCCATTGGGGCTCGCGAGGGCTGGTGGTCGATCAGTGGCCAGCCGACCGCTGATGGTGGGTGGCGCGGCGTCTGCTCCGACATCACGCGCTCGCGCGATACCGAGGCGCTGATCGCCTATGCAACCGAATACGACAGTCTGACCGACCTTCCGAACCGCGCCATGCTGGTCCGCCAGCTCGAGATCGCGCAAGAAGCGGCCGAATCCCACGGCGAAGGCTTCGCCCTGTTCGTCATCGACCTCGACAACTTCAAGACGCTCAACGATACCCAGGGACACCCCACCGGGGACGCCTTCCTCAAGGTCGTGGCTGAGCGTCTGCGCGACTGCGTTGGACCCGAGGCCTTCCTGGCGCGCCTTGGCGGGGATGAGTTCGCCGTCCTTCAGCGCGACCTGATGGAGGAAGAGGCGGGCGAAATGGCGGACCACATCGTCGACGCCCTGCTGGCGCCCGTGACCCTGAATGGCCGCGAGATCATGGCGGGCGGCAGCGTCGGCGTGGCGCTCGCCCCCGAAAACGGCACCGACCCGGCCATCCTGATGAAGAATGCCGAACTCGCGCTCTATCGCGCCAAGGCCCAGGGCCGCGGCTGTGTACGCTTCTTCGAGGCTGGCATGGATGAATCGGCCCGCGTGCGCGCCGATCTCGAGACCGACCTCCGCAATGCGCTCGCCAACGAGACCATGGATGTCTACTTCCAGCCCCTCGTGAACACCCGCACGCGCAAGACAGCGGGCTACGAGACACTGCTGCGCTGGAACCGCCCCGGCCACGGCCTTGTATCGCCCGGCGTGTTCATTTCCTGCGCCGAAGAGACCGGAATCATCGTTCCCTTGGGGGAGTGGGTGATCCGCAAGGCCATCGAAGAGGCCGCCCACTGGAAAGAAGACGTGCCTGTCGCGGTCAACCTGTCGCCGGCGCAGATGAAGAACCCTTCACTCGTCGCGACCGTGATCGGGGCCCTGGCCGCTTCGCAGCTTGACCCCAGCCGCCTTGAGATCGAGATCGTCGAAAGCGTCCTGATGGACGAGACCGAGCACAATATCCGCACGCTCCATGCCCTGCGGGAGCTTGGCGTGAAGATCGCGCTCGACGATTTCGGGACCGGGTACTCGTCGCTGAGCTATCTGCGGGCCTTCCCCTTCGACAAGATCAAGATCGACCAGCGATTCGTCCGCGACATTGATTCGAGCGTCGAGAACCAGGCCATCGTGCGGGCCATCATCTCGCTGGCCAAGCATCTGGGCATGCGGGTCACGGCAGAGGGCGTCGAGAACGAGCAGCAGGCCGCCATTCTTGCGGGCCTAGGCTGCACCGAGGTGCAGGGCTTCCTCTATAGCCGCCCGATCCCGGCCTCGGAACTGGAGAAGAAGGATCCGGCGACGCCGCGCCTTGGCTCCAACATCCTCTCGCTGCGCCGCCGCGCCTGAGAGGGGCAACGCCTGAAAGCCTTTGAATGCTGGGCTTCTAGGCTCGTGGAGCCGGAAACGCTGGCCCCAAACGTGTTCATGCCCGCCCGGATGACCGGACGGGCATGAGGAATACACTAGTCTCTGGGAATTGGGCGGCCTCTAAGAGGCGCAGGCCAAGGACTGGCTGCCCAATGCGAAGAGCTTAGCTACTACTTCTTCTTCTTAGCAGCTTTCGCCGGTTTTTTGGCGGCGGCTTTCGCCGGCTTCTTCGCAGCTTTTTTGGCAGTGGCCATCTTAAGTCTCCTTGAGTGGTCCCTTCAGATGAGACCCGCTAGCGGATCTGCATCCAATTAAGTTGGGTCGGTCTCCGATCGGAAAAACCCGACTCAACGACTCACTCTCTACACCATCTTGAGCTCAGAGTGCAGCACCTCTTCGCAATCGATCGTTGATGGCCTCGCCGAGTCCGGTCTCCGGAATCGGCGCCACGGCGATCGAGTCATGACTCTGATCGAGCGCTCGCAGCATCGCGAAGAGGTTCGACGCAGCCTCCGCGAGGTCGCCTCGAATCGACAGGTTGAGAGTCGGCGAGACACCCGCGGGCGGCGCCCCGAAGGCGAGGTACGCCTCGCCCTCGACCGCGCTCATGGCACCGAGTCGGAGGCGCGCACGCGGAGCGTAGTGACGCTTCATCATGCCCGGCGCCAGGATGCCCGAAGCGGTCTCCGGAGAGCCCAGCGAGCCTGTGAACAACTCGATGTCGGAGCGCGCGAGAGCACCCGGTCGAAGCATCACGGCGGCCTCTTCACCAGGCGCGATGATGGTCGATTCAAGCCCCGCCGGACACGCGCCACCATCGATGATGAGGTCGATGCGCGCGCCGAGTCCCGCGGCCACATGCGCTGCTGTCGTGGGGCTCAACTGCTCTGATGGATTGGCCGAGGGAGCGGCGATCGGCCGGCCGACGAGTTGAATAAGTCTCAGAGTTGCTTCGTGTTTTGGTTGGCGAAGCGCGATCGAGGGCAGGCCCGCGGTCGCAAGCTCCGACACATCACATGTCACTTTGCGCGGCAGCACGAGCGTGAGCGGGCCAGGCCAGAAGCGCTCCGCGAGACGCCGTGCGAGCGGACTGAAGTCGGCGAGCGACTCCGCCATCGCAAGGTCGGCGACATGGCAGATGAGAGGGTTGAAGGAGGGGCGACCCTTGGCTGTGTAGATCGAGGCGACGGCGGCTCCGTTGGTGGCGTCCGCGGCGAGCCCGTAGACCGTCTCGGTGGGCACCGCGACGAGCCCGCCGGCGAGGATCACCGACGCCGCGCGAGCGAGGTCGTCGGGTGTCGTGCCGATGATCGGCGCGGGTGGTCGCGCGGCGAATTCTGAATCGTCTTTCATGTTCGCGCGCGTCCGTTAGGCGGCTGATTGCGGCGCCCGCGAAGGCTCGCGAGAGACTCTTCAACGCGCCTCATGAGGTCTCTCGCGCGGGTCCTCGCGAGGCCAATTTCGATTCCGACGTGTGCCCTCAGAGTCACAGTTTTTTGCCTCGCGAGCATCGCGCGCGGCGCCGATTTCGACTCGCAACGCGCCTCGAGGGCGCCTCTGCGAGTCGAATCGCATGCGCTCATCGCGGCTCTCACTGGCGAGTCGCGATGATGTCGATCACCACGGTCACGTCATTGCCCACCCACTCGCTGTCGCCCTCGGCCTCCGCCGGCGTGGAGGCGCCGATGCCGAGGTCGAGGCGGCGCAGCGTGACTTCGCCGTGCATGGTCGCGGTGGTTCCGCTGATATCGAGCGTGAAGGGCAGGCGGACAGGGATGTCCACGCCCTTGATGCGCAGGACGCCGGTGGCTTCGTAGTCCCGCTCGCTGAACTTGTAGATGCCGCCTTTCACTTCAAATACTGCCTCCGGATACTTGGCGACATCGAACCAGTCGCCTTGGCCGAGGCTTCCATCGAAGTAGTCCTGGCCCGTGCTGAGCTTCCCGACGGGGATCGCGACGCGCACATAGCCATCTGCCGGGATGTGTTCGTTGGTCTCGGCGTCGGTATCGAGCTGGATCTGCGCATTCCACTCGGGGAACGTGCCTTCATAGGGCGTGCCCATGTAGTTGAAGCGGAAGCCGAGCTTGCTCTTCCCATAATCCACAGCCCAAGCCGGCGCGTTGGAGTGGACCTCCGCTTCGACAGCAGGCGCATCACTGATCGCTGCCGGCGTTTCGGTGCTGAACGAGAGGCCTGCAACCACGGCGAAGACCAGCGCGGCTGCGCCAAACGCCCACAGTGCGCCGTGTCCATCGTCCGGCGGGCCGGCGGTGCGGCCAAACAAGCCCGGCGCCATGCGCGCGAGCAGGCCATCCTTGTCGATCAAGTGGTGTTTCAGCGCGCCCGCAACGTGCAGGACAAGAAGAGCGACGATCACCCAGGCGAGATTGGAGTGAACCTGCTCGAAGCCCTCCTCTATGCCATGGCGGGTCTCCGCATCGAGCGCGGGGATGCCGGGGAGGCGGATATCCACAAGGTCGAAGTAGCGCGTCGGCGCATCGCCCGAAGCCGAGGCCATGATCCAGCCGGTGAGCGGCATCGCGATGATCAATACATAGAAGAGGATGTGCACGGCCTTCGAGACCAGCGATTGCCACTTCGGCATGGGCGGTTCGGCCGGCGGGCGGTTCATTAGCCGCCACACGATCCGCGCCACTGACAGCAGCAGCACCGTGATCCCGAAGGACTTGTGCAACTGGATGATCGCGAACTGGTCGGGCCCGGGCGACATGCCGGTCATGATCCAGCCGACAGCGATGAGGCCGATGATCATCAGCGCGATCGCCCAATGCAGGGCGATGGCGACCGCCGTGTAGCGCTGCTGCCTCGCAGGTTCGGCGGGCGGGGCGGCGGGCTGCAGGGCTTCGTCGGTCATAGCAGATACCTCTTCTGAGGGCAGGACTTGGGGCTGCATATGTCACGAAAAAAGGGCGTCGTCGAAACCCGAGCCGCCGCGTGCCTGCTGGCGGCGCTGGCTGCCGCCTGCGTGCATATCGAGCCTGATCCAGATCCGTTCGACATCCAGGCTTCCGGTGCGCCAATCCCCGAAGGTGTCGATTACCTTCGCGCGGTTCAGTGCGGTGGGTTGCTCTGGGCTTTGCAAGCCATCGAGTACAGGACGACGCGCGCCAAGGGTCTGTCGTCGATGACCGACCTCTATCTCGAATGGGCCAGACAACTGGCTATGCAGGCCGGAGAGAATCCTGCGCTGGCCAAGCCTGGCATGGTGACCAGCCGCGACATGATCCTGGCGGCCTAAGGCGGAATTTCGCTGGCGAGCAAGGCGCAAGAGATCCGCGCGGCCTATCCGGGAGACGTCAAAGCCTGTTCCGTGATGGCAGCGGCCGCCGACTACGACATCGTGATAATCGGCGGCTGATTGCGGTCGGGCTATTTCTGCCTGAACTCGGCGTTGATCTCGATCTTGATGTCGT
>Ga0075158_10002469_pt1 | contig 13410 bp, 11 predicted proteins | sample JI91814BDNA_FD_70968 | JGI IMG/M metagenome (GOLD analysis project Ga0075158, IMG submission 70968) | Wastewater effluent complex algal communities from Wisconsin, to seasonally profile nutrient transformation and Carbon sequestration -... | ecosystem: Engineered > WWTP > Effluent > Algae... | reverse complement strand
TCGAGATAGTCGCAGCGGTTCATGAAGACCGTGCCGGTCTGCACCTGGCGGCCGATGGCCTCGGCTTCATCGACATCTGCCGTCCAGATCGAGGCGGTGAGGCCATAGGGGCTGTCGTTCATCAACGTGATCGCATCGGCATCGTTCTTCACCGGCATGATGCCGACGACGGGGCCGAAGCTCTCGTCCACCATCACGCTCATATTGTGATCGACATCGACCAGAACCTGAGGCGCGAGATAGGGCGAGCCGTCCTTGTCGGCGGCAAACGCCTTGGGGTCGATGAGGGCGGTCGCGCCCTTCGAGCGCGCCTCCTCGATCTGGCCGCGGATCAACGTCGCAAAGCGCGTCTGCGCCATGGGGCCGAGCGTCGTCGCCTCGTCCAGCGGATTGCCCAGCACGTATTTGCGCGTCAGCGCCGCGAAGCCTTCGACGAAATCGTGGAACTGGGATTCGTGCACATAAATGCGCTCAATGCCGCAGCAGCACTGGCCGGAATTGAAGAACGCCCCGTCGACCAGGTTTTCGATGGCGAAGTTGAGATCCGCATCGGCACGCACATAGGCTGGGTCCTTGCCGCCAAGTTCCAGCCCCATGGTCGTAAACGTGCCTGCTGCCGCGCGCTCGATGGCCTTTCCGCCGCCGACGCTGCCCGTGAAGTTGACGTGATCGACCGCGCCGCTGGCGAGCAGCTTGGACGTCTGGTCGTGCGTCAGGTTGAGATTCTGGAAAAGCCCCTTTGGAATGCCGGCGGCATCCATTGCCTGCTGGAAGCGCTCGCCCACCAGAATGGTCTGCGAAGCATGCTTCAGCAGCACGGCGTTGCCGGCCATCAGCGCCGGGCCGATCGTGTTGACGGCGGTGAGATAGGGGTAGTTCCAGGGCGCGATCACCAGCACCAGGCCCAGCGGATCGCGGCTGATGAAGCGGCGAAAGCCTTCCTTCGGGTCAGCGGGCAGAACCGGCTTCAGGCTCTCTTCCGCGATACGCGCCATATAGCGCACGCGCTCCTCGAAGCCCTTGAACTCGCCGCCGTAACGCACCGGGCGTCCCATCTGCAGCGCCAGCTCGGGCACGATCTCCTGGTTGAGCGCCAGCATCGCGTCCATGAATTTCATGACGAGACTGACGCGCTCGGGCACAGGCCGCTTTGCCCACTCGATTTGCGCCGCGTGGGCCGCGTTCAGCGCAGCTTCGATGGCGGCGTCGCTGGCGGGCTTGCGCCGCGCCACTTCGCGGCCATCGATCGGCGAGATGCAGACGATATCGTCCATGGTGGCTCCTCAGGTGGCCGCAGGGCGTGCGGCTCAGATGATTTCGAAGTAGCGCGCCATCTCCCAATCGGTGATGGCCTTGCGGAATTCGCGCTCTTCCCATTTGCGGGTCGCGGCGTAGTGCTCGACGAAGGCGTCCCCGAAGAGATCGCGCGCCGCCGTGCTGGCTTCCAGCCGCTCCGCCGCTTCATACAGGGTTCGCGGCAGGGCCGCCTCTGACGGAAACTTGATCTCGTAGGCGTTGCCCTTGATCGGATCGCCCGGTTCGACCTTGTTCTCGATACCCCACAGGCCCGACCCGATGGCGCAGGCGAGGGCGATGTAGGGGTTTATGTCGGCGGCGGCGATGCGGTACTCGACCCGCTGGGATTTCGGCCCTCCGGGAATGACGCGCAGCGCGCAGGTGCGGTTCTCGATGCCCCAGGTGGCGTCGGTAGGGGCCCAGAAGCCCGGGATCAGGCGGGTGTAGGAATTCACCGTGCAGGCGATCATCGCCAGCAATTCCGGCATCAGCGCCTTCTGCCCGCCGACAAACCAGCGCTGGATGTCCGACATGCCGTGCGGGCCGCCCTCGTCAAAGAAGGGGTTGCCGCCGTCATTGCCCTTCAGCGAAACATGGAGATGGCCCGACTGGCCGGGCCAGTCCTTCGACCATTTCGCCATGAAGGTCGCCATCCAGCCGCGTTTTTGCGCCAGAACCTTGGTGTAGGTTTTGAAGAGCGCGGCGCGGTCGGCCGCCTCAAGCGCCTCGGAATATTCGATGGCGCCTTCAAGCACACCGGGGCCGGTCTCGGTATGCAGGCCCTCCAGCGGCATCCGCATCGCCGCGCACATGGCGATGAGGTCGTTGTAGAAATCCGCGTGCACGGAATTGCGCAGCATCGAATAGCCGAAGAAGCCCGGCGTGATGGGCTTGAGGTTGCGATAGCCCTTCTCGCGGACGCTGTCGGGCGTTTCGGTGAAGACGAAGAACTCGAACTCCGCCGCCGCGTTGACGCCGTAGCCAAGCCCCTCGGCGCGCTTCAGGACCCGGCGCAGCACCCCGCGCGGGCAGATCGCCTCAGCCTCACCCTCGAACTCGGCGAGGAACAGAACCATCTGTCCCTCGTCCGGCAGGTCGCGGCAGGATGAGGGGACAATGCGGACATTCGCGTCCGGATAGGCGGTGTGCCAGCCGGTGAATTTGACGTTGTCATACAGCTGGTCGCTGGAATCCCAGCCCAGCACGACGTCGCAGAAGCCAAAGCCTTTATCGAGTGCCGAGAAGAACTTGTCCCGGCCCATATATTTGCCGCGCAGGATACCGTCGGCGTCGAACACGCCGACCTTCACATGGCTCAGCCCCCGCATCTCGACGATGGCGCGGGCATCCGCCGCCGTCTTCACGTCGCGTGCATCCATGAGTTCGCCCGACCTTCTGCACAGTCTCGCCCTTGCTATCGCTTGACAGGGCCCTTGTGTCTGAAATCATCGCATAAGTTCGGCATGGGCAAGGGGGCGTCGTGGCGGAGGGGGGAGCGGCTGAATGCCGCGTCGGTGCGCCGGACGAGCCGGCCCGGCGCATGCCGCGTGCCATCGTCGCCTATGTCCGGGCTGTCGAAGCGGTCAATCACGTGCTTGGCCGCTTTGTCATGTATGCGGTCTTCTTTTTCATGCTGGCCGTGCTGCTCTACGCATCGTTCTCGCGAACCGTGCTGGATGCGCCTGTGAACTGGGCGGTCGAAATGGCGCAGTTCAGTCTTGCAGCGTATTACCTGCTCGGCGGCGGATACGCGCTGATGAATGATGCCCATGTTCGCATGGACCTCATCTACTCCCGGTGGCGTCCGCGAAAGCAGGCGTTCGTGGACACGCTCACGGCCTTCTTTCTGGTGTTTTATCTGGTGGTGTTGCTGCTTGGCGGCCTGTCGAGCACCCAGTACGCACTTGAGTTCAATCAGAAGAACTACACCTCCTGGGGGCCGCCACTCGCGCCGGTCAAGATCATCATGTGTGTCGGCGTCTTCCTGATGCTGCTGCAGGCGATCGCCATATTTTTCCGCGATATCGGCAAGGCGACGGGACGCGAGATATCTTGAGCTACGATCTCATCGCGCTCCTCATGTTCGGTTCGATGATCCTGATGCTCCTCACGGGGCAAAGGGTGTTCGGCGCGATCGGGTTTGTCGCAGCGGCCTGCGCGCTGGCGCTCTGGGGCACGCGCGGCTTCGAAATGCCGTTCAATTCCGCCTCAGCGCTGATGAACTGGTACCCTATGCTGACGCTGCCGATGTTCGTTTACATGGGCTACATGCTGTCGGAATCGGGGCTCGCGAACGATCTCTACCGCATGTTTCATGTGTGGTCCGGGCGCCTGAAGGGTGGTCTGGCGATCGGCACCATCGGTCTGATGGTCCTGATTTCTGCGATGAACGGGCTGAGCGTCGCCGGCATGGCGATCGGGGCAACCATCGCCCTGCCTGAGATGCTGCGGCGCGGCTACGACAAGATCATGATTACGGGCGTCATCCAGGCCGGATCATCGCTCGGCATTCTCATCCCCCCCAGTGTCGTCCTGGTGCTGTACGGCCTGATTGCGCGTGCGCCCGTTGGTGAACTCTGGCTCGCCGGCATTATTCCCGGCCTCCTGATGGCGGGTGTGTTCATCGCCTATATCGCGATCCGGTGCGCGCTTCAGCCAAGCCTCGGCCCACCTTTGCCCGAGGAAGAGCGCAATATCCCGTTGAAGGAGAAGCTTCTGCTCCTGCGCGCCGGCATTCTGCCCGTCGGCCTCTTCGCGCTGATGATGGGATTGTTCATTTCCGGCGCGACCAGCCTCGTTGAGAGTTCTGCTGTCGGCGCCGCTGCGGCCACTCTGGCTGCCGCGGTCAGCGGCCGGCTCAGCTGGAAGGTCCTCGACGCCACGATCCGCAATACGTTGCTGATCAGCTGCATGTTCCTTTGGATTATTCTTGCAGCGCTATGCTTCGGCGCCGTGTTTGACGGGCTCGGCGCCGTCAAATCGCTGAAGGCCCTGTTCCTGGAAGATCTGGGCCTGTCGCCGTGGGCGATCCTGATCCTGATGCAGCTCACCTATATCGTGATGGGCATGTTTCTCGACGATACCGCGATGCTGGTGATCGTCGCGCCGCTGTTCATCCCGCTCGTTGGTGCGCTCGGCTTCGACCTGGTCTGGTATGGCATCCTCTACACGATCACCTGCCAGATTGCGTACATAACGCCGCCCTTTGGCTACAACCTGTTCCTGATGCGGGCGATGGCGCCCAAGGAAATCACGCTGATCGATATCTACCGGTCCGTGTTTCCCTTTGTCGGGCTGATGCTGGTGACGCTGGTGCTCATCATGGTCTTTCCGGAAATTGCGCTGTGGTTGCCTTCGCAAGTCTATGGTGACTAGACTTTTGTCCGGGCCACTTGGGGCCTTTGTGGAGGGCAGGGGTATGGGTACCGACAAGACCATCAGCAAACGCAAATTCCTCACCGGAGCCGGCGCGGCCGCTGCCGCATCCGTTGTCGCGGCGCCCTACGTCAAGGCACAGGCTCCCATCAAGTGGCGCCTGCAGACCTATGCCGGCGCGGCGCTTGGCGAGCATGTGATCAAGCCCTCCATCGACGCCTTCAACAAGGCCGCGAACGGACAGATGGAGATCGAGCTCTATTTCGCCGACCAGTTGGTGCCACAGGCCGAACTCTTCCGCGCCGTTCAGAACGGCACCATTGACGCGGCCCAGAGCGACGATGACTCCATGGCCTCGCCGGTCGATGTGGCTGTGTTCGGCGCCTATTTCCCCTTTGCCTCGCGCTACAGCCTCGACGTGCCGGCGCTCTGGAACTGGTATGGCCTGAAGGATATCTGGGCCGAAGCCTATAATGAGGTCGGCGGGGTCACATGGCTCAGCACGGGCGCCTGGGACCCCTGCAACGTCGCCTCGGTGAAGCCAATCCGCTCGCTTGCGGATCTGAAGGGCATGCGTCTCTACACCTTCCCGACGGGCGGTCGATTCCTTGAAAAGTTCGGTATCGTGCCTGTCACGATCCCCTATGGAGACGTGCAGGTTGCCATCCAGACGGGCGAGCTGGACGGCGTCGCCTGGTCTGGCATGACCGAGGTCTACACGGTCGGCTGGTCGGACGTGTGCAAATACTATCTCACCGACAATATCTCGGGCGCCTGGGCAGGGTCATACTTCGCGAACTCCGAACGCTGGAACGAACTGCCCGAACACCTCAAGACGCTCTTCAACCTCTGCATGGATTCCTCACACTACTACCGCCAGCACTGGTACTGGTGGGGCGAGGCGCATTACCGCGCGACGGGCGGCAAGCTTGAGCTCACGTCCATTCCGGCGGCCGAGTGGGCGACCGTCGAGGCCGAAGCGTTGAAGTTCTGGGACGAGATCGCGGCGAAGAGCGAACGGAGCGCCAAGGTCGTTGGCATCCTCAAGAACTACGCAGAGATCATGAAGAAAGCCGGCCCGCCCTACCGCTACGGCTGAGGGCTAGACCAGCTGCTTGTCGATGGTGACCGGCCTCTCCAGCCAGGCCGGCACCGGCAGGTTCTTCTCCCGCAGGAATGCGGGATTGAACAGCTTGGACTGATAGCGCGTGCCGTAGTCGCAGAGGATGGTCACGATCGTCTTGCCTGGCCCCAGTTCACGCGCCAGCCGCACAGCCCCCGCGACATTGATGCCCGACGAGCCGCCGAGACAAAGCCCCTCGTGCTCCAGCAGGTCGAACACCTGTTCCACCGCTTCGGCATCCGGGATCTGGAACGAATAGTCGGGCGTGAAGCCTTCCAGGTTCGCGGTGATACGGCCCTGGCCGATGCCTTCGGTGATGCTTGAGCCTTCCGATTTCAGCGCGCCCGTCGTGTAGAAGCTGTGCAGCGCAGCCCCCAGCGGATCGGCCAGCGCGATCTTCACGTCGGCCTTGCGTTCGCGCAGCGCGATGGCGGTGCCGGCCAGCGTGCCGCCGGTGCCGACGGCGGAGACGAAGCCATCCACCGTGCCGCCGGTCTGTTCCCAGATCTCCGGCCCTGTCGTTTCGATATGCGCCTGTCGGTTGGCGACATTGTCGAACTGGTTCGCCCAGATCGCGCCGTTCGGTTCCGTTTTGGCCAGCGACTCGGCAATGCGGCCTGACACCTTCACGTAGTTGTTGGGGTTGGCGTAGGGCACCGCAGGCACCTCCACCAGCTGCGCCCCCGCGAGGCGCAGCATGTCCTTTTTCTCCTGAGACTGGGTCTCCGGGATGACGATCACGCTGCGGAAGCCGAGCGCCGATCCGACCAGCGCAAGGCCGATGCCGGTATTGCCTGCGGTGCCTTCGACGATCACCCCGCCGGGCTTGAGCAGGCCCTTCGCCACCGCGTCCTTGATGATGAACAGGGCCGCCCGGTCTTTCACCGACTGGCCGGGATTCATGAACTCGGCCTTGCCCAGAATGCGGCAGCCGGTGGTGGCGCTGGCGCGGCGCAGCTCGATCAGAGGGGTGTTGCCGACGGCTTCGGCGATATCGCGGGCGATGGTCATGGACGGCGACTTACCAGCCGCCGCCCCGCCAATAAACCTCTGCCGCTGAAGCCTCGCTTTAGCAGCCCTTAGGTCTCAGTAGACCACGACCGAGCGGATGCTTGTCCCTGCATGCATCAGGTCGAAGCCCTCGTTGATGCGTTCCAGCGGCAGGACGTGGGTGATCATCGGGTCGATCTGGATTTTGCCGTCCATGTACCAGTCGACGATCTTCGGCACGTCGGTGCGGCCGCGCGCGCCACCAAAGGCGGAACCTTTCCAGACGCGCCCGGTGACCAGCTGGAACGGCCGGGTGGCGATTTCCTTGCCGGCCTCGGCAACGCCGATAATGATCGACTCGCCCCAGCCGCGATGACAGGCCTCCAGCGCCTGGCGCATGACGGTCGTGTTGCCCGTGCAGTCGAACGTGTAATCCGCGCCGCCATTCGTCAGCTCGACGAGATGGGGAACGATGTCGCCTGAAAGCTTCTTCGGGTTGACGAAATGCGTCATGCCGAACTTGCGGCCCCAGGCCTCCTTGCCGTCGTTGATGTCGACGCCGACGATCATGTCGGCCCCCACCATTTTAAGGCCCTGGATAACGTTGAGTCCGATGCCGCCGAGGCCGAACACGATGCAGTTCGCGCCGGGTTCGACCTTGGCGGTATTGACCACCGCGCCGACGCCGGTGGTGACGCCGCAGCCGATGTAGCAGGCCTTGTCGAACGGCGCGTCGGAACGGATTTTCGCGAGCGCGATCTCAGGCAAAACCGTGTGGTTCGCGAAGGTCGAGCAGCCCATGTAGTGAAAGATCTGCTGGCCCTTGTAGGAGAAGCGCGAGGTCTGGTCGGGCATCAGGCCCTTGCCCTGCGTGCCGCGGATCGCGGTGCAGAGATTGGTCTTCTGGCTAAGGCAGCTTTTGCAACTCCGGCATTCCGGCGTGTAGAGCGGGATCACATGGTCACCCGGCTTCAGCGAGCCGACGCCGGGGCCGACTTCCAGCACCACGCCCGCGCCCTCATGACCCAGGACCGAAGGAAACAGGCCCTCGCTGTCGAGCCCGTCCAGCGTGTAGGCGTCGGTATGGCAGATGCCCGTCGCCTTGATCTCGACCAGCACCTCGCCGACCCTGGGGCCTTCCAGATCAACCTCAACGATTTCCAGCGGCTTCTTCGCTTCAAACGCGACGGCGGCACGGGTTTTCATGGGCTTCCTCAAGACTGGCGGATGCAGCGAGATTTAGCAGCTGCGGTCTGATTCTGCGAGCGCCAGCCGCGCGGCGTGGAACGCGATGTGATCGGCGATGAAGCTGGCGATGAAGAAGTAGGAATGGTCATAACCGGCGTGGCGGCGGACCGTGACCTTCGCGCCGCCGCGCGCGGCGGCCTCTTCGATCAGATGTGTCTTCAACTGGCTTTCATAGAATTGGTCGGCGAGACCCTGGTCGATCAGGATATCGTCGAACGGTGCGGCCCGGCCTGACGCGACCAGCGCGGTCGCATCGTGACCGGCCCAGGCCGCGCGGTCTGCGCCCAGATAGGCTGTGAAGGCTTTCTCGCCCCACGGCACCTGGCTCGGCGCGACGATCGGCGAGAATGCACTGACGCTCTTGAACAGCGCCGGATGCTTCATCGCGAGGGTCAGCGCGCCGTGTCCGCCCATCGAATGGCCGGTGATGCCGATACGCGCGGAATCGATGGGAAAGTTCTGCGTCACCGCGCCGATCAGATCGCGCGTGACATAGCTTTCCATGTTGAAGTGAGGCGCCCAGGGCTTCTCGGTCGCGTCGAGATAGAATCCCGCGCCCTTGCCGAGGTCGTAGGCCGGATCGTCGGCGACATCGTCGCCGCGCGGTGATGTATCCGGCGCAACGACGACAAGTCCTGCTGTGGCGGCGCTGCGATAGGCGCCGGCCTTGGTGGTGAAATTCTCTTCCGTACAGGTGAGGCCGGCGAGGAAGATCAGCGCCGGCGCGGCGCTGGCGCCCTCGGGCACAAACACCGTGAAACGCATCGGCGTGCCGGTCGCGGCGGACTGGTGGCGCACATACGACAACGCACCGCCAAAGACGCGGTGCGTTGCGAGAATTTCAATGCTCATGACGCCTCCCATTCTGCCGCGCCCTTGAAGCGCAGCGCGTGAAGGCGATCAAGGCTCAGCGGCGCAGCAGCCAGGCCAGCATCGCGCCCGCGCCGACGGCGAGCGCCGCCGTCTGCAGCGGCTTCTCCTGGATCCGATCGCCGAGCGCCGACATCTTTGATCCCGCCCAGCTCAGCGCATCTTCCATGGAGTCAATGGCGGTCGTCAGGCCGCCGCGCGCGGTATCGATAACATCGTCAGCGGTGTCTTCGGCGGTGTTGGCCGCACGTCGCACCGCCGATTTCGCGCGCATGCCTGCGCTGGAATGGGTCATCGCCATGATCTGTCTCCGCAGGTGAACGGTTGTGGCCGCCGTATGGCCGACTGCTCCCTGAACGCGCAGCTGACATATGTGTTCCCTAGCCGGGGGGGATACCGGCGGGCAGACGCACACCACCTGGTGGCCGCAACCGCATACATGTGAAATGGGAAAAAATGGTGGAGCCAAGCGGGATCGAACCGCTGACCTCCTGCATGCCATGCAGGCGCTCTCCCAGCTGAGCTATGGCCCCACTCTGTGCACCGGGTTGGGGCCCGGCGCGGAAGGGGCGGAGCAATAGTCTCCGCCTCCCCGAAACGCAAGACGCCTTTGTGGGCGTCCCGCCAAGATTTTAAAGGTCGTCCTTGCTCGGCTCGTCGACGATGTCGGAGAGGTCGTCGTCGTCCTCGTCCTCTTCGATCAGCGTGCCGTCGTCGTCCTCGTCGTCGTCGCCTTCGATGTCTTCCTCATCGAATTCCTCGAGATCGGGGTCGACTTCCTCGGTCGTGCCGCGGCGGCCCTTCTTGCCGGCCTTGGGACCGTTGGCGTCGGTGTCGTCGTCGACGTCCTCGTCGGTGTCTTCATCGCCCGAGAGCTCGGTTTCGACCTCTTCGCCGGCATCGATCTCCTCGGCCTCATCCTCGGCGTCTTCGGCGTCGTCCTCGGACTCGTCGGAATCCTCGTCCTCGTCCTCGTCGTCCTCAGTCTCCGCCTCGGCGGCGACCGTCGGGCGCGCGACTTCCTTCACCTTGTCGGTGGCGCGCGGCTTGCGCGGCTTGAGGATGACTTCAGGCTCGAAGACGGTTTCGCACTTCGGGCATTCAGCCGGTTTCTTGTTCAGATCGTAGAAGCGCGCCGCGCAATTGGGGCACTGGCGCTTTGTGCCGAGCTTGGGATCAGCCACTAGGTCGTCGTCCTGTCGATTTTCGTTCGCGTGCACGCCGATGGAAAGCGCGTCTTGCAACGCTCCCCCCGCGAAAGGCCGGGACCATTGCCATGCGCGCGCGCGCCTGTCAAAAGAGAAAAACACCCGCCCGCCGCCGGATTTGCGACGCTCATGACCACCGCCCATGCTGCCGCGCCCTTGAGCGCTGAGCCATCACGCGCCCTGACAGGCCAAGTTCGCGTTCCGGGCGACAAATCCATCTCGCACCGGGCGTTGATCCTGGGAGCGATGGCGGTCGGCGAAACCGTCATTTCCGGCCTTCTTGAGGGGGAAGACGTCCTCAGCACCGGCCGGGCGATGGCGGCACTGGGCGCGGACGTGACGCGCGATACCGATGGCGTGTGGCATGTCCACGGGGTCGGGGTCGGCGGTTTTGCTGAACCTGCCCAGGTGCTGGATTTCGGCAATGCCGGCACCGGCGTCCGCCTCGCCATGGGCGCCGTCGCGACCACGCCGATCGCCTGTACCTTCACCGGGGATGCCTCGCTGTGCCGGCGGCCAATGGGCCGGGTTCTGGATCCGCTGGCGCGTTTCGGGGCCGTATCGATGGGCCGGGCGGGCGGAAAACTGCCGTTGACACTGACCGGCGCCGGGGATGCCATGCCGGTCACCTATGTCAGCCCGGTCGCCTCGGCACAGGTCAAGTCGGCGGTGCTGCTGGCGGGTCTCAACGCGCCCGGAGAAACCACGGTGATCGAGCGTGAGGCCACCCGCGATCACACCGAAAACATGCTCAGGGCGTTCGGTGCGACCGTGAAAGTCGAGGAAATTGCTGAGGGTCATGCCGTGACGGTGGGCGGTCATGCCGAGTTGAGCGCCGTGCCGATCGCCGTGCCGGCGGACCCCTCTTCGGCGGCTTTTCCGCTGGCAGCGGGGCTGATCGTGCCAGATTCGGCGGTGACGGTGCGTGGGGTCCTCATGAATCCGACCCGTGTCGGGCTCTATGAGACGCTGAAAGAGATGGGCGCCGACCTCGTCTGGTCGGGTGCCCGTGACGAGGGTGGCGAGGGTGTCGCCGATCTCACGGCGCGGTTCTCGGCGCTCAAGGGTATCGAGGTGCCGCCTGAGCGCGCGCCCTCGATGATCGACGAGTATCCCATCCTCGCAGTCATCGCGGCCTTCGCCGAGGGGCGAACTGTGATGCGGGGCCTCAAGGAACTCCGCGTCAAGGAAAGCGACCGCCTGGCCGCCATGGCGCGTGGCCTCAAGGCCTGCGGCGTCAGCGTCGAGGAACTGGACGACGGGCTGATCGTGGAGGGCATGGGTCCCGGCGGGATGCCCGGGGGCGGCACCATCCAGACCGAGATGGACCACCGCATCGCCATGTCCTTCCTGGTCGCCGGCATGGCCGCAAAAAGGGCGGTCCGGGTGGACGACAGCGCCTTCATCGCCACCTCGTTTCCGGGCTTTGCCGAGCTGATGACGGGTCTTGGCGCCCGCCTGACCCGCCTCAACCGATGACCCAGCTTCCGGTCATCGCGATCGACGGGACGGCCGCCTCGGGCAAGGGCACGATCGCGAGGGCCCTCGCGGCTCGTTTCGGTTTCGATCATCTCGATACCGGGGCGCTGTACCGCACCGTCGGGGCGCTGGTCCTCAGGGCCGGCGGAAACCCGTCCTCGCGCGATGACGCGCTGGCGGTCATTCCCCATTTCTGGGGCGCCGATGTCGCGGATGCCGAGCTGCGCAGCGCCGCAACGGGTGAGGCTGCGAGCCAGGTCGCGGTCATTCCTGAGGTTCGGGCAGCGCTGTTTGACCTGCAGACCGGCTTTGCCAAGGCACCGCCGGGGGGCAAGGGCGCTGTGCTGGACGGGCGGGATATCGGCACGGTCATCTGCCCGGCAGCGCCGGTGAAGATTTTCGTGACGGCGAGCGTCGAGGAGCGGGCGCGCCGCCGCTGGAAGGAATTGCTGGCGCACGGGTCGACCAAGACCCACGCCATGCTGATCGACGAAATCCGCATCCGCGACGCCCGCGACGGCGGGCGCGCCGTCGCCCCGATGCGGGCCGCCGTTGATGCGGTCACGCTCGACACCACCGATCTCACCATCGACGAGGCGGTCGCGGCGGCCGAGACGGCGGCCCGGGCGGTCCTGGGCTGACCGGCCCCGCGCCTTGCTCCACCCCCGTTTTTCTGCTTTAGAGCGCGCCGCTGCGGCGGCCCGAGGGGCCGTGACGCAGCATGTCGAAGCCTGAAGCCTTGGTCTTTGGATTTCGGAACGTGCCCGGTCTCACCGCCTGGCGCGCGTTTCCGCGTCAAAAGTACCGGGGAAGACCGCCGGAAAAACCGGCAGGCCTGAAATCCGTGTCCCCATGAGGCACGAAAGACTGGAGACTTTATTTAATGGCTCGTACCGCCAAGGCCGGCCGCAAGAGCGCCGCCACCGCTACCGCTTCTTCTGACGATTCGCTCAGCTTCACCCCCACCCGCGACGACTTCGCCGCCATGCTCGACGCCTCGATGGGCGCCAGCAATGCGCTGGAAGGCAATGTCGTCCACGGCACCGTCGTCGCCGTCGAACATGACTTCGTCATCGTCGACGTGGGCCTGAAGACCGAAGGCCGCATTCCGCTCAAGGAATTCGCGATGCCGGGCGTCCCCGCCGACCTGAAGGTCGGCGACACCGTCGAGGTTTTCCTCGACCGCATCGAAAATGCGCACGGCGAAGCCGTGCTGAGCCGCGAGAAGGCCCGCCGCGAGGAATCGTGGGTGAAGCTGGAAGCCGCCGCGACCGCCAACCAGCGCGTCACCGGCGTGATCTTCGGCCGCGTGAAGGGCGGCTTCACCGTCGATCTCGACGGCGCGACCGCGTTCCTGCCCGGCAGCCAGGTGGACGTGCGTCCGATCCGCGATGTCGGCCCGCTGATGAACCAGCCGCAGCCGTTCCAGATCCTCAAGATGGACCGCAAGCGCGGCAACATCGTCGTCTCGCGCCGCGCCGTGCTTGAAGAAGCCCGTGCCGAACAGCGCAGCGAGATCGTCTCGGCCCTGAAAGAGGGCCAGGTCATCGACGGCATCGTCAAGAACATCACCGATTACGGTGCGTTCGTTGATCTCGGCGGCGTCGACGGCCTGCTCCATGTCACTGACATGGCGTGGCGCCGCGTGAACCACCCGAGCGAGATCCTGAAGATCGGCGAGACCGTGAAGGTCCAGATCGTCAAGATCAACCAGGACACCCAGCGCATCAGCCTCGGCATGAAGCAGCTGGAGAGCGATCCGTGGGATGGTGCCGTCGCGAAGTATCCGATCGGCGCGAACTACAAGGGCCGCGTCACCAA
>Ga0075158_10002467_pt1 | contig 13425 bp, 14 predicted proteins | sample JI91814BDNA_FD_70968 | JGI IMG/M metagenome (GOLD analysis project Ga0075158, IMG submission 70968) | Wastewater effluent complex algal communities from Wisconsin, to seasonally profile nutrient transformation and Carbon sequestration -... | ecosystem: Engineered > WWTP > Effluent > Algae... | reverse complement strand
GCCAGCTTCTTCATACGCTTGCTGCCCGGGTTAGCAAAGATCATAATTTACAAAATCAACAGGCATTTCTCCAGTCTGCAGCGGTGTACAGCACAGATCGCTCCGTACTGAAGGAAATCATGTCAGCGGCAAGAATGGCTGTTACTGAAAAAGAAACTGCGACTACCTCTACTGTATCCTCTATTACCATAACCGCAGAAAAAGATTCAGTTGACTATGCAGAAGCTGTATTGAAAGATCTCAAGCGGCTGCATGAACTCAAGCATAATTTTGAAGAGATGGTGATCGCGTTTGAGAACGGAATCCCTGCCTTGCCCGAGAAAAAAGCTGTCCGAAAACCTGTTGGCCGTCCGAAAAAAGTAATAGAAGTTAAGGCTGATCCGCTGATTGAGGAAATCAAGACAACCAAGAAAAAACTTGCACCTGAAAACGAGAAGACTAAAGAACAAATCGAGATCATCGACCAGTTCATAAAGGCCCAGCCGAGCATCACGGCCAAGTCGCGTTCTGAAATGACTACAGCCGGTGACCTCACAGAAGTAAAAAACGGAGAGTTTGCCGACAATGTGATTTCCGAAACACTGGTGGAAATTCTGATCCGACAGGGAAAAAAGGAGAAGGCCATTGAGGTTCTTAAGAAGCTGATTTGGAAGTTTCCACAAAAAAAGACTTACTTTGCGGCTCAAATTGAAGACCTGAAGAAGTAGTTATGTTTACACTCATTGTTGGAATCATCATTTTTATTGCTGTTTTACTGGTATTGGTTGTGTTAGCTCAGAACTCCAAAGGAGGCGGGTTGTCTAACCTGGCGGGTGGATCAAGCGCCAGCAACATTATCGGGGTGAAAAAGACAGGCGATTTGTTAGAAAAATTAACGTGGGGATTCATAATCGCCATTATGGTTCTTTCGCTCTCCACAAACTTCGTTGCCCCGAACTCCGGAACAACGAACGAATTGCTGGATCGCGCAGGAGAAGGCGCTGCACCTGCTACTACCCTCCCGGTTACTCCATCCGATCAGGGCACTAGCAGCGATACAACTAAGTAATTCATTCAATTTTATATTGAAAGCCATGCACCACCTGCATGGCTTTTTTATTTAATATTGAATCATCAACACACCCTATGAAGAATATTGCAGTAATCGGATCAGGTACCATGGGCAACGGCATTGCTCACGTATTTGCACAGTATGGATACACCGTATCACTTATCGATATCTCCGAAGAATCACTAAAAAAAGCAATCGCCACCATTGACAAGAACCTGGAGCGGCAAGTCAGCAAACAATTGATCACAGCCGAAGCTAAGCGCGTGTCGCTGGAGAATATAAAAACGTTTACCTCAACTGAACAAGGAGTAAAACATGCTGACCTGGTAATTGAGGCAGCTACCGAGAACGCAGATCTTAAGCTGAAAATATTTAAAGACCTTGATACGATCTGCAAACCAGATGCAATTCTGGCCACCAATACATCTTCTATTTCCATTACCCGAATTGCAGCAGTAACAAAACGGCAGGACAAGGTAATCGGGATGCACTTTATGAACCCAGTGCCGGTGATGAAACTGGTGGAAGTAATACGCGGCTATAATACGAGTGATGCAGTTACCTCAGCCATTATGCAACTTTCGAGAATGTTGGAAAAAATACCGGTTGAAGTAAATGACTATCCCGGATTTGTGGCTAACAGAATTTTAATGCCGATGATCAACGAAGCTATTTCTTCGTTACATGAAGGAGTAGCGGGTGTAGAAGAGATTGACACCGTTATGAAGCTGGGCATGGCACATCCGATGGGGCCTTTGCAATTGGCAGATTTCATCGGGTTGGATGTCTGTCTGTTTATTCTCAACGTTCTGCACGAAGGGTTCGGAAATCCAAAATATGCACCTTGTCCGCTGCTGGTGAACATGGTACAGGCGGGACACAAAGGTGTAAAGTCAGGATCAGGATTTTATTCGTATTCAGCGGGCAGCAAAGAACTTGTTGTTGCAGACAGATTTAAAAAGTAGGTACATGATAACAGATCGTGAAAAAACATTTCTTGCTCACTGGAAAACGAAGCGTGAGATTGGAAAGTGGAAGTATGCACTTATCCACGGAGCTTTGTTTTGGGGGATACCGGTTTACTTATTCCTTCAATTATTTTATCACCTCTTTCAGGACGGATATACCTTTGAAACCGGCAGATTTATAACAGGGATGATCGCCTGGATCGTTATCGGGTTTTTCGGATTTGGGCTGATGATGTGGTGGCTTAATGAACGAGCTTACCATAAAATCAACAAAAAAAACCCGGAAGCTTAGTCCGGGTTTTTGTTTTATTTCTTTAACAAGTCTCGTATTTCCATAAGGAGCTTAATGTCTTCCGGTGGTGGAGCTGGTGCCGTAGGCTTGGCCTCTTGTTTCCTTCGTGCAGCATTAATCAACCTCACAATCATAAACAGCACGAATGCTATTACAACAAATGAGATTACAGCAGCAATAAATTTTCCGACTAGCAAATTGCCGGGTTTCCAATTTGCGATGTCGTTTACCCCGGCTTTTTCTAAGGCAGGAGTAAGTAAAATTGGAGTTATAATATCGGTTACCAGCGAGGTTACGATTGATCCAAATGCGCCACCGATAATTACACCCACAGCAAGGTCAATTACATTGCCGCGGAGGATAAAGGATTTAAATTCTTTTAGCATACTACGTGAGGGTTTTAGCGCATTAAATATACTGGATAATCAGTATCTACGCTATCGTCATTGGACGATATTGAGCGGATTTTTAACGCCTTTATAACTTTGAAGTTCAACACCCGCACTGCCAATAAACATATCCGCCTCTACTTTAAGCACGATGCGGTTTTTATCATCTGAAAACCAGGCAGTAATAGAGTCTTTACCATCGAACAATGAGTTCTTAGGCATAGAGGGTTTAAAAACAAGTGCTTTGAATTTACCTGCCTTGACCTTAATAGTTTCGCGGCCTTTAAAAATAACTTTTAGGTTATAAACGGAATCTTCAAAGAATCCAGACACGGTAACTGTGTCACCTTTTTTCACTTTGCTCAGGTCCTGCGTACGCAAATACATAAATCCTGAAATAAGATCACGTACATGCTTGGGTGCTTTGTGGTAAACCGGTTTTTTAAACTTACCTGTTTTATGACTGAAGACTTTGGCTTCAATCTTTCCTTTTACATGGTCAAAATTGATAACCTCATCCTTTTTGTATTTGCCTTCCCGAATCTTCCTATATGTCATATGAGGCACAAGGGCCGCTGTATCGATGTACGCGCCCCACTGGTCATCTACATCCGCCACCCAGTCAACCATCCCCACGGTTTTACCGGTAACTTCCACCTTAAAGCAATCCCGGTCGTTAATCTTAAAGTACTTGCTGTCAATTTTAGTTGTTCCGCGACCAACCGTAAAAATGCCATAGCTCATTTTATAGTCCAAAATTTCGCCTTTTGTAAAGCTATCGTTCTTTACACGCGGGTAAACTTCCTGATCTGCCGTAAACGCTGAGAGTAATCCGAAGAGTACAAATCCAAAAAACAGTCTTTTCATAACTTTAAAGCCAGAGTGCACCTTAACGCAGCATTCTACCAGGTAGTTGTCAAAGCAAGTGCCAAAATTTAATATTGTGCAATTTATACGGAAACACTGTTTTCTCGCAACGCATCGTTCAAAGAAGTCTTTTTATCTGTGCTTTCTTTTCGCTGCCCAATAATAAGCGCACAGGAGACTGAATATTCACCCGCAGCAAACTTTTTCAGATACGATCCGGGGATTACAACCGACCGGTCGGGCACGTGTCCTTTATACTCCACAGGTTTCTCACCCGTAACATCGATAATTTTTGAGCTGGCCGTTAGCACCACGTTAGCACCCAAAACAGCTTCCCTGCCAACCCGCACGCCTTCTACAACAATGCACCGCGAACCAATAAAGGCATTATCTTCAATAACTACAGGCGCAGCCTGAACCGGCTCAAGCACCCCGCCAATTCCAACGCCCCCGCTTAGGTGTACATTCTTTCCAATTTGCGCACAGCTCCCTACCGTTGCCCAGGTGTCAACCATGGTGCCCTCATCCACATATGCGCCAATATTAACATACGATGGCATAAGTATTACACCTTTGCTGATATATGAACCATGTCGTGCAATAGCATGCGGTACTACCCTCACTCCCAGCGCTTTATAATTCCTTTTTAAAGCGATCTTGTCGTGAAATTCAAAGGGGCCTACTTCGATGGTTTCCATTTGCTGGATCGGAAAATACATGATCACAGCCTTCTTGATCCATTCGTTTACCGTCCATGCGCTTCCGTTAGGTTCAGCTACACGCAGCTTACCTTTGTCAAGCTGCTCAACCACTTCACGGATTCCCTCGGCAGTCTCCTTCTGCTGCAACAGCGAACGGTCTTCCCATGCTTTTTCAACCAGTAGCTTTAATTCCATTTAGTGATTAGTTTAAGCCTGCAAAAATCGTATTTGTCAGACGAAATAAAAAAAAGAGTTGTATTAGCCTCGGTTCTTAAACCCGTTGACGATACCCGCATGCTTGAAAAGATCGGGGCAACGCTGGCGTCCGAAGGATTTGAGGTCTTCATCATCGGGCATGCTTCATCGGGTAAGATCGATGTGCAGGGTATTACTACAATGCCACTGCCCCAATTCAACAGAATCAGTTTTAAAAGGCTGCTGATCCCGTGGATTATCCTTCAAAAAATCAATCAGGTAAAGCCTGAGGTCATTGTCATTAACACGCCTGAATTACTGTTAGTTACGGTGTTAAGTAAAATGTTTTCTGGACGTAAGATTATTTACGACATCCTGGAAAACTATTACCGCACTATTCAGCACACACCAACCTATCCACCGGTTTTAAAATTCTTTATAGCGGGCGCAGTGAGGCTTTTAGAAGTCATCTTCTCGCCTTTTATCGACCGGTTTCTGCTCGCTGAAAAAGGATATGCCCGTGAACTGAAGTTTGCCCGTAGGCCTGTTATTCTAGAAAATAAGCTTCCCAAAAAAGTAGCTGAAAAGTTTACAGTCAACAGATCGTCTTATCATAGTCTGCTTTTCAGCGGAACGCTTGCTCCTACCACCGGAGTTTTTGAGGCCATAAAGTTGAGCAAAGATCTGCACTCCGTAAATACAAGCTACACACTTACGCTGATTGGATACGCGGCCTTGCCTGAAGTACTGACTAAAATCAAGAAGGAAATAGCCGGTTCACCTTTTATAAGGCTTATCGGGGGTGACAACCTTGTTCCGCACGAAGAAATCCTTCAGGAAATCAGTAAAGCTGGAACAGGAATAATTATCTATCCGCCAAACCCCGGCACAGAAAGCTCTATCCCCACCAAGCTTTATGAATACCTGGCGTTAAAACTTCCGGTTATCATCTCTCACACCGAAGCCTCAACCGAACTCTTGGAAAAATGCCATGCAGGCATTGTACTACAGAAAGGCTTTACTTCAGGTATTTTGAATGAGCAGCTTGCGAACACGACCTTTACATTCGCATATGATGAAGACATCTTTTGGGAACATGGGGCTAAAAAGCTGATAGAGGCGCTTAAATTCTGATAATTATTACTTTAAATAATTTTTTAGACTAGTCTAAACTTTATATCTTTGTATATCGTTAATACATGCGGTATGCTAAGTCTCACCGAAGAAAACTATCTCAAAGCCATTTATCACCTGTCGGACGGTGGTACAAAATCAGTACTCACTAACGAGTTGGCAGAAGCTATGCGCACCAAGCCCGCTTCCGTTACGGATATGGTGAAAAAGCTCTCAGTTAAAAAGCTGATCACCTACGAGAAATATTATGGCGTAACCATCACCAAGCAAGGGAAAACGGATGCATTAACAATTATTCGCAAGCACAGGCTTTGGGAAACATTTTTAGTAGAGAAGCTGAACTTCCATTGGGATCAGGTTCATGAAGTTGCCGAACAGCTTGAGCACATCCAGTCGCCCCTGCTGATTGAGAAACTCGATGAATTTTTAAACTTTCCGATTGCCGATCCGCATGGGCATCCTATCCCTGATAAGAATGGAAAGATCCACACCGGTGAACAAACACTATTGTGCGACATCCCCGGGAAGAAAACGGTTACCGTGCTGGCAGTAAATGTCAAGGAAAGCTCATCCTTCCTTCAGTATCTAAGCAAGATTGGCGTGTACATTGGCGCCAAACTTTCCATCCTGGATAAAGCTGAATTTGACGGGTCTATTGAGATCATGATTGACGGCAAGAAAAAAGTTTTTATTTCGAAAGAAGCATCACAAAATATATTAGTAACACCCTGATCATTATGATTAAAAAGATACACATCAAACTTACGTATACAGTATTACTCGCTTCGATTCTTTTTGCCTGCTCAGGAAAAAAAGAAACTCCTGTTGGAGATCGAAAACTAAAAATTGTTACCACAACCGGCATGATTAAAGATGCTGTTGAGCATGTGGTGGGTGATAAGGCAGAAGTAATTGCACTCATGGGTCCCGGAGTTGATCCGCATTTATATAAAGCAACTCAGGGCGATCTCGAAAAATTATCATCCGCGGATATTATTTTTTACAACGGACTTCACCTGGAAGGAAAAATGGGCGAGGTTTTTGAAAAGCTCGGGCGCTTAAAACCCGTGATCGCTGTTGCAAAAGATATTCCCGAATCTCGTTTACGGACGATTCCCGGATTCAACGTACACGATCCGCATATTTGGTTTGATGTGAGTCTTTGGAAAGAAGCTGTAAAAGTTGTTACAGGCTTTATGGTTGACCATGATTCTTCATCTGCCCAACTGTATCAGCAAAACTCAACGGCCTATCTTCAACAAATGGATTCGTTGCACAATTCTGTGAAGCTGCAGCTTCAGCAAATTCCCGCGGAGCAACGGGTGCTTATCACTGCGCATGATGCGTTCGGCTATTTTGGTGATGCATATGGAATTGAAGTTCGAGGTTTGCAGGGCATTTCAACAGTGTCCGAATTCGGGTTAAAAGATGTAACCGATCTTGTGAACTTCATTATCGCACGAAAGATCAAAGCAATTTTTGTAGAGACCTCTGTATCTCAAAAATCAATCAACGCAGTTGTGGAGGGTTGTAATCAGAAGGGCTGGAACGTAAAAATTGGCGGAAGTCTGTATTCGGACGCTATGGGTGCAGCCGGTACACCCGAAGGAAATTATCTGGGCATGGTAACTGCCAATGTGAACACAATTGTAACGGCATTGAAGTAAAGCATGAGAAAATTTGCAGTACTATTTGATATGGATGGTGTTATTGTTGACACAAACCCCGCGCACAAAAAAGCTATTCTTCAGTTTTGCGATAAATACCACAAAACGCTTTCCGATGAAGAAATGAAGAAACATATCTGGGGTCGGACAAACAAAGAATGGATCAGGCATTTGTTCGGAGAAAGTATTTCAGATGTGCAGCTTAAAGCCTATGCGGATGAAAAGGAATTACTCTTCCGAAAAATCTATGAACCCGATATTAAGTTATTGAAAGGATTGAAAGCATTTTTTGATATGTTGAGGAGGAACAACATCCCAATGGCAGTTGGCACCTCTGCCCCACCTGAAAATGTGGATTTTGTTTTCAATCACACCGGTATCAAAAAGTATTTTGATGTTGTACTGGATGAACGCGCGGTGACAATCGGTAAACCTAATCCTGAAATTTATCTTAAAGCTGCTAAAGCATTGAATTTTGATCCGGCCGATTGCATTGTAATTGAAGATTCATTATCCGGTATTGAAGCCGGTAAACGTGCAGGTAGTAAAGTAATTGGTATTACAACAACGCATTCGGAGGCAGAGCTTTCACACGCAGATCTTACAGCAGCAGACTTCTCAACCTTGTCGACAAAGGATCTAACAAACTTATTTATGTCAACGAACTATGGCACCTGAAAGTAAAGTACCGGCACTGGAAGTGCATGATCTCACCGTTGCCTTCGACCGCAAGCCTGTTTTATGGAACATCGATCTTACGATTCCGCAAGGCAAGATCGTGGGCATTGTGGGTCCAAACGGAGCGGGTAAGTCTACACTGATAAAGGCGGTGATGGGCATACTATCGCTGAGCAGCGGGTATACCAGGTTGTTTGATCAGTCGATTAATGATGTCAGGCATAGAATCAGCTATGTTCCTCAACGCGAGTCCGTTGATTGGGATTTTCCGGCATCTGTGATGGATGTTGTACTCATGGGTCGCTATTCCAAGATCGGACTATTTAAACGTCCTCGAAAAGCAGATCGTGACGCTGCGCTGGATTGCCTTAAGAAAGTAGGCATGGAAGCATTTGCTAACCGGCAGATCTCACAGCTTTCAGGCGGACAGCAACAACGCACTTTCTTAGCGCGGGCGTTGGCTCAGCATGCAGATATTTATTTCATGGATGAACCTTTTGCAGGGGTTGATGCGGCAACGGAGAAGACAATCATCAATTTGCTGCGCGACATGACCAACGCAGGAAAAACGGTTATTGTTGTCCATCATGATTTACAGTCCGTAAAAAATTACTTCGATTGGGTGATTATGCTTAACACGCGGCTTGTTGCAAGTGGCCCTACCGAAGAAACCTTTACGCAGGAGAACTTACACGAAACGTATGGAGGCAAGCTTACCTTGCTGGCAGATGTTGCCGATCTTATCCGCAGAGAAAATTATCCGCAGCGCGAGAAAAAATTATGAACTCATTAGTTGAATTTTTCTCTTTCTCTGATCCTAACATCCGGTACGTTGTGCTGGGTTCCGTACTACTCACGGCCAGTTCAGCCATTGTGGGGACATTTACCTTCCTGAATAAGCGTTCGTTAATCGGAGATGCAATCGCACACGCTGTACTTCCTGGGATTTGTTTGGGATTTATTGTAGCCGGCACTAAAAATCCATTGGTGCTCATAATCGGAGCCTTCATCACCGGTTGGCTCTCGCTTGTTGTTGTTGAATACGTCACCCGAAAAACCCGCATTAAGGAAGACACAGCAATCGGCTTAGTGCTTTCCGTTTTCTTTGGCATTGGAATTTTGATGCTCACGGTTATTCAGAAATCCGGTAATGCATCACAGTCCGGGTTGGATCACTTTCTGTTTGGAAAAGCAGCTGCGCTCGTGGGAAGCGACCTTTACGCATTTCTGATCGTAGCCTCCATCCTGCTGGTGGTTGTGTATATCATGTTTAAAGAGTTCGCATTACTAGCGTTTGATAAAGCGTATGCCAAGTCGATTGGTTATCCCGTTCGAACATTGGAATTAATTCTTACCTCGTTAATTGTTTTAGCGGTTGTAATTGGCATCCAGGCTGTCGGAGTTGTACTCATGGCCGCGATTCTTATCACACCAGCAGCGGCAGCACGCTTCTGGACGGATAAAATAGTTGTAATGGTTTTTCTGGCATCTGCATTTGGCGCATTCAGCGGACTATCCGGAGCCTACATTTCTTTTGTTGCTCCGGCCATGCCAACTGGGCCGTGGATTGTGATCGTTATTTCGACCATTGCATTCATTTCATTTTTTCTTGCCCCAAAACGTGGAGTTATTTCGCGGCTGATCCGGCAAAGAAATATTCATCAAACGATCAACAATGAAAACGTGTTGAAAGTAATGTATCAGCTTGGAGAGGAAAATAAGAACTTTTTTATCCCTCGGCATCTCGATGAAATTATCCGGAGAAGAAAGTACGAAAAGCCTACTCTTCATACAATTCTACGAAGACTATTAACGTACGGATACGTGGAACAGACGGGCAGTCTGTGGAGCCTTTCCGAAGAAGGAAAAAATAAAGCCCAGCGCGTTGTTAAAATTCACCGGTTGTGGGAATTGTATCTGACAACCTACATGAAAATTGCACCTGATCATGTACATGAGGATGCTGAAACCATTGAGCACTTGTTAACGCCAGAACTGGAAGCAGAACTTGAGAAGCAATTAGGTTACGCGAAGCTTGATCCGCATCACACCCAAATTCCTTATTCTAACTAGCAATTAACAAACTGCAATTGACAATTAGCAATTAAGATTTCAACTATGGAAAAAGAGAATGTTATAGTTTCAAAGTCTTATGAGTTCTCGATTCGCATTGTAAAGCTACACCAGGTACTACATAAGGAAAGACATTTCGAGTTATCAAGTCAGTTATTGCGAAGTGGAACATCCATTGGTGCTAATGTTGAAGAGGCTATTGGTGGAATTAGTCGAAAAGATTTCTCGTTCAAATTAACAATAGCGTATAAGGAAGCTCGCGAAACTAAATATTGGCTTAGGTTACTACGAGATACAGGAATTATAGACGAAGCTCTGGCAAATTCTCTACTCTCCGATTGTGAAGAACTTTTAAAAATTCTGTTTAGTATCATTAAATCAACCAAAGCCACCAATTGAAAATTGATAATTGCTAATTATTAATTGAAAAAACATGAACGATTTTTACATCATACTAACCGCTTCACTCGTTGCCTCAAGCTGCGCACTGCTCGGATGCTTTTTGATTCTGCGGAAGATGGCGATGGTGGGTGATGCAATCTCTCACGCTGTCCTCCCTGGAATTGTATTAGCATTTCTGTTTTCCGGCTCCCGCGATTCGGTAACCATGCTGATCGGGGCCGGAGTGATCGGAATTTTTACAACGTTTTTAATCGAATTCTTTCATAAAAAGGCAAAGCTTCAGACTGATGCAGCGATTGGGGTAACGTTTACATGGCTTTTTGCGGTAGGCGTTGTATTGATATCAATCTTTGCCGGAAAGGTAGATCTCGACCAGGATTGTGTACTCTATGGCGAGATTGCATACGTACCGCTTGATCTTATCATCACCGATTCCGGCATTAACCTGGGGCCAAAAGCTATTTACGTGATGACCTTTGTGCTTGTACTGATTATTTTATTCATCGTGATCGGATATAAAGAACTTTTCCTAACAACTTTTGATCCTGCTTACGCAACGGCAATTGGCATTTCCACAACATTGTGGCATTACTTATTAATGGGAGCTGTTTCTGTTACTACCGTTTCATCGTTTGAATCGGTAGGTGCGATTTTAGTAGTGGCCCTTCTTATTGCACCGGCTGCTACAGCGTATTTGCTGACCGATAATTTTAAATGGATGCTCGTATTAGCCTGTCTGGCGGGTGTAATCGCCTCTGTATCCGGTTATTACTTTGCTGTTTGGCTGGACGGTTCGATAGCCGGAGCAATTGCAGCCATGAGCGGTGTTATTTTTGGACTCGTTATGATCTTCTCTCCCGCTCATGGAGTGTTATTTAAAAAGCTCAAGCAAGTTGCACAGTAAGCCTATTTTGGTGCGGGAATAATTTTCATCATTTTCGTTTTCAGGTACTGAATCTTTTCAGGACTTTTGAAGCTATATCCACTAACTGTTACTGAATTGAAAGTATTTTTTGCATGCATGGTGGTTTCCCTTTTCCTGACGCAACCTGTTTTTGCGCAGGATGATGCCAGCCAGAAAGATGTTGAATGGTTTGAGCAGTTTTTCACCCGTAAGGCAAAGGGTTCTCTAACCGAATCGAAAGAAAAATTCAACGATGAGAATCAGGATGCGGTTGAACAGGAAGACCGGGCTAAGCAGGTGCGCAGCAAAATAAAAATGGGGTTGATTACCCTCACCCATCCTACAGACCAGGAAGAATCAAAGTATGAGCTTGCGCTCGAATATTTTATTGCCGCCAAAGGCCAGGCTGACACGCTTGATCTGAAAACAGAACAGATATTGATTTATCTATCCATGGCTCGGGTTTTTGATGAGGCCGGAAATCACGCGAAGAGTATTGAGCTGTTAAATAAGGCACAGACCATCAACATTAAAACCGATGATCCACTCAACTTGCTCATTTTAAATGAGCTCGGCCGGGTCTATACGGATGCCGATAGCACGGAGGAAGCCTTTGCCAACTATACCCGGCTGCTGCGACTCGCACGTGCTTCCAAACAGGAGAAGCGCGAAGCGGATGCATTATTTTATCTGGGTGTATTGAACATGCACAAAAATCTTTACGATTCGGCAATGATCCGGCATAAAGACGCACTCCGACTTAAACGTAAACTGCAAGACAGGACAGGTGAAGTTGTCTCCTTGAATACAATTGGCGATTTGTATCTGGAGATGAAAAATCACGAGCGCGCTTTAGCCAATTATACCGCTGCACTTGAAATCAGCCAGGCGCTGAAAGACGATGATGCCATTGCCATTTCTTACAACAATGCGGGCAAGCTTTACTATCATCAGAAGAATTATCAGCGTGCGATTGCCAACTTCGAACTCGGCTTTCAGAAAGCACAACAGGCAAAAAATCCGGAGCAGATGAAAATCAGTACCGGTTTTTTAAGTCAGGCGTATAAAGAACTTGGTGAGTATCAAAAATCGCTTCAATACCGTGAGCAGAGCATTGAAATCGACAACATGATTCAGCGGGAAAAAGATGAGCGAAAGCTGTTGGATATGGAAAGCAGCTCGGTACTGGAAGCTAAAGAGCAAGCTATCGATAAGCTTGAAGCCAAACGTCAGGCACATGAAATTCAACTGGCCCAAGAGAAACGCACACGGTATTTCTTATCGGCCGTTATTGTATTGGCGGTAGTTATTGGAGGACTGGTCTTTTACATGTATCGAAGCAAACGCAAATCAAATCTTATTCTGCAGGCAGCTAACGAAAAAATTATCCAGCAGAATACTGAATTACAGCAGCTTAATGCAACAAAGGATAAATTTTTCTCGATCATCAGCCACGATCTTAAAGGTCCACTGAATTCGCTCACCTCCTTTTCAGGCTTACTCATCAATTATTTTGACAGCTTAAGCAAGGAGGAAATTCAAACGCTTGCCAAGGACCTTGATAAATCGTTAAAAAATCTCTTTGCCTTACTGGAGAATTTGTTGGAATGGTCCCGATCCCAAACCGGTGCTATTGAATTCAAGCCTGAACTGTTCGATCTCTCAGAGCTCATCATGGAAAACATTGATCTGCTTACTGCACAGGCGGGCACTAAAGATATTACATTACACTACCCGAGCATACAGCCGGTTGTTGTAATGGCTCACAAAAATTCAGTAACAACGGTTATCCGGAATTTAATCAGCAACGCCATTAAGTTTACACCAAAGGGTGGTACGATTACATTGTCAGCGACAAAAAGCGATGAAGAAGCGCTGATATCCGTTGCTGACACAGGTGTAGGCATGAGCAAGGAAGTTATTGAGAAGATTTTCCGAATCGATGCCAAGCACTCAACTAAAGGTACTGCCGATGAAAAGGGTACGGGCCTTGGACTTGTCCTTTGCAAAGATTTCGTTGAGAAGAATAAGGGAAGTATCGGTGTTCAAAGCGAGGAAGGAAAAGGCTCAACTTTTTACTTTACGCTTCCTACTCAAAGGCAGT
>Ga0075158_10002465_pt1 | contig 13433 bp, 15 predicted proteins | sample JI91814BDNA_FD_70968 | JGI IMG/M metagenome (GOLD analysis project Ga0075158, IMG submission 70968) | Wastewater effluent complex algal communities from Wisconsin, to seasonally profile nutrient transformation and Carbon sequestration -... | ecosystem: Engineered > WWTP > Effluent > Algae... | reverse complement strand
AACCCCAAACCCCAAACCCCAAACCCCAAACCCCAAACCCCAAACCCCAAACCCCAAATCAATATTTTAATTTGAATTAGTTTTATGATATATTTTCAAATTAATTAATCATCTAATCTTTTTCTTTTGGGAATCGTTTCTTTTAGTGAATTTTCCCATGATTTTCCATTGTAAAGTTGTAAAAGAATATTGAAACACTGGTTTATACTCAAAACAGGGGCTGTTTTCATTTTTACGTAATCCTTAATTGGAAATTTCATGGCTCAGATTTTTTATAACTATGATTTTTCCAAAGTAACTCCTTTGAGTTGATTGTGATCGACAAGACCACCAATAATGTATATTTTGTCATTTTCATATTTTTCCATAATTTCATCTGCATCAGGACTTAAATAAATATATTAATCATTTTTTTCTTGTAGAACATCATCCTCCCTAAAAGTCATTAACCATTTTTTCCCATTGGATTGTTCAACCTTTTGTTTTGCTATTTCATTTATTTTGGAGATGACTAAATTAAGTGGTTTTTGAGCCTTAAATTAATAAGAATGACATTCTTAAAATTGTTTAACTAAAGTATCAATTGAATACTAATCAAAAGTTTTTCCAAAATCAGCGTCTATAATAACTTTAGGAGCATTAATCATTTCTGCTCTTTTTTTTTCTCTTTCTTCTCTTTTATTAAGTTTAATTTTTTCAGCAAGTTTTTCTTTAGAATATTGATCTTCATTTTTTTATTTTTTTTGTTTTTGAGGTTGTGGTTATTATTGTGATTTTAAAGATTTTCGATACTCTTTTTTTATGTCCTTTTTTATGAGTTTTTTTATTCTTTTTTTTGACATTCCTTCATAAATTGGATCGTCATAATTGATGGTTCTTACCCTCTCTTTATATTTTTCTTTCATTTATAATCTAAAATGAATAGTAAAATTATTTAGTTGAGTGAATAATAAATAAATTATCTTGGGTCAGGTGAAATTTTGCCAAAACCAACAAGCATCATCAAAGAACTGATTGACAATTCATTAGATGCTGATGCCTAATAAATTAAGGTGGATTTATATTTCAAATCAAACAAATTGACCATGATTAAAGTAACTGATGATGGAAATGGTATAAATAAAAATGATCTCCATCTTCTTTGTTTACGTTATCATACATCTAAAATATGAGAATATGACATGTTTACAGAAATCAATACTCTTGGTTTTAGAGGTGAAGCCTTGAACGCCATTTCTTTGAATTCAAAACTCACTATTCAATCCAATACTAATCCCAATTCTAATTTAGGATATTAGGTGTAATTTTGGAAGGGTTAAAAACTATGGAATAATGAAGATGAAATTTAGATTGTTGTGCTGAGTAAAGGCACCTCAGTCATTGTAGAAGACATTTTTGGCTCAAATAGTAAGAAAAAAACAAGTTGCTTAAATTAGTCAGAAAACTTGAATGATGTGGAATAACTGATGAAAGCATACTCCATTTTCTTTCCCAAAGTACTTTTCCAAATGAATGGAAATCAGAAGTAACTTTATTTTTCAAATGGACAAAAAACTTAATAAGAAATTATTACAGAAATTTTTTTAAATTATTCATCTAATGGATTAATAGTAATTGAAGAAAAACTTCAGAATGAATCTTTGAAAATTAAAGTGATTTGTACAAGACCAAATGAAGGACAGTCTATCAATTGAATTTTCTGGATAAATAAATGATTAGTTGAGTATAAATAATTAGAAAAAGTCGTGAAAGAGACTTATGAAGAAGCCTAATTAACCTCAACCAATTAAAAAATAAAAGCGTATTTCATTTATATAGAGATTACATCACACCCAGTTTTAGTAGATATTAATTTATAGGCAAATAAAGGTTAAGTTAAATTTGTAAAAGAAAAAGAAATTTGTTCATTTTTAAGAGAAATTTTGAAAAAAAAATTGACTGAATCAATCAATGTTAAATAATATACTCAGAATAAAATTTAATTTGATTATCCTAATTGATTAGTTACAAGTGAGATGAGACAATCTTAAGAATGAAAAAAAGTTATTTATAATAGAAATGATCCAAAAGATGTGAAAATATACCACTATAGCTAAAATTTTTTGAAAAATAATGATTTAACCTATATTTAGAAGGATCATAAAAAAATTCAATGTTCTGATGAAAATCAAAAAGTTGAATCAGATTTAATCCAAAATACGCCATAGATATCATAAAAAATTCATCAGGTAGATTAATTTTTCATTGATTGCATATATTTAGGACATGATTAAAACTTCACCTTGTACATTCAAAATGATGAAAGCCTATATGAATTATTGGCATTTGAATTCGTTCAAAATTATCTTGAATGGTTATTGAGTCCTTTATAAAAAAATCATAGAAATTGGGGGAAATTGAGTTCTTCGTGAACTTAATTAGACTCTTAAACATTATAGAAATATCCTTTGATGTTAGAGAAAATTAAAGAATTGGCGTGATTTAATGATGATTATTTGTTAGCAAAACTAAACCAATTTTAAAGTCATGAATTGAAATCAGAACTATTAGAATTGAACCTCAATTCGATAGTCATATAATTAGATCCATTTTTAAAGAATTTAATCAGTGAAGAGGCGAAGGAATTTTTGATAATACAAATCTTCGGTCAATTTCTCAAACAGTAAGATGATGTATAAAAAATCATATAAAAATTCATTTTGTTTCTTATTTAATTTTCTCAGAACAGTTTTTTAATAGATAGGTTTTATCAATAACTTTTCTTTGAATTGAAACAAAAAAAGTTCTCTTTTACTCTAAGTAATAAAGAGTAGTAATTGCAAAGACTGATGGATCTGAAAAGCATGTACAAAATCTTTGAAAGATGTTAAATAATTAATTGAAATTTTATTAAATTTTATTTTCCCTCCAAATATCTAATAATGAAAATTGAAAAAAATTCTTCATAAAATCTAAAATTTTAGAGTAATCGCCAAACGAAAGTAAACTTACTATAAAATCCAACTAAAGATTTTCACCTTAAAAAATAAAAAACCAAAGAATACTTTTTAGATGAAGATCAGTATCTAGTGTTTATAGAGGCTCTTCGCAAATAAAATGACATCTTAGTGTAAGAAATAGAATACTATTAAGAAACATTAAAACTGACTGAAAAATAGAGGGAATATATAAAGAGTTATGGCGAGTAAATGGTTGAGATGATGAAGATGCCAACTTTCAGTTCGGGAGAATTCAGTGAAGATTTCTTAGAACTAATCAAAACACTCAAAAATAATATCAAAATTTAATAATAATTTTTAAAAACCCATTCATAGGAAAAAGGAAAACAAAATAGCTTTTTAATTGATATTAAGAAAGAAAACAATTAAATATAGTAATGGATATTAGATTTACAGGAAAGAATCAATTAAGCCGAAAAAGAAATAAGCCAAAAGGGATTTTATAATGATAACAAAATTGAAAAAGATCTTCAAATGAGTATAGATAAGAATCAAAAAATAAATTCATTTTTGAATACTTAATTAGATAATTTGAAGATCGAATAGGATTTCTTTCTTCATTCTTTGGGAATCATAGAGAAAGAAATAAAAGAATGATAAAAATGAGTTGATTTAAATAGTTAAGAAAATTCTATGATATAGAAATAAATAAATTTAATCAGCCAATAAATGTAAAGAGTTAAAATATCATTCCAATCTGAAGAAAAAAATCATGAAGAATTGAATTGGTAAAAGCAAAAAATAGAGGAGTCAAAGGGTTAATTTAAAAATGAGATTTAAAAACTACAAATGAAATTAGATAGCAATTCTAAGTACTAGGAATCTCTTTGAGATCTTAAATTAAGTTATTTGATATAGGAATAAACAAACGAGCAATAATTCGGTGAGCAATAAAATCAATCTTTGGAACTAGTCAAAATAACATAGGAAGATAAAAATCTTGAAAAATTAAAAATTAATAAAGCTTTGAAAGAAAAATTTGCTACTATCAATGAATGTGTTAATAAAAAACAAAGTGTAATTGAATCAATACAATTGAAAATAAAAAATTCAAATCTTAAGATTAACGAAATTCATGAAGATATATTAAAAGTAGAATAGAATAAGGAATGGCTAATAAAAGATCTGAATGAAAAAAGAAAATAAAAAGAAAACAATGAAATGAAAATGAATAATAGAAAATAAGAAATTGATGTGGAATTTTAAAATAAGAAATTTTTGAATTGAATCGATTTAATGGAGAGAAAAGGATTTTATCAAGAAACTCTCGATTATGAAGACCATAAAAAAGAAAATCAGGTCGATATTGTGGAGCAAGAAAAAAATTATAATAGAGATTTGATTCAAAAACACAATGAACTCCAAATGTGCATAAATTTAGATGAATAAGAGAATAAAAAATTACTGAGAACCAAATTGTTGAAGCTTCATTTAAATAAAAACATCAAGTGTCTTGAATATTAAAATTTTGACAGTTTGAAGTAAAATTTAATGGATTATAAAAAGGAAATTGATGAAGAAAAATAAAATTTGTTATAGTAATTTTCTTCTTTGCAAATACCTAACAAGGAGAACTATTGTGACAATCATAGTAAGGTGTATTAAAAGTAATATTCTTAGAATTTATTGATGAAGGAAAATTTATAATCGAAGATAAAAGAAAAATAAGAAGAGTTAATTAAAATGAAGAGAATTCTAGATGATTTCAAAAATCAGAAAAATGATTCATAAATTGTTCAGAATTAATCCTGATCTTCGGTTGCCGTTTTAAAATTGTTAAAATCACAAAAATAATTATAATTTAATGACAAAATAAATCAAATAATATTTTTAATAAATAATTTCAATTAACTTGTTCATCTCTTTTCAAATTTTTAGCTTTGGTTTTTCTATATTCCTCTAGAACCTTTGTTAAATACAATACCCAATTTTTGGCATCACTTGCGTTGTCGCATTTAATGTAGAAGTTTTTTGTCCAACCCATTTCAGTAGGACCGTATACAACGAAACATTATTCTTGTTAAGGTGCTTTTTTGAATAAATTTCCGCTTTTAGCAATCGGAGAATCCTTTTTATAACCCTAAGAGACATCTTTTATTTAATGGATGTTCATAAGCCATTTCTGTTTAACGTAATTTTCTTTTGGATGTTTGCATCTCAGGTCATTCATGTCATTAGAAAGATAAACATGCATTGATCTACATTCCTTATCATCTCCATAAACTCTTAAAATTCTACCTTGAGTCAAAAATTTTTTAATATTAGGAGGAATAGACTCAATTATATCTTCGCTTGTATCTTCTTTCATATTAATATCATCTTTTTTCTTTATTTCCTATTCATTTTATTTGTTTTCTAAAGGTGTATCTTGAACGTTAGATTTATTTTTATTTCTCAATAATTCCAATACAACAACTGCTTGATGATTTAATTTTTTTTATGATTCAGGACTGGTAGTTTCAACAATATTTTCAACCAAATCATCAGTTTTCCATTCCAAAAAATCTGGTTTGCTTTATTCTACCATTCTAATAGTATTTTCCATTAAAATCAAATTATCATATATGATTTTCTCAGATGATAAATAATTCTTCAAAATAGCATCAGCTAATTCGTTTCCTGATAAATTTTAAACTGTTTCTGCACTTATTATATTATCGCTACACAATGCTAATAAATGAATTCCATTGAGAATTATATTTTTATTTTTGAAATGTTTTTCCATAATAGGAATTAATTTAGTTAAAAATGATTCCGATACTTTGTTCTTTACTTCTGGATGATGTATCATTTGATTAAATAATGAAATGATCTCTTTTATTATATCAACTGGCCATTCTTTATCAAAATTGGCTATTATTTTTTCTGGTATTCCAGCAAATATAAAATCATCCAATTTATCTTAATTATTTTTAACTAATAATGAAATGAATTTTACAGCTTAAAATATGTTTTTATGATCATTACCAAAGTCTTTAAATAAGTCAGCTGCTGCCCTTTAAGCATCTTTCTTCAAAATTTTAGCTTCAAGTGTTTTAGATTAAGCAAATTAAGATAAACATCTTAATGATTTATAGACCAAATTGGAATTCATTTTTTATCTTAAAATATCTACCAAGATGTCCACTGCCTTTGTTTCTTTCTTTTCTATATATTATAAACCTAGTGGAGAATGACATACTAAAGTCAATGCATCTATAGCTTTTTCAGTATTTTCGGCATTTTTTTAATTGTTGTAATGTTCCATTGCGTTCAAAATTAACTCAATTCCTTTGTCTTTGATAATTTTATGAATAAAATCCTCACGAGGTTCATAACACAAATTCACCAAAGTTTGCAACATAAATTCATTTTATTGAGGAAGATTATCTTTGTAAGTATTGAAAAAATCGTGGAAAGCAGGAATCACTCCATCATTCAATAAATGCTCAGTACCTTCAGGAATCAATGAAAAATTAGCCATTAATTTCAATACAGTGGATATCATATCTTCATCATAATTTTCCTTTCCAGAATAATGAATTAATAAAGCCACAAGTCCTTTGATCCAACCTTGTTTACAAAGCTCTAATTTTTTTTCAGCATTTCCAAAACCTAATTCCATCAATAACTACGCCATGTTTTTATGAAAGTTCTTTGGAGATTTTTTATTTTAAAATGGTTCAACAAGTTCTTGAAGTACATTACTTTTCATAATATAATCATGATTTTAAGGTTTATTTTTTGCCAAATGATTTAAAAGTTTGCTAATTTCTTCATTCATCTTATCATGATCCTTATGAAGTTTTAATGACTATTTAATAGGTTCAAGTATATCTTCTTTAATCATATGTAATTCATATTCCGGATTTTTTTCAATTAAAATGGATGCAATGTCAACTAAACTGGCTATTAAATCTGGATATGATTTGTTGTTTTTCAAAAGATCATCTAATTGATCAGACAGTTTTTACTCTAACTATTTATTTTTTCCAAATTTAAGTAAATTTTTTAAAACTTCAAGAGTCTCAACTTTTAATTATATGTTAGGATTTTCTCCCATTAAAACTTAGAAACAATCATCAATTAATTCTTAAGGATTTTTATTCATTACAAGATCTACTCCTTTCTTATCAGAAGTCAAGTTTTTCATGAATTCCATGTCTTCTTATAAAACTAATGTCGGCTGTGACTGTAATTAATTCGTGTTTTATACATTTTTAAGTATTTCATGAATAAGATCTTGGGATCATGATGTATAAAAGTCATTTTCTAAAAAACTTTACAAAATTTTATCATCCTGACAAAATTTATTTAATAACTCTAATGCCTCCTATTTTTAAATCATACTACTATTTGGATTATTAGCTATCAATCATAGATTCTTGGGCACATTTTGATCTACCAAAGATTCATTTCCTTATTCGTTTTACATGTTTAATATATTTTACAGCTCCCTATTGAGTCTTTCAAGATTTTTGGATTAATCTTGTAAAAGAACAGCTTCGTTCAATTTTTGAACTATGTCCTAATATAATTTGCCCAATTCATTTACATCCTTAAGTTTATCAATATTTTCTTTCTCCGAAATATGTTGTATGTTTCTCTCTAAAGAGTTTTAAGGAAGAATATTTGATTCAAATAATTTTAAATGATCCAATATTTCTTTTAAAAAAATTGGAGTTTTTCCAAATTGTTTGTACTTATCAATTTATGAAGGAATTTTTTAAATTAACTCTTTAACTTTTTCAGGATAATTCTGAAGTTCTTCGTTTTCCATTCCCAATACGGCGTTTCTCACAGCTTATAATGTTTTTAATGCAATGATAGGAATATGTCCATATCTTTCAAATTCATCATACAAATTTAATGCATTAAATTAGTCTGTTTTATCTTTGTTTCTTAGCTTTAATGAATATTCCGGATTTTTAGTTAATTGCCCTAACAAATAAGCTCTAATTTCTTGAATTCTTTTTTCAGAATCAGAATCTAAATCACTCAAAGTCTTGAAATTTTAAAATGCTGGGTTTCTTAAACTATGTTTCTTATTAAATAAATGATCACCTAGTTCCTTCATGTTGGGATCGAAAATTTCCTTTTCTAATTAACCCACCAACAACGGCTCAGATATTAATTTACATAAAAGGATTCCTTTTAACTCATTTTTCATGTCATTTTTGAACAATTTATAGATAGTTTGAGGAAATTATTTTTATTTCATTACGTTTTTGTTATTCAAGAAATCAAAACTTTTGTTTAATAAAAGTAAAATTTTTTCATCATTTTATTAATCATTTTCTATTATTTCAATCAGCGATTGAATTAATTTGGAATGAGAAGGTTTTTAGAATAATTTAGCATCATCTTCAGAATCAATGGAATCAACAACATTTGTGAATATTTCAATGTTCATGTCAATTTTATTATCATCACTTTCCTAAAGAGAATTATTGAATTTAGTAATGAAATCATCAAAAGCCTTTTCGTTTTTTAAAAATGATCAACTAAATTTTACTGATTTCGTGAATCCTTTTAATGATTACATCAATAACTCAGGAGATAGATTGTTGTAAAAACTTTTATAAAGATTATCTTAAATGATATCAATCTATTTTTGATTTTCCTAATTTAAAATATCATCAGATTCTTCCTCAAGTTCCAAAGAAAACTCTGCTTTCTTTTCATTGAACTTAACTTTTTTTTTGACCACTTCGGCTAAAGGTTTAGTCAAATCAAAATTTTCAAAAACCATTTCAGTTCTGGATTTCAATGCTTATGGTTAACAGACCAAAAATCTTTTTATTAATTCATTCCATATGTCTTTTGATTCCATGCTGTCTGGTGTACCTTACAATCGTTTCGAAATATCATTTAAATTTGAAGTCATTAATTTTAAAAGTTTTTCATTTCCTTTAGGATCTTTATTTAATTCTTTTAAGAATGTAATGTATGATTATTTCAATTTTTATGCGTAGGGTTTTAAATTCAAAGTATCATCAGAGATTTTCAACAAGGCTGAAATTTATCTACTAATTGACAACAAATTTTCTTAGGTAATAGGTTTATCTTTTTTAAAGTTATTGTTTGCATTTATGTACATTTGAAATAGATCAGTAATTTATTTAGTATCAATTATATTTTTAGTAATATTTGAAAATTCTTCTAAATTTTTTTACAAAATCTCTGCATGATTTGATTATACCAATTTCATGGATAATTAACTTGTTCTTTAATCATTGGCTCAAGAATTTCTTGGAAGAAGTGTTGATATTCATAACTAGCTTTCTTCGGATATATCTCGAATTTCAAATGAATCACCATTGTTTTTCATCAATAAATAAACTCCCAAATCAAATGTTTTGTTTTTCAATAAAATCTTTTGATTTTTTTGAATAGTTAAAAAATCGTTGTAAAGTTAGAAGGATTCTGTAGAACCATTTAATAAACCAGCTATATTTGATAATTCCACAATTTTTTCATGATTTCTTACTTATTATTTCAGTTTCTCAGGTAATTTTAAACAAAACATGGTGATGTGTTTTGCTAATGCTCAATCAGAATCTAATATTTTTTTATTTTCTGTACCTAAATCAGGGACTGAATCTGTTCCTAATGCACCTTATAATAGTTATTCAGGTGATTGTTTGGTTTTATCATTTGTATTTTTGTGAAGTAATTTTAATGTTCTTAAAATGTAGTCGAGGACATCCATTTCTTTAAATAACTTTTCAAATAATGGATGATCTACAAAAGGTAGAGTTTGGTTATAATTTTTGAGCATTTCAGGAACATCATTTTTGGAAATGCTATTTTTTAACTCATTTAAGAGTTTTCTCAACATCCTATCCATCATATCGTCATCTTTATTTTCACTCAAATTTACATATAATTCTTTAACTTCTTTATTTAAATTTTAATCTGCAGAATCCCCAAACTCTTTTAAGAGTTCATCTAATAAGGGTTGGAACTTTAAATCTTTGGCTTTATTTTTAATATTCTAACTGTAGTCAGTAGGAAAACATTTATTAATTATTGTAGAATTCAATAAAACCAACTCAGGGTTATTTTTGTTTGTTAATAAACTCTTCAATGCATTATTGATAAGTGAATTTTTATCATTAGAATTTGAGTTGTTAGGTCCATACAATTTTTAGAAATCTTTATCATTTTTCAAAGATTAATGATGTTGAATTATTGTTTTACAACCATTTTTTTCTAAATTAGTCAAATAATTCATTTAAAAAGAATTAATGTCCTTATTATTTTTTTTATCGTTTATATAACTCAATAGATCATTGATGACCAAAGTGTGATCTTTTTCAAAAGCATATAGTCGAAGGGGTTCAATCAGACACAAAGCATTGAGTTTATCAATTGCCTTTTTCACTTTTATAACTTACTGAGGATTTTCTTTATCGGAACTTGAATTATAAGTTCGTATATCTTGAATCAATTTGTCAATCAAATTATAATTTTCATCGAAATGTTAGTCATTTTTACCAATATTGTCAAACAATTTTTAACAACTTTTTACCATGTCCTTATCAAAATCATTCCTTACAATACATTCTGTAATTTTTTCAATTGCTCCTTTTTCAACAGCCAAATCGATTTAATTGAAATCGGGTTAATCACTCTTTGGATCACATTTTGTTGCATTGGCAATAAGTTCTATGGCTTTTTTTTAAGTTTCAATATCAAAATTTACATTTTCACAAACATCAAGAGCGTTTGGAATAAAATTGGCTCCAACTTTTGAAAACCATTCAGGATAAACATATCCCAATAATATAATTACTTCCATATTAAGGTTTACAACTTTTTCATTTTATTCAAATCTTGCATGAGTTTTATAAAGCGCATCCATCACCAATGTAATTATTTCATCTTTTTTTTCATTGGCCACCATCATAAAATCATCCTTATTATAGATATCCCATCTCTCTTAATTGGTTGCATTTTCAATGATTTCTATTCTTTCAATAAGCCATTCTTTAAAAACATTAAGCATCACAAAAGATCTTAAAGCTGATTTACTCTCAGATAAATAATGATCGAAAAGTCCGAAAACTTTTACTGAAATCTCTTTCTATGAATACATTTCTTTTCCTTTAATATTGTGAGTAATTCCTACGAAATTTGAAATACACTTTATACAATCACCAAGTAATTTTTCCTTATTTTTGAAATCTTGATTTTTTGATTATTTTTCTATTTTTTAAATATTTTCAATCAACCAATCCTAGTCATTATTTTTCAATGCTAAACAACCAAATGTGTTTATTCCATTTACCACTGTGAGAACTGCATAATTTGCTCTTAGAATTGTAATAGTCTAAGCATTAGGTTTAAAATTTTGAATAATATCTTTGATGTTTTGTCTGAAATTTTCCAAAGCCACTGTTTCAATCAACATTTGAATTAAATCTGGACATTTACGGTGAATTTCTCTTTCCTCTGAATAAGTTAGAATATCTTTCTATTCTTCCTCTTCATTTTCCTATTCCTCGTCAAAATCACTGTAAGCTTCTTCGTTGATGAAGTTTTTTAAAGAAGCAAGTAATAAAATTGAACTTTGACTCTGTTTCAAAACACCGACATGTTCGTTGTTTTACATTACATTCTCCATGTACCTTAAAGTATATAAAAAAAATTTTCTCCATCCATGTTTAATCCAAACTTTTTCACATAAAAAATTATTGTAATTTATTGTTTACAAAATTTATACCTACCACAAAGACAATTTAACTTGACTTAAAAATATAAATATAATTTCATAAACTTGTTTTTGATTTTTGAAAGTTTTCATTAATTCTAAAGTGGTATCGAAAAATTTTTAGTCCAACTTCGATTAATCAAAACTGCCTGCTTTATTAATGGAAATAAACAGTTTTATAATGGAAACACATAAACTTTCACAAGAAATATAATTTAATGCTAAATTTGGATGAACTATTTCTTTTTCATCTATTATCAACCTAGTTTTCAATATGGCTTTGGTTGCTTCACTTTTATGAAATTCTATTGAATTCAATGCTTTTTTCATAGTCATAGCATTTTAGAAAAATTTTTTGAAATCCTCATTTAAAGAATTGTATTTATTCATAAGTCTATCTACCAAATTGATTTCTTTAATTTTCTAAGAAAATCCTTAATTCTTCATGAGGATAACATCACAAAATTGAAGAGCTGAAATCATGAAGAATTAATTTGTCTATTTAGAATCTTCAATAATCTGTAAAGTGAGTTGAAGTCCATTAGATTTCATAAAAATATCAATGAGGTTTTCATTATTTTCTAAAATATCCTTCAAAATATTTATGCATGAAACTTTTAGATTTTCTGAAGAATCTTTTTGTTCCAATTTTTTAATTAATACTTCCACCAAATTTTATTTCTCAAGAATTTAAGGATGATTTTTATTACCACTTATAAATCCTAAGTAAATGATCGATTTTTCATCTCCAATCTGAATTATTTCTTCCACCAATTTTTCTTCATCATTTTTTTTAACTAAATTTTGTACGAATTATTTGGTTAAATTTATCATTCTTACATTTCAATCAGTAAGAGAAGAGGTGGCTAATTCTTTCAGATTAATATTGCCGTTCTTTATGATTTCTATCAATTTTTCTTATTTAGTCATAGGTAACAAGCTCTTTATTAAAAGGCTTCTGAAAAGAATTATATCAGCTGTTTTATGATAAAATTCTATCAATACCTATAAAATGTTTGAATTATAGATGTCTTCGACATTTTTTTAATTTTCACTGAAATTTCTGATCAATTCAAAAATTCACGCGATCTCGATTAATTTGGTTTGTGTATTTATTTTTGAAATTTCCAATGAATTGAATTTTTGAATTTGGTTTTCAATAAAGTCAAATATTTTTTACTTAATAAGCTCTTCGTGAGATGAATGAAAATTTGATATTTTATTCAAAATTTTTAAAGAATCAGCTTGTAATTATTCATCCTATATTTTCTAAATAATTTCAATGCAACTTAAAGGAATTTAACTCTAAGAAATTTTAAATGCTGTCTAATCGTCATCAATGGATTCCAAACAAGAATAAATAATTGCTAGTATTGTGCTGACGATGTAATCTGAGTCTTTGAATTTTGAGAACATCTCTTGGAAAATTTGAAGTCCATTTGCCTAAATGAGGTAGGTACAATTTATTCTATTTTTTGAATCTTCTTCAATACACAATTTGCTCACAGAATTAAGCGGAAATCGAATCATTACTTTGTTTTGAGCTTTTGCTAAGGTTTGCAGTTATTTTGACATTTGTTGATATTCCTAAGTATTTATATCAACATTCACTATGGTCTTACTTTTCATTTTATATTTTATTAATTTATTTTAATTCATTGATTTTCATTATAAGTATCAAAACAATCAAATCTGGGGTTTGGGGTTTGGGGTTTGGGGTTTGGGGTTTGGGGTTTGGG
>Ga0075158_10002464_pt1 | contig 13436 bp, 9 predicted proteins | sample JI91814BDNA_FD_70968 | JGI IMG/M metagenome (GOLD analysis project Ga0075158, IMG submission 70968) | Wastewater effluent complex algal communities from Wisconsin, to seasonally profile nutrient transformation and Carbon sequestration -... | ecosystem: Engineered > WWTP > Effluent > Algae... | reverse complement strand
ATCTCCATGCTCAACGGACATTTACTTCATTCATTAGGCTACACTGGTTTTGGTATTGACATCGCCCAATTCGATGCAGGTTGGAGTGAAACAAACAACCTTCCCGCATTTGAGAAACTTCGCCATGAAGGAAAAATCAAAATGACACGAGATTTTGTTTATGGCGATGCTGTGTATGATCTTTCCACGCATGGCACGTATGTTCTGAGCACTATGGCGGGCGATATAAAAGACTCACTTATCGGTACCGCTCCAGACGCCAATTATTATTTATTTCGCACAGAAGACCCACAATCTGAGCACTTGGTAGAAGAAGACAATTGGGTTGCTGCCGCGGAACTATGTGATAGCTTGGGAATCGACATTATCAATTCGAGTTTAGGCTATTCCGAATTTCAATTCTCTGATAACAACCATACCTATTCCGACATGGATGGCAATACTACGCGATGCTCCATAGCTGCAGATATTGCTGCGGAGAAAGGAATACTCGTGGTCAATAGCGCGGGCAATTCGGGAAACAATGCATGGCGATATATCACAGCACCTTCCGACGGTGATAGCGTCCTTTGTGTAGGTGCAGTAGATAAAAACACACACCATGCATTTTTTAGTAGTTATGGTCCTTCCTCAGATGGTGATGTAAAACCGGATGTGGTAACCATGGGGCTTGCAACCGTTTTTGCTGCGCTTGACTCCACGATTAGTACTGGCAATGGCACATCATTCAGTTCTCCGATAATGGCTGGAATGGCAGCATGCCTCATGCAAGCATTTCCTAAAAAAAACAACATAGAAATACTGCATGCGATACGTGAAAGTGCGCATCGCTTTAACACTCCAACAGACTCATTGGGTTATGGAATTCCAGATCTATTGAAAGCATATTTTCTATTGGGCGGGAACCAACAGAAAACCTTTGGAGATTTTGAAGCCATTGTTTTTCCGAATCCGTGCATTGACAATTTAAATGTGATCATGCTAAATGCACGTCATTGCAATGTGTCGTATGAAATCTATGACGCTTTAGGACATCGCATTTATGAAAACACAGGCATCACGCAATTCGAGAATACAGCAGTATTAAAAATAGACAACATCATTGGGCAATTGTCATCGGGCAATTACACACTGCATCTCGGTCGTGCAGGAGAGCACAGTGTTGTGCATTTTCAAAAAGTGAATCGTTGATCTTGTATCAACACAACAAACAATTCAAAAATTACTTTGCATTTTGTTTTTCGATGTAAGCAGAGATAGCGTTGCGAATCTCACTTTCCTTTGTCTCCGCTGCCTTTTCCATTTCCGTTGCTTTCGCTATTAGGTTTGTTGTAAAATTTTTGTCTTTGATCCCACTTGCATTGATACGCACATTCATTACGGCACCGATCACAGCGGTGCGCGCACACAATGCTCCGACACCAGCGTCAGTAATAGAATTCGGATTGCCAATCTCCACCATCTTTTCCATGATTTCCATGCTTTGCAGCGCAATCTGAGCCGTTTTGAAAGGAATTTCCATGGCGTATTTCGAAGCATCTTCAATTGCTGAACTGCGCGCAGCTTTTTCATCCTCCGTATTTTTTGGTAAGGCAAAAGCTTCCATGATTTTGTTGAACGCAAGCGTGTCTTCATCAACAAGGAATAACATTTGCCGTTGCAATTCCATCCCCTTTTGAGCCCAATCTGAAAATTCTTGCCAGCGATTGTCCCACCCTTTTTTATGAGATGAAAGATTTGCAACCATAGCGCCAAGTGAAACCCCGAGAGCGCCAACATATGCGCTGATACTCCCTCCACCTGGCGCCGGAGACTCACTAGAAGTTTCAGAAGCAAAGTCGATCAAATTCATGTCGACAAGCTTTTTGTTTCCATTTAGCTTTCGATCGATGATAAACTCAATGATTTTTTCCTCTGGTTTAAAAGGCGCGAGATCATCCAATCCAAGTGATTTAACGGCTAACTTAATTTTTTCTCTTTCAGAAATTCCGAGTGAGCGTTGTTGTTTCGTCAAAAAATAGTCGGCCGCATCTAGCATTGATTTCAGAGGAATGAGACCAACAAGTTCAGACCCTGTAACACGAATACCGCGAACGGCTGCTTTGTTGCAAGACTCTTCAAAAGCCACGTGAACCGGTGTTATGTTGATGTTTGTTAGATTGAGCGAAAGTTGAGCGATACCATACTCTTCGATAAACCAACCAATTCCTTTCACAGCTTTGAGAGTGCCTGGTTGACGTTTAGGTTCGCCATGTTCATCGAGCAAAGGTTTATTCGTTTTTTCATCGTTCAAAACTCGACCTGCTTCACGAATATCAAATGCAATTGCATTTGCTCTACGAGTAGAAGTGGTATTCAAGTTCACATTGTACGCCACCAAAAAATCGCGCGCGCCGATGGTAGTTATGCCAGACTTCTTTACGCTTTCATTGATTTTATCGGGACCGAAGTCAGGTTTCCATTCAGCTGTGGTAATTTTTTCCAGCGCTTCATATTCGCCCTTTCTGCAATTCGCAAGATTTCTGCGTTCCTCTGTTTTCGCGGCGTATTCATAAAAGTAGCCGGGAATTCCAAGCTCCTTACCAACGCGCGCACCCAGGCGTCTTGCGAGTTCAACACATTCTTCATTGGAAACACCGCTAATTGGAACAATTGGACAAACATCTGTTGCGCCCTGGCGCGGATGCTCGCCTTTGTGAATGCGCATGTCTATTAACTCTGCTGCCTTTTTTATCAATTGAAACGCTGCTTCAATCACACCTTCAGGCTCACCGGCAAAAGTGATAACAGTTCGATTGGTGCTAGCACCAGGATCTACTTCAAGAAGCATAACACCTGGAACAGACTCGACTACCCCAGCAATAGCGTTGATTTTAGTTTTATCTCGACCTTCCGAAATATTTGGGATACATTCAATGATACGTTGGCTCATATTTTTAGGAAAAATTGTTCGTGATTCTATCATAGAGAACATTCGGCAAAAGCGAAATATTCAACTGAGGGCGAAATTAAGTGCAACTTGAAGGGAAAGAAAAAATCACGAAAAAAACAACTGCAGTTCACCTTTTCCATCATTTTTGCACCGCATAATTACATGCAACATAAATCTACCAAAGAATGAATTCCCTTCGACTTCCATTTATCGCTTTCCTTCTCATATCAACTCAGATCAGAGCCCAAGTTCCTTCTATGTATGACATTCCCAGAATGATGGTTTATGGCGAAGCGTCGATACAAGTGGAGGCAGACGCAATCAATGCCTATTTGAATATTTATGACAATCTAAACTATGATTATTCACAACCGACAGATCCAAAAACAACACAATCAAAACAGATTGCATTGATTGAGCGGCTAGGATGTAAGGAGTACATGATTACGCCCCGTTATGTTGATATGAAAACGTATATGGGAGCCGGTCCGTTTGAACTTCGTTTTCCAACTCGGGAAAAATTCGAAGAATTTCGGGGTAAAGCAATGATGAACAATTCGGAGGAGATGACTGTCACGCTTGATTATGCATCTAGTGACTTATCTGCGGAAAAAAGAAAAAATCTCAAATCACAAATGCTTGATCAGGCCTTGCTTGACGCCAAAGCCAAAGCTGAAAAAATGGCAAAAAGTTTAGGGGTATTAATTGGACTTCCACTTTATGTAGAAGAAATAATGGACTATCCTTCCTATGGCGGCGAAGGCGATATGTATGGCTATAATCCAAATATGATGGTTATTGTTTCTTCTAAAGTGCAAATACAGTATGAGCTGAAACGCTAAATTCTCACCCAATAGCTATCGGATCGCATAAGGCGCGTTACCTGCAGAATTATTTCAAAGACTTAAAATGACGGATCATCTGGCCGTATTCCATATTGTGCTTCATAGCGAAGATCGTTTTAATAATTCTATCGGAACGTGTGGCCTCTGATTTGGCACTTTCAATCCAATTGGAGTAATAGTTTTGATGTCCTTTTGGAAGAGCTAAAAAACGGTCCAAGCAATTATCTTCATCAGCAAGACAATTCAGTAAATCCTCCGAAATTTTCTTTTCTTCCAAGTCTCGTTCAAGTTGCAGCAACAAAGAATCACCTTTCTTTTTACCTGTGCCTTTCCTCATTTCGGCATTGAAGGCAAGAATAAAATCGCCATCACCCATGGGAATAAGAGCTACTTGATTAAAATTGAAGTTGTCCATTTTTCCTTTAACACGAAACGACTTTTTATTTTTTGGAAAAAGACGAAGTGCTAATGTGGATGGAATTTCGATGTAAGTCCAACCCGTTTTTTCACCTTGCTCTTTGAACTGCTTGAGAGTAACAACAACAGATTCCATGTTTATCTCAAAAATTTCCAGAAACTATTTTGCCATTGATCATAACACAATCAACAGGCATGTCTCCATAATAATACATCATATCGGCCAATGAATCCATGGGATGCGTAAAAATCAAATTTGCCTTTTTGCCTAATGTAACGCTCCCCAGAAGATGAGAAACATCCATGGCGTAAGCGCCATTTATTGTTGATGCGTTGATAACCTCCTCTGGAGTCATATTCATGTTGATGCAAGCAAGACTATTCACAAGATTCATGTTGCCATTGGGCGCGCTACCCGGATTAAAATCGGATGCAAGGGCAAGCGGGAGTCCAGCGTCAATAATTTTACGCGCAGGCGTGTATGGAATTTTAATAAACAAAGAACAACCAGGCAAAGCAACAGGGATTGTTTCTGAATTCAGCAAGGCGGCAATATCATCATCATCGACAACTTCGAGATGATCGACACTTAAGGCATTGTGATTAATACTTACTTGCACGCCGCCAATTGCGTTGAATTGATTGACATGTGTTTTAGGACGAAGTCCAAACTTGGTACCTGCTTCCAGAATTCGATCTGTGTTTGCAACTGAAAAATAATTCTTTTCACAGAACACATCAATGAAATCCGCCAACTTTTGACTTGCAATTTCTGGTATCATTTCATTCACCAACATGTCCACATATCTCTCTGGATCATTTTTAAATGGTTCAGGAAAAGCATGCGCTCCGAGGAAAGTAGCTTTCACTTCCATTGGAAAACTTTCTTTAAGCCGGCGAATCACACGTAACATTTTCAGTTCACTTTCAAGTGATAAACCGTAACCGCTTTTTATTTCAACCGCACCAGTTCCCTTCTTCATAATGCCCAACAATCGCATTGAAGCAGAATCAAACAATTCATTTTCACTCGCTGATTGCAGTCTTTTCGCGGAATTGAGAATACCTCCACCTTTGGCAGCAATTTCTTCATAAGAAAATCCGCGAATACGATCCACAAACTCACCTGAACGCGAACCGGCAAATACCAAATGTGTATGAGAATCGCACCATGCAGGCAAGACAAATCTTCCAGCGGCGTCGATTACTTGTAAATCACGCCAATCCGTAATTCCAGGCCAATCCGACATGGCGCCAAAATCTGCGATGACACCATGCTCAATGGCAAGCCAGGCATCATTGAGAGCAGGTAAACTATTCATCTTCTTTCCACGTAAAATGTTCACATCCGATTGATGAACACCGAGGAGTGATTTAATATTTTTGATAAAGAATTTGGATGCAGCCATAATGTGCAATTTTAGGATGGGAATTGAGTTCTATTGCAAACAAAAACACACCTACTTGAAATGAAACAGACCATTACACTTCTTTTGTTTGTTTTGCTAGGGCTTGATCAACATGCTCAATATGTAGAAACAGAAGTTGAGACGAAAAAAACACCAAAAAAAAATGCTTTTGGTGTTGTTATCAACCCTGCGGTGGCGATGATGCTTGGAGCGGGAACAAGTGGATTGCATTATGGACTTCAATACAAAAGACTGATACAAAACAATAGACGATTGCGTCTTGCTACCTATTTCCAGTCAAACAAATCCATTGATTTTTATGGAGTGCCTTATACTATTTCAGACACATCCTTAACATTTCGATTGACTAATCATGGTTATCAGTATGCTGAGTTTCGCTTTGGTATGGAATGGAGTGATTTCACAAAAAGCATGGATGGCATTTATGGACTCGAGGTCATCGCAGGATTAGACAAATCATTTGAGGAATTGCGATTGAGTGAACGTATTACCTCACAAAGCCCTTCAACAATTGGGATTTACCAGGATGAGATATCAAACACATTGCAAAGTGAAACGACGGTAAAAAGCGTAGTATTCGGCATTGCGCCGATTTTCGGATATCGTGTCAATATTCAAGAACACCTTGAATTAATCGCGACCATATCACCAGAAATCGTTTATTCAACACCGATCACAGACGGATATAGCCGAAGCTCCGCAGCATTCAGCGATAATTCAGGCCTTATATTTCGTTTAAGACTTTTAGACCTGGTACTTTCGTACAGGTTTTAAAACGCAGTATGGCAGCAAATTCGTTCGGCACACTATTCAAATTAACAACATTCGGAGAATCGCATGGTGCTGCGATCGGTGGAATCTTAGAAGGATGTCCCGCACGACTTCATCTGGATATCGAAAAAATCCAATTGGAGCTGGACCGCAGAAAGCCCGGACAAAGTGGTATTACAACACAGCGAAAAGAATCAGACACAGTGCGCTTCCTATCTGGCATTTTCGAAGGAAAAACATTGGGCACGCCCATTGGATTTGTCATCGAAAACGAAGATCAAAGATCTGTTGATTATGACCATCTCAAAGAAGTTTACAGACCGGGACATGCCGATGAAGTATGGGAGAAAAAATTTGGAATACGGGACTACCGGGGGGGTGGAAGAAGTTCAGCTCGAGAAACAGCAGCCCGAGTTGTTGGCGGCGCCATTGCAAAACAATTCATTGAGCAGGCCGGATTAAAACTGCAGGCGTATGTCAGTTCGGTAAAGGACATTGAGTTAAAGTCAGATCATGCTTCGCTAGACCTTTCAGGCATCGATAAAAATATTGTTCGTTGTCCAGATCAAGAAGTTGCGCAACAGATGATTGCTCTTATAGAAAAAGTCAAAGCGGAGGGTGATAGTGTTGGAGGCGTAATCACCTGCGTATGCAGCGGAATACCTTTTGGAATTGGCGAACCTGTTTTTGATAAACTGAATGCGGTATTGGCTCACGCAATGTTATCAATCAATGCCACAAAAGGATTTGTCATTGACGATGGATTTGATGTTACAAAGAGATTCGGTTCAGAAAACAATACAATACCATCCGGAATTTCTGGTGGGATAGCCAATGGCAACGACATCGTCTTTAAAGTGGCGTTCAAACCTGTTTCAACTATTTCAAAAGCACAAAAAACTCAAAATACACGGGGTGAAGAAGTAATAATGGAGGCAACAGGAAGACATGATCCATGCGTGCTGCCGCGAGCAGTGCCAATTGTAGAAGCGATGGCCGCACTTGTATTCGCCGACATGTTGCTTTTGCAAAAAACATCCGTTATTTGAAAAATGAAAACGCCTTTTGCCAATATCAACCTTTGGATTATTGTAATTGTTATTTTGATTTCTTCCTGCAAGAAAGTTGTATTCAGAGAAATCACGTGTCGTCCATTTGAGCTCACCGATGAACATTTTTGGTTTCCATCACAACTTGGAGACACTATACGTTTTGCGAATGCCGCAGACAGTGTGAAAGAATTTGTAATAAGAGACATGTATATCAATCATCAAACGAAATACACATCGGACACTGGTTGCGGATGTGCAGACAGATCCAGTATGCTCCTTACAAGTTCACAAGATTCCATTTGGTTTGTATCAACACTCAACTACATCGAAGACCAGACAGGAAACAGATTTGAAGACCTTGTCTTCGTCATAAATGGACAACAATCAGCGTTCTATGAAACGCATCGCTCTCAAATTACTACGACAACGATTGACACCACAACAATCAACGATCTGAGATATTATCAACGAGACTATTCAGAATCAACAAGAATTAAAAAAATATTTACCTCAAGAAACTTGGGTTTGGTGCAATTCGAAACTGTCGGTGGTGAAATCTGGACAAACACAAACATGAGCAATACAATATCGCAGAATCGAAACAACTTCAACTACAATGAAACGACGTGTCAATGAAACCTTCAGCTTTCACTGACTTCGAATTCTACCTCATCTAACTCTTGAAGTTTCAATAGTGCTTCCGCTGAAATGTTTACTTTGTTATATGCATTCGATGGTAATTTTAGTTCGCCTTCGTCAGTAAGCAGACGCATCCGCAACTGCGCTTTACCTGTTCCATTCTGAATTGTAGAAGCAATTTTTTCGATTAAACCGTCATTGAGTTTCGCAAGAGAAACACTAATATCGAGATAACGTCCCATTTTTTCGCGGATATCGAATAAAGGTTCGATACGACTGATTCTAAATTCGAAGCCATTTGTTTCTTGACCAAATCGACGTGGCTGAATCCTTCCAACAACAAAAAGTTTTGAACCGGCATAGAGCAAATGTTTGTACTTCAAATAGTCTTCACCGAACAGCACAAACTCCGAATGAGTTTCGTAATCTTCCATTCTGAAACTTCCAAATGGTTTGTTGCTAGTTCTTGCCACTTTTTCGGTAAACTCAGTCACAGTTCCAGCAAGTTTTATCTCGCGTCCGTTGTTCGCTTCTAAATTCTGAAGTAATAAAAGCCCACCAGCTGAACAAAATGATTTAATGTCTAAAGCAAAATCATCCAAAGGGTGGCCACTGATGTACATTCCTACGACTTCCTTTTCTCGGGACAATTGAGTCATGGTATCCCACGGTTCCACCTTAAACGGAAATGGTTCAGCGACTACAGACTCTGTTTCTTCTCCAAACATGGAAACCTGGTTTGTGTTTTTGCTATCGCGAATGCTCGCTGCGAATTTCACCAGCGTTTCAATATACGTTTCGCTTTTACCATCAGGAGCGAAGTAGGCAGATCGAATAAATCCAAACGCATCCAACGCTCCAGAAAGCGCCAAATTTTCAAGCGTCTTTTTATTGGATGCTTTTGCTTCAACACGTGCCAGATAATCAAAAATACTTTTAAATCTACCGTTATTCTGTTCTGCGATAATGCTTTCTACAGCGCTCTCACCAACACCTTTCACTGCAGCAAGTCCGAAACGAATTTCCCCCTTTTCATTTACACTAAAAAGGGATTTTGATTCATTCACGTCAGGCCCAAGTACAATGATGTTTTGCTTTTTGCATTCTTGCATAAAAAAGCTAACACTTTTGATATCACTCATATTATTGCTAAGCACAGCTGCCATATACTCTGCCGGATAGTGAGCTTTGAGATATGCAGTTTGGTATGCGATCCAAGCATAACAAGTAGAGTGAGATTTATTGAATGCATAGCTTGCGAATGCTTCCCAGTCTGTCCAGATTTTCTCAAGTTTATCAGCAGGATGACCATTCTTAGTTGCACCATCGACAAACTTGCCCTTCATTTTATCGAGGACGTCCTTCTGTTTCTTACCCATTGCCTTACGCAAAACGTCCGCTTCACCTTTGGAAAAACCTGCTAGTTTTTGCGACAACAACATGACCTGTTCCTGATACACCGTGATACCATAGGTATCTTTCAGAAACTCCTCCATTTCCGGAAGGTCATACGTAATGGCTTCAAGGCCATTTTTTCGTTTAACGAATGAAGGAATATACTCTAGCGGACCCGGTCTATAAAGCGCGTTCATTGCGATTAAATCTTCAAATACAGTAGGCTTCAAGTCCTTCATATATTTCTGCATTCCATCACTCTCGTATTGAAAAATGCCGACCGTATGACCTTTTTGAAAAAGCTTATACGTTTCTTCATCATCGATTGGAATCGTTTCAATATCGATGTCGATTGCATGACGTTGCTTAATAATTGTCAGAGCATCTTTAATGAGAGTAAGTGTCTTCAATCCAAGAAAGTCCATCTTCAACAATCCGGCACTTTCAACCACCGAGTTATCGAACTGTGTGCACCACATATTGCTATCTTTTGCCGTAGCAACAGGAACATAATTCGTAATCACATCAGGAGTAATGATTACACCGCAAGCATGGATACCCGTATTTCTAACAGAGCCTTCAAGAATATTCGCCATTCTCAGCACCTTGCCTTCATGACTCTCTTCTTTGGAAATTTCCCGCAATCGTTTCGCATTTTGAAGATCATCACCATTCAATTCAGCACTTAATTTTTTGTCATCCCATGATAAGATGTCGCTCAAATCCTTTGTATCAGGCATTAGTTTGGCGATACGATCAGTATCGGGAAGCGGAAGTTCAAATACGCGACCGGCATCACGAATAGCGGACTTTCCGCCCATAGTGCCGTAAGTAATGATCTGAGCGACCATATTCTCCCCATACTTTTTCCGCACGTATTCAATGACTTTGTCTCGACCTTCATCATCGAAATCGATATCGATATCGGGCATGCTCACCCTTTCCGGATTGAGGAAACGCTCGAACAGGAGTTGGTATTTGATCGGATCAACGTTAGTGATACCGATGCAGTATGCAACAGCACTGCCAGCAGCAGATCCACGTCCGGGGCCCACGCTTACGCCCATTCTTCTTGCTTCATTGCAAAAATCCTGGACAATGAGGAAATAACCAGGATAACCAGTATTGGCAATTGTTGCAAGCTCAAAATCGAGTCGTTCGCGCAGATCGTCCAGAATATTTCCATACCGTTTTGTTGCACCTTCATAGGTGAGAAAACGCAAATAGTTATTCTCTCCTCGTTTGCCTCCATCAGATACATCAGCTGGATCGATAAAATCGCATGGGATATCGAACTTCGGCAATAACACTTCCCGAGAAAGTTTATATTGTTCGCATTTATCCGCGACCTCGACCGTATTCGAAATAGCTAATGGAAGATCATGAAACAACTCCGCCATTTCCTGCGGAGATTTTAAGTAATAGTGATTGTTTGGGAGACCATAACGAAACTCTCGACCACGTTTACCGATGTATTTTTTTGGTCTGGAAACTTGTTCACCTTCGCGCACACAAATCAATGCATCTTGAGCTTCGCTGTCTTCTTGACGTGTGTAATAAGATGAATTCGTAGCAACATATTTGACATTGTACTTTTCACAGAATCCGAGCACGACTTTATTTACGTGGTCTTCTTCTTCTAAACCATGACGATTTAATTCTGCATAAAAATCATCACCAAAATTTTCCTTCCACCATACAAAAGCTTCCTCTGCTTTTTCCTCCCCTTCATTGAGAATCTTGTAAGCGACTTCACCATAAACACCGCCCGAAAGAATGATTAGGTCCTCCTTGAATTCGAGTATCGTTTTGCGATCGACTCGTGGTACATAATAAAATCCTTGCGTATGCGCAATGGACGAGATTTTCGCAAGATTGTGGTAACCCTTTTTCGTTTTTGCAAGAACAGGAATTTGAAAACCATTGTCTTGATTTTTTTTATCGGTAAGATCCCGGCAAACATTGAGCTCACAACCGACAATTGGCTTCACCTCTTGTTTGAGCGCCGCCGCAACGAATTGAAATGCAGCCATCATATTTCCGTGATCCGTCATCACTGCGGCAGGCGCACTCCATTCCTTTGCTTTTTTAATTAAGCCTGAAATATCAGACGTGCATTGAAGAACGGAATACTGCGTATGCACATGCAGATGAACAAATGACGCTTCAGACATTACCGCGTTTGAAGGCAAATCAACATGCACTTGAGCAGAGGGCTCACTCTTAGCTGTGTCAGGAATATTTGATTTAAAGTTGGACCCTTCCAGCACAGGAGCTTCATAGACCACATCAAGGTGATTCACATCCGGAATGCGAATTACCCCTTGCTTCACCAACTCAAAAAAACACTTGCCTGTTGCACTCACATCATAAGCAGCATCGTGCGCCTCTTCAAACTTTTCTCCGAATAATTTCAGATGCAGTTCTGTGAGCGTTGGCCATTTGAATTTCCCTCCCTTTCCTCCTGGAATCGCGCAGAAATCAGTTGCGAGTTCCTTCGTGTCTAATGATTTTTTTTCTTCTAAATAATTAGGCATTCCTAGCCGGAGCAATTCGCAGCCCATCACATTAATATCAAACTCAATGTTGTGACCGGCCAGAAAAGCAGTAGCGTTTACATCCTCCAGAAATGCCATGGCCACATCGGTAATCGGCACGCCCTCTTTTAAGGCACGATCCGTAGAAATGCCATGCACTTTTTCAGCATTGAAAGGAATAGTGAATCCATCTGGTTTGACAATAAAACTTTTCGCAGTGATCAATTTCCCCTGAGCATCGTGCAATTGCCAGGCAAGCTGAACAACTCTTGGCCAGTTATTGAAGTCGGTCAAGGGCGCATTCCAGTTCGTAGGAAGCCCAGTAGTTTCGGTATCGAAAATGAGGAACATGTGTCGGTAATTAGAAGCTATTCCACTGCAATTCAATCAATACTCATTGTAAAGGGTGAAACAAAGCTTGATCGCGAATGTACCTTCTGAAGGGGAAGAAAAGGACATTGTTCAAAAGTTCAACACGGAAAGAATCGACTCACGTTTTATCACCTTCACGTGGCCTATCCCACCAATTTCTCTGACTTCCAATTAAAGAAATGCGAATACCAAAATTGATGACAAATACATTGCTAAAAATATTGGAAATACTTGTCACATTATGACCATTGATGGATTCAGTGAAACCATCAAGAGCTGCGTTCGGAATCCAACTGCCCGAGAATTCAGGAGTGATAATAAATCGGCCAATGCGGGCAAAATGATAACCAAAACCCACTCGAACATCCGGCGATAACGACAATTGAGAGCGACTACTTTCATTTTCGATTTCAATTCGATTTCCATTGACTTTTGATCGCGAAAAAAAAGCATTGTATCCACCACCAGCTATGAGAAAAAATCGTGTTCCAAGTGGACCAGCGCCTTGCACAGTTTTGAAAATTGCCTTTGGATGAATTCGCAACGTCAAATTGAAACCCACTTGATGAAAGCCGGCAGAAATTGATTTTCCGAAATTGGTCGTTTTGGAGAAAAAACCCGCATATGTCAACTCGGGCAGCAGATGTATCTCATGACTTTTTTGAATCCGCCAATTCCAGGCTGCACTTCCACCAAAGCCATGGGTAATAGGCACAAGCGGCGAAGATTGCCAAGGGCGCGAGGAATTGTACAACTGAACTACACGATCCATTTCGGTGCAGTGCAAATAACCATAATTCAATTTAAGCGACGGTTGTGCGCACAATGAAACACAATTCAACCAAAATAAGAAACAGCAAGAAATGACAATCGTGTAGTCGCAGCCAAATTTCGCTATGTGGTTTCGTCTTTTCATTTTATCATAAAGAATGCATTTTGGATATCCATCTAAGACATCAAAATTTCATTCACCGCACGTAAACCAGTTTCCATGGCACCATGCACAGTTGCATGATGGCCTCCAACATTTGTCGCCTCGCCAGCAA
>Ga0075158_10002462_pt1 | contig 13440 bp, 15 predicted proteins | sample JI91814BDNA_FD_70968 | JGI IMG/M metagenome (GOLD analysis project Ga0075158, IMG submission 70968) | Wastewater effluent complex algal communities from Wisconsin, to seasonally profile nutrient transformation and Carbon sequestration -... | ecosystem: Engineered > WWTP > Effluent > Algae... | reverse complement strand
AGCTGCGGTCCGTCCTGGAAGGCGACCATCTTGCCGTCGGCGGACATGGCGGGGTGGTAGTCGATCCCGAGGGTCTTCTCCGCTCCCGAGGCGTCGCAACGAATCAGGCCACCGCCATTGACGTCCTCGCGAGGTCCTGGATACCTGCCGGCCCTTGCGTGGCGATGGTGAGGCTGGCCAGGCTCAGGGGCAGGAGGACTGAGGTCGTGACGTGACGCATCTGCGTCTCCTGCATTGGCTGGTGATCGACGCCAATCAAGAGCGCGTCGGATGCGCGGTGCTCCGCCCGCGCGATGATCAGGCGCGCCTGGTCACGCCGCCTCGCCGGCGCCGCCGTTCTCCCGCGGTGGGATGCGGCACCAGTGCTGGGAAAGGAGACCGCACACGACGAGATAGCCGCCGGCGAGCGTGCCGCCGAGATAGCTCCACAGCAGGCGTTGCGAGATCGTGAGATCCCAGTCCGGCAGCAGCCCGAGCGCGTTCCCGGCGTAGAGGCCGACGAGAGCGGCTCCGGTGAGGGCGGCAGCCTGGGCGAGTGCGAGGGTGCGGGCCGCGCGCATCGGGTCGAGGTTCGCCTTGCGACCGCGCAGATAGCCGCGAACCGCCCAACCGAACCACAGCACGAGCAGGCCGACGCCTCCGAGCAGCACGAGCGCGAGCGTCGGCACCGCGGGCGGAAAGGTGCCCCCTGCCATCAGCCGGTGCGTCAGCAGCGCCGAAATCACGCCGACCACGAGTGTGACCAGCACAGGCACCCGCCAGGACAGTCCGCGATTACCGGTCCCCATGCGCGCCTCCCGCCGCGAGGTTGCCGGCGACCGACGGGTCATCGGCGGCCGCGTGGTCACCGGCTGCCGCGTGGTCACCGGCGACCGAAGGGTCACCGGCTGCCGTGTGGTCACCGGTTGCCGGCGGCGTATCGGCGTCCGCGTGGTCACCGCCTGTCGCCTGGTCACCGCCGGCCCCGGCGCTGTTCCCCGCGGCCGCGGCCGAGTCGCCACCCGGCCAGGGCGGGCCGGGCCGCACGCCGGTGCGGTCGAGTTCGGCCAGGCGCTCGGCGACGCCAACGACGCGCTCACCGACCCGCATACGCGCGCTCGGGTCGGCGTCCGACCACGGCACGAGGACGAAGGCGCGCTCATTCGCCCGCGGGTGGGGCAGGAGGAGCGCCGGGTCGTCACTGCGGACCTCGTCGGGGCCGCCCGGCGTGCCGTACTGGATCAAGTCCAGGTCGAGCGTGCGCTCACCCCAGCGCACCGCGCGCACGCGGCCGTGTCGCGCCTCGATCCGGTGCAGCGCGGCCAGCAGGTCGGGGGGGGTCAACTCGGTGTGCCCGACGAGCGCGGCGTTGAGGTAGTCGGCCTGCTCCGGGCCACCCACCGGGTCGGTCTCGACGAGCTGGGAGACCGCATCAACGCGCACGCCCGGGGCGGCCCGAAGTTCCTCGACAGCGGCGCCCAGGGTCGCGACCCGGTCACCTAGGTTGCTCCCCAGCGCGACGACGAATTCGGCCGTCCGACGCCGCCGGATCGTCACGCTGACATCGGCGAAGGCGTGCGCGATCGGCGCGGTCGGCTTGTGCACGGTGACATCCACCGCGACGAGCTCGCCCAGGGCGAGAACATCCGAAGCGATCGCCTCGGCGAGCGCTTCGATCAGATCGAAGCTCGGCCCGGTCAGCCGGGCCATGGCCAGATCCGCGACGACGCCGTAGTTGACCGTGTCCGCCAGATCGTCGCTGGCGCCCGCTGCCCGCAGGTCGGCGTGCAGCACGATGTCGACGACGAACTCTTGGCCGGTCGCCTTCTCGAAGTCGAAGACACCGTGAAAACCCTTGCCGCGCAGCCCCGTCAGCGTGATCGCGTCCCGCTCCGGGCCGTATGCCGTCACTCCCCACCCCCGGGCAGCTTCCCCCAGGCGGTCGCCACGTCGAGCGCGTCGCGCGTGGCCGTGATGTCGTGCACGCGGATCCCCCACACACCCGCCTCGGCGGCGTAGGCCGAGGTGACGGCGGTGGCCACCTCGCGCTCATCGGCACCGCGGATCGTCTCCTCGCTCCGGCCGACCAGGCCGAGAAAGCGCTTGCGGGATGTGCCAACCAGCACCCGGTGCCCGAGCGCCATGATCTCCGGGAGACCGCGCAGCAGGGCCCAGTTGTGCTCGGGCAGCTTGGCAAAGCCGAGACCCGGGTCGAGGATGATCTGCTCCGGGCGCACGCCCTGGGAGGTCAGGGCGTCGATGCGGGTGGTGAGCTCACGGCATACGTCCGCCATGACATCGTCGTAATGGGCACACGCCTGCATGGTCGCGGAGTGTCCGCGCCAGTGCATGGCGACGAAGTCGACGCCCGCGTCAGCGACGACGGACGCCATCCCTGGGTCGGCCAAGGCACCTGAGACGTCGTTGACGATCCGCGCGCCCGCAGCAATCGCCGCCTGGGCGACCTCGGCGCGCATGGTATCGATCGAAACCATCGCACCGGACGCCGCGAGCGCCGCGACGACCGGGATGGTCCGGCGCAACTCCTCATCGAGGTCCGGACGCAGGGCACCAGGTCGGGTGGACTCCCCCCCGACATCCACGACGTCGGCTCCCGCAGCCATCAGCTCGCGGCCGTGCTCGACGGCGGCATCCGCGTCGAACCACGCCCCACCATCGGAGAAAGAGTCGGGGGTGACATTGACGACGCCCACCAGCACCGGGCCGCTCAAGGTGCCCCGCCCGCACGGATCACCGCGCCCCGCCGAGCAGCAACGACATGGCTTCGGCGCGCGTGGCAGGGCGCCGGAGGCTGCCGCGCACGGCGGAGGTGATGGTCTGCGCGCCGGGCTTGCGCACCCCGCGCATCGACATGCACAGGTGCTCCGCCTCGACGACCACAATGCAGCCCATCACGCTCAGGTGCGCCACGAGGGCGTCGGCAATCTGGCTGGTCAAACGCTCCTGGACCTGCGGACGCCGGGCATAGACGTCGACGAGGCGCGCGAGTTTGGACAGGCCGGTGACCTGGCCGCCGCTGGGGAGGTAGCCGATGTGCGCGACGCCGTGAAAGGGCAGCAAGTGGTGCTCGCAGGTGCTGTAGAGAGCGATATCGCGGACGATCACCAACTCGTCGTGATCGACCTCGAACTTCTTGGCGAGCACATCGCCGGCGTGCTGGTGGAGACCGGCGAACGCCTCGGCATACGCGCGCGCGACTCGTGCCGGCGTTTCGATCAGGCCGTCACGGTCGGGATCCTCACCGATGGCCGCGAGGATCTCGCGGACGGCGGCCTCGATCCGAGCCTGGTCGAAGCCGCTCACTGCTGACTCGCTCACGGGCGCCCTTTCTGCAGGCTCAGTAGGGGTCGCCGGCTTGGGGGTCGACCGGCTGGCCCTCGGGGGTTTCGACGATCTGTGCGGTCGGCTTGTCATCGGCATACGGCGAGGCGCCGACGGCCGCGGCCGCGTCGATGGCCCGCTCGGTCGCCCGGTTCCCCGGACTGGCGACTGCACCCACGGGGGCGCCCGAGCCGTTGAGCGCCGCTTGCTCGGCAGGCGTCAGGACCGGGGGCTTGTCCGAGATGAGGCGGTGCTCCGAGGAGAGCCAGGTCGGCCGGACCGGCCGCTTGCGCACGTCGTGGAAGATCGCGGCGATGTCCTTGGCGTTTAGTGTCTCGCGCTCGAGCAACTCCAGGACGAGGCGGTCGAGGACATCGCGGTTGTCGTTGAGTGCGTGCCAGGCTTCATCGTGGGCCGACTCGATCAGGCGGCGGACCTCTTCGTCGACGATCCCAGCGACGTGCTCGGAGTAGTCGCGCTGGTGGCCGTAGTCGCGCCCGAGGAAGACCTCCCCCTGGCTCTGGCCGAGCTTGATCGCGCCGACCCGCTCGGACATGCCGTATTCGGTGACCATCTTGCGGGCCATCGCCGTGGCCTTCTCGATGTCGTTCGCGGCACCCGTGGTGGGGTCGTGGAAGATGATTTCCTCGGCGACCCGGCCACCCAAGGCATACGCCAGCTGGTCGAGGATCTCGTTGCGCGTCGTGGAGTACTTGTCGTCGCTCGGCAGCACCATCGTGTAGCCCAGCGCACGGCCACGCGGCAGGATCGTGATCTTGTTGACCGGGTCAGTGTGATTCATCGCCGCGGCGACGAGCGCGTGCCCGCCCTCGTGATAGGCGGTGATCTTGCGCTCCTTGGCACTCATGATCCGGGTGCGCTTCTGCGGGCCGGCCATCACTCGGTCGATGGCCTCATCGAGCGTGGCGTCGGTGATCAGGTGGCCCGAACTGCGCGCTGTCAGCAGCGCCGCCTCGTTCAAGACATTGGCCAGATCGGCACCGGTGAAGCCGGGCGTGCGCCGGGCCACGGCGAGCAGGTCGACCCCGGGGGCCATCGGCTTGCCCTGGGCGTGCACCTCGAGAATGCGGTGCCGACCGATCATGTCGGGGGCCTCGACGGCGATCTGCCGGTCGAAACGGCCCGGGCGCAGCAGCGCCGGGTCGAGGATGTCGGGCCGATTGGTGGCCGCGATGAGGATGACATTGGTCTTGACGTCGAAACCGTCCATCTCGACGAGCAACTGGTTGAGCGTCTGCTCGCGCTCGTCGTGCCCGCCGCCGAGTCCCGCGCCGCGGTGGCGGCCGACCGCGTCGATCTCGTCGACGAAGACGATCGCCGGGGCATTGGCCTTGGCCTGCTCGAACAGGTCCCGCACGCGAGAAGCACCGACACCGACGAACATCTCGACGAAGTCGGACCCCGAAATGGAGTAGAAGGGCACGCCCGCCTCACCGGCGACGGCCCGTGCGAGCAGGGTCTTACCGGTGCCGGGCGGGCCGTAGAGCAGCACGCCCTTGGGGATCTTGGCCCCGACCGCCAGGAATTTCGCCGGCTCGGCGAGGAACTCCTTGATCTCCTGCAACTCTTCGACGGCCTCGTCGGCGCCCGCGACATCGGCGAAGGTGACCTTCGGGGTGTCCTTGGAGGCGAGCTTGGCCCGCGACTTGCCGAACTGCATCACCCGCGACCCGCCGCCTTGCATCTGGCTCATCAGGAACCAGAACAGGCCGACCAGGATGATCAGCGGCAGGATCGAGACGAGCAGCGAGCCCAGGAGACTGGGGTGCTCGATCGCATCGTTGTATGCCGTGGGGACGTTCTCATTGACGAGGGTCACCAACTCGTCGGCGCGCGCATCGATGAACTCGGTGCGGACCTTGGTGGCGTCCTTGACGCCCTCACCGGTGTAGGTCTGGCCCGACTTCAACGTCAGGTCGAGGACGTTGTCGCTGGTGAACTTGGCCGACTCGACCTGTTTGTTGGAGATCAGCTGCGCAGCCGCCGAGGTGTCGATGCGGGCATACCCGCCGTCTCCATTGAAGGAGAACAGGACGACCATGAGCGTGAACATGGCAAGGACCCACAACAGCGGGTTGCGGACGATTCGCTTGGCATTCGTGGACATCGTGGGGCCCTGTGGCCTGCTCCTTGCGTTGTCGGGCGGCCTCGGGTCAGGCCGACCGGGAACGGGGTCGATCAGAGGACGACACTACCCGGACCTATAGACACCCGGCTCGTTCACGTCCACGCAGGCAAACGCACGACCGCGCGGGCGTGTTCCGCAGCCGGCGAATGAGGCCTCAGGAGTAGACGTGCGGGGCGAGGGTGCCGACGACGCGCAGGTTGCGGTAGGCCTCGGCGAAATCGAGCCCGTAGCCGACGACGAAGTCGTTGGGGATGTCGAAGCCCACCCACCGGCAGTCGATGGCGACCTTGGCCGCATCGGGTTTGCGCAGCAGGGTGCAGATCTCGACCGACTTCGGGCCGCGGGACTCCAGGTTCGCGCGGATCCACGACAAGGTCAGGCCGGAGTCGATGATGTCCTCGACGATCACGACGTGCCGCCCGGTGATGTCGGTGTCGAGATCCTTCAGGATGCGCACGACCCCGGAGGACTTGGTGCCGGAGCCATAGGAGGAGACCGCCATCCAGTCCATTGGGACGCTGCCGGGGATGGCGCGCATGAGGTCGGCCATCACCAGCACGGCGCCCTTGAGGATGCCGACGAGCAGGAAGGGCTCGCCCGCGTAGTTCTCCCAGATCTCGGTTGCCAGCTCGGCCAGGCGGGCCTGGATCTCTTCCTCGGTGATCAGGACCTTCTCGAGGTCGGCACCCATGTCCGCAGCGTCCACGCCTGTTATCTAACCGTAAGGATCGGCATCGACGTGGATCAGCCCCTGGGAGCGCCGGACCCACACCCGCCCCGGGACGGTGATCGGGCCTTGCCCATGCCAGTGGGTGAGGAGCCGGTCGCATTCGCGGACGTGGTCGCGAGTCAGATCGGTCGGCGGTGCGCCCGCGGCGAGGAGGGCGGCTCGCCAGACCCGCCCGCGCAGGGCCTGCGGGAGCTTTTCCAGATCGGCAACCGCCCATGGCGGGGTGCCCAATCGTGCCGTATGCCGCTGCGCCTCCCCTTCCAGGAAGTCCGCGTCCGCGCGGGCCAGCTCGGCCGTGCGCAGCAGACCCGCGCGCACCCCCGGCCCGAGATCGCGGGTCAGGTCGGCCAGCGCCGCACGGGCGCGGACGCGCAGGTAGGCGGGTTCGTCGTTGTGCGGGTCGCGCCAGGGTGTCAGGCCGAGTTCGTCGCAGGACGCTTCGGTGGTGGTGCGGTCGAGGTCGAGCAAGGGGCGCCGGAAGCACTCGCGACGGCGGGGCATGCCGGCGAGCGATCGGGCACCGGAGCCGCGGGTGAGCCCGAGGAGCACTTGTTCGGCCTGGTCATCGGCCGTATGCCCGAGCAGGACGACCACGGCCCGGCCGAGGTCCGCGGCGGTCGCGGTGAGCGCCGTATGACGCGCCGTGCGCGCCGCGGCCTCCGGCCCGGAGGGGCTGTCGGTGGCCACTAGCACGCTGACGACATGAACCGGATCCAGACCCAATTCCCGGCAGGTGGCCGCGGCCCGCCCCGCCACTGCGGCCGAGTCTTCCTGCAGACGGTGATCGACGCACACGGCACCAGCGCGCAGGCCGGCGCGCGGCGCGACCCACGCCAGGGCCGCAGCGAGGGCCAGGGAGTCGGCGCCGCCCGAGCACGCGGCGAGGACGAGAGTGCCCGGGGCGAGGTCGGCGAGCTCGGCGCGGACGGCCCGCCGACAGGCCATCGACGCCGGTTCGCCGCCCATCTCTCTGGTGTCCGCTCGATACTTCGGTGCCGGCGAGTCAGCCGTGGACCCGGCGGACCCAGGCCGCGGGGTCGTGGATCTCGGCGGGCTTGGGCAAGGTTTCGGGCGAGGACCAGACCGCGTTGAAACCATCGACGCCGACCTCGTCGGTGACGCCGCGCACGAAGCCCGCGCCGTCCTTGTACTGGGCCATCTTGGCCTCCAGCCCGAGCAGTCGGCGCAGCAGGCGGTCGGCGGCGCCGACGCCCTTGCGGCGCTCGGTGAACTTGCCGCGGATCTCGGCCACGGTCGGGATGACCTTGGGGCCGACGTCGTCCATCACGACATCGGCGTGGCCTTCGAGCAGGCTCATGATCGCCGTGACCTCGGCGATCTTGGCGCGCTGCTCCGGGGTCGCGAACAGATCGGCCAGGCCGCCGCCCCCGCTGCCGAGGGCGTCGGGCAGCCGTCCGACGACCTCCCGCAGCCGGGCCGCGAGTTCGCTCGGGGTCGGGGTCATATCGCCGGCGAGGCTGGTCGCACGCTCGATCAGGTGCGCCCGCAGCCACGGGACGGCGGTGAACTGCACGCGGTGGGTCTCCTCGTGCATGCAGACCCACGCCCGGAAGTCCGCGGCATCGACCTGCAGTTCGCGCTGCACGGCAACGAGGTTCGGCGCGACGAGCAGGAGGCGGGGCGTGCCCTGGGGGGCCAGGTCGTACTGCCCGAGGATCTTGTTCGCCATGAACGCGAGCAGGGCGCCGGCCTCGGCGCCGGTGATCTTGCTGCCCACGCTCATGCCGGCCCCGGTGGCCGGGAGACGCCGGTCGGCCGCGACCTTCTCGAAGACCGGGCTCATCAGGGCGGCCATCGAGTCGAGGTTGAGCGCGATCCACGTGGGCCGGTCGACGACCAGTGCGGGCGGGGCCTGGCCGGGCGCGTGCATCCGTGAGGTCTCGGCGACGGGCTCCTGCGCGCGCGCAGCGGCGGCCCGGATGGCCGCAACGATCTCCTGGGCTTCAGCCGGGCTGACCTCGGGGCCGGCCGGGGTCAACCGGCGCCCGGTTGCCTTGGCGAACTCCCAGTCGACGAAGGCCGGGGCCTGAGCCGATCCCCCGGCGCCACCCAGGCCCTGATCATTGGGATCAGCCGAGGAGGCGAGGGCGTCCCGCGGGGGCGTGGCACTCGGCCCCTCCTGCGGTTCAGGGGGCAGGTCCGAGGGGTCGTGGGTCACGGGCGCGGCCGTCCTTTCGGGCGTTAGCCGCACCCACAGGCCGTGAGCGCGGCGACGAACCGGTCCAACGCCGCCCGGGCCGCCAACGTTCCCATGCTCGGCGGGACCTGGTCGGCCACGATGACAAAGATCAATTGCCGGTCGTCCGCATCGACCGTAGTGCCCAGGAGCCCGGAAATGCCGGTCAGTGTGCCGGTCTTGGCCCGCGCCAGTCCGGCCGCCTGCGACGCGGGTTCGGTGCGGAAGCGGTCATAGAGAGTGCCGTCCAGACCGGCAACGGGCAGCCGGCCCAGGGCATCGTCGAGCCCGGGCAGGCCGCCGACCACGGCCTTCGCGGTGACAGCCGAGAGCAGAGCGACCGTGCTGTGCTGCCCCCGAGCCAGCCCGGACGTGTCGGTGAGGGTGGTCCCCGTCAGGTCGAAGCCCAGCGTGCGCAGTTGCGCGGTGACGAACGCGGCATTCCCGCTGAAGCTGCCGTCCTCACCGGCCTGCACGGCCGCCTGGCGGGCGAGGTTCTCGGTCAGCGCGTTGTCGCTCTCGTCGAGCGCTTCGGCGAGCACATCGCGATAGGGAGCCGATTCGACCGCGCCGAGTTCGGTGGCGGCCGCCGGCACCGGTGTCGCCCGAAGCTTCGGCGTATCGCTCACCGTGACCTCGACCTCGGACCCGGCCTTCGCCAGGGCGGCGCGCACCATGTCGGCGAACGCCGCGAGCACTGCGCCAGCCGGATCGCTCGGCGACGGTTTGCCCGGCTTGGGCCGCTGGTCGGCGAAGCCGAGCATTGCGACGCTCTGGGTGTAGCCGGCCGCGACGTCGGCGGGGTTCCAGCCGGTGGGGTAGGCGGGGGTGTCGGGGTAGCCGGGGCCCGCGGCATACGTGTTGTCGAGGCGAAGCCTCCAGGAGGGGGCTCCGGACCTCGCGATCCGGGCGGTGACCTGGGCGGCCAGGTCGCCCAGTCCCGCGTGGCCGGCGGTGACCTCGGGATCGCCCGCGCCCCGAGCCAGCAGAGTGTCGCCCCCCGCGACGAGTACCAACTCCCCTGGCTCGGGCGAGACCACCTTGGTGGTCATCACCTGCGTCGGATCGAGCACCTGGGTCACGGCCGCCGCGGTTAGAATCTTCTGGGTCGAGGCGACCACGCGCGCGGTGGCGGTGTCGCGGGCATACAGCTCGGTGCCGGTGACGGCATCGCGGACACTGACGCCGACGGACGGACCGAGCGCAGGGTCGGCCAGCGCCGTCTTCAGACGCTCGGCGAGCTTAGCGGCCCTCGGCTCCGGCGCGTCCGGCGGCGGCTCGGACAGCACGGTTGCCGCACCGGCGGTCGGGAGAGGGACGAACGTCGGGCTCGGCCCGCCCGACGCGGGGGGCGCGGGCAGCGGCGTGACGGTCGTGCGCGTCAGGATGCCGGGGGCCACGTCATAGATGTCGGCGGCGGCATACCCGCCCACCAGTGCGAGACTGGCGAGGGTCATAGCGAGACGCTTGCCCACGCGCGAACCCCCTTGCGCAAAAACGCGACTCGTGCGGAAGACTGTGCCCGTCGAGATTAGGTCATCGAACGCGAAGGAGCCGGAACGTGGAGTTCGACGTCACCGTGGAAATCCCCAAGGGTGCCCGCAACAAGTACGAAGTGGACCACGAGACCGGCCGCATCCGGCTGGACCGCCTGCTGTTCACGTCCATGGCCTACCCGGCCGACTACGGCTATGTCGAGGACTCGCTCGGTGAGGACGGCGACCCCCTGGACGCGCTGGTGCTCCTGGACGAGCCGACCTGGCCCGGTTGCCTGGTCCGCGCCCGGCCGATCGGGATGTTCCGGATGAAGGACGAGGCCGGCGGCGACGACAAGCTCCTGTGCGTCCCCGCGGGTGACCCCCGCAAAAACCACATCCGCGATCTGGAGGACGTCAGCAAGTTCGACATCCTCGAGATCCAGCACTTCTTCGAGACCTATAAGGACCTCGAGCCCGGCAAGTCCGTCGAGGGCGCTCACTGGACCGGTCGAGAGGAGGCCGAGCAGACGGTCAACGAGGCCCTCGCCCGCGCGCAGGCCGCCGGTATGACGACCGCCCGCTGGCGGATGCCGACCCACGAGTCCCGCTCGCAGGCTGCGCCCGCCGGACCGTCTCAAGCGCAGTCGGCCGGGCAGATCAAGGAGCCGGCAACGAAGGACAAGCCGCTCAGCGACTCACGCTGACCCACACGCTGCCGCGGCGGGTCGCGCACGGGCTGATGTCTAGACATCGCCTAGGCGCGGCCCGCCTTTCGCTTGCCCTGTCCGAGCCCACCCCGCCGCTGGGCATGCGTTCGTCCGCCCCCTACGCTGGCCGCCATGCTCGCCGTTGATCGCGCCCGCCTCGCCGGCCTCCTCGCCGCGGAGCAGGGCAAGTATGCCGCCGCCAACCCCCGCTCGCGCGCGCTCTACGAGGAGGCGACCAACCTCTTCGGGCACGTGCCGATGACCTGGATGAATATGTGGTCCGGCGGCTTCCCGCTCTATCTCGATCACGCGCGCGGCGCGCGCATCACCGACGTGGACGGGCATACGTATGCCGATTTCGCCCTCGGCGACACCGGCGCCATGGCCGGCCACTCCCCCGAGCCCACCCGCAAGGCCGTCGCCGGCCGGGCCGGCGATCGTGGTGGCCTGACGACGATGCTGCCCACTGCCGACGCCCAGTGGGTCGGCGCGGAGTTGACCGCCCGCTTCGGTATGCCGCTGTGGAGCTTCACGCTCTCGGCCACCGATGCCAACCGCTGGGCGATTCGGCTGGCGCGCTTGGCCACCGGACGGCCCAAGGTGCTGGTCTTCGGCTACAGCTATCACGGGTCGGTCGACGAGGCCTTTGCGCTCGCCGGCCCTGACGGAACCACCATCTCGCGCCCGGGCAATGTCGCCCCGCCGGTCCCGGTCGGACTGACCACCCGGGCCGCCGTCTGGAACGACCTCGCCTCGGTCGAGACCGCACTCGCGCACGGCGATGTCGCGGCCATCCTCACCGAGCCGGCGCTGACCAATATCGGCATCGTGCTGCCTGACCCCGGGTTCATGGAGGGCCTGCGCACGCTGGCGACGCGGTATGGCGCGCTGCTGATGATCGACGAGACGCACACCTTCTCGACGGGCTGGGGTGGAGCGACGCGCGCCTGGGGGCTGGAGCCGGACATCTTCGTGATCGGCAAGTCGATCGGCGGCGGAATCCCTTGCGGCACCTACGGACTCAGCGAGGCGGTCGCGGCGGCGGTGACGCGGCATACGGACGCAGGTGACGCCGACATCGTCGACGTCGGCGGGGTCGGCGGCACGCTCGCCGGCAATGCGCTCTCGCTCGCGGCGATGCGGGCAACCCTCGGTGAGGTGCTCACCCCGGAAGCCTTCGAGGGGATGATCGACCTCGCGACAGTCTTCACCGCGGGGGTGCAGGCCGCCATCGACGAGTTCGAGCTGCCCTGGTCGATCGCGCAACTCGGCGCCCGCGCCGAATACCGCTTCACCTCCCCCGCCCCGCGCACCGGCGAGGAGTCGGCGGCGGCGGCCGACGACGAACTCGACGCCTATATGCACTTGGCGATGTGCAACCGCGGCATCCTGATGACGCCCTTCCACAATATGGCGCTGATGTGCCCCGACACTGACGCGGCCGACGTCGAGCGCCACACCGAGGTCTTCCGCGAGGTCGTCGCCGCCCTCCGCGCTTAGTCACCGCCCTTCGCGCTTAAGGGAGTCAGGCGGCGCGCCGGACAGGTCGAGGGGGCGACGTCGTCCCGAAGCCCCTGCCGGCCAGCCGAAGACTCGCCTATATGTAAGCGGACGGTCGCGGCGTAGTGGCCTACCGACCGATGCGCCTGGCGCAATTGTCGGGTCATCTTGCCGAAGCGCCGGACGATGCGCTGAGGTGGCGGCTGGTAGCGGAGTTTCTCCAGGAGTTTGCGTGGGAGCCGGTGGGCGACCGCCTCGCCCTGTTGGCCGATCAACCGCAGCCGACCGGAGATGAGCGTTGGGACGCTTTCTTGGCGTCGTTGGCTGACTATCTCGCGGCGCGGGACGGGGCTGGTCGGCCGAACTGGGTGGGCTTCCGGCCGCTACGACGTTTCTGGTTCCCCTTCAACACTCCAGCCGCACGGGCCGATGCGACCGTGCACGCTCCCGCTGCCTTCCGGGGTCGCGGAATTCTCATCGCCCCGTAAGAACTGAGCGTGGCATGAGGGCACCGCTGCTGGATCGGGCCGCTCTGGAACTCGCCTTTGGCGCTCTCGGAGACCGCCTCGTCCGGAGGGGACTCGCGGCGGACGTCTACGTCATCAGGGGCGCCGCCATGGCGATGGCCTATGACGCGCGCGGGGCCACGCGCGATGTCGATGCGGTGTTCGAACCGCATGGCGCGGTCTTGGACGAGGCCCACCACAGGTATACCGACGAGCACCGACAGCCCCTCTCGACGGCGGTCTCATCGGCCCGGGCCGCAACACCGACGCCCGGTCCCTGGACGCGCTTTGCGAGCCGGCTTCCCGAAAGCCGGATCACCGCGTGAGTCCCCCAGGGGTGTCGCATAGGGTCGCGGGCCATGACCACTCTCAGCGAGACCCTGCTGACCGCAGAACGCCGCCCGCAGACCGTCGACGCGCTCGTCGGCGTCGTCGAGGCCGAGGTCGGGAGCAAGTCCGGCATCAGCGGTGCGGCGATCAAAACGGCATACAAGGCGGCACGCAAGATCGACGACCGCATCGTGCGGCGGGCGATCGCGGGGATGCTGCCTGACTTCCTCGACCGCCTCGAGCCCTTCTGGGCGACCCGCGGCGACCAGCCTTTCGGGGCTCAGCTCGCGGCGCAGAGTGACGCCGCGGCCGAGGCGCTGCTCTCGGTCACTGACGCGCGCGCGGCCAACCCCAAGCACGCGGCCGTCGCCAAGGTCTACGGCATGCTGCGCGGCAAGGCCAAAGAACACGTTGTCGCCGCCCTCCCGCGCCTGGGCAGCACCCTCGAGCAACAGATGGCCTGACCGGCCCGAAGCCGGCTGCACAGGGGCCAGGGTGGTCGACCAACCAGAGTCGACCACG
>Ga0075158_10002455_pt1 | contig 13457 bp, 8 predicted proteins | sample JI91814BDNA_FD_70968 | JGI IMG/M metagenome (GOLD analysis project Ga0075158, IMG submission 70968) | Wastewater effluent complex algal communities from Wisconsin, to seasonally profile nutrient transformation and Carbon sequestration -... | ecosystem: Engineered > WWTP > Effluent > Algae... | reverse complement strand
CACCATAATCAATTAAAAATTAATCAAAATTATTATTAAAATATATTCACAATTATATCATAATTATAAATGGAAAATCACAAAAAATAAAAGAAGAAAAAAAATCTCTTCGATGACATTGAGTATGAACCGAAACAAGAAACATTCACCAAAAAATAAGAACATCAAGGATACCAAAATAAAAAATTTCAATCATTCAAACAATAAAAAAGGAATTATTAAAATGATCGCGATTTCCCTTAACAATAATCACATGACAAATAGTTTGTCTAGTAATAGAAATATCAATCCAATAAGGGACAAGGATAATAAAACTATCAAGATCAATATGAAGACTAAAGAAAACAATAATATTATTGAAACGATTAATAAGATCAATACAAAAAATCATAAAATCAGTAGGATCAATACCATTAAAGTAAACATGTTTAAACTGGTGATAATTAATACGTAAAAAGACCCGAAAACGATTACTAACAATCAGATCAGTAAAAATAGCAGGAATATTACAAAGTTTAGAATCAAGGATAATAATCTTATCCATAAAATAATGATAATCATAAACATTATTAATAATGAGGTTAAAATAAATACAATCAAAAGCAAACTCAGTATTAAGGAAATCAAGGCGATTAATACATATAAAAATCTGACAAGAATTTTTATCAATCAGATTTCAACAACAATCAATACAATTATAAAAATCAAAAATACAATACCAACTAATAATTCCAATATAATACAGATGATAAAAATGATTAAGAAAAAATACAATACTAATCGAATCAATAAGATTAGCATCATAAACTATCTCTCAAAGAAAGATTGATGAATAAAAAATAAGAAAAATAAGATCAAAACGAACAAATCGTTAATCGGAAAGAACTTAAAATAATATCAAAATATAGATCTTATGTAGAAGAAGATGCGAAAAAAACTCATTTGAAGTAAATCCAATAAAATAAACAGTTAAAAATATTAATGGTCGCTGAAAAACCTTCCATTGCTAGAGATATTTATAGTGCGTTAAGTGGCACAAAGGCAGTCAAGGAAAAAGGAGGAAACTCCATCTTAAAATTTCAATCAAATTTTTTCCATCATCAAGCCCAATTTACTGTATCAAGCGTAAAAGGTCATGTATTTTAAAGAGATTTCCCAAAAGCCTATTAAAATTGGGAAAAAACTAATCCTTTGGATTTATTTGAGATTGATACAGTAAAGACAGATTGTGATAAAGGGTAGACTTCCAAATTGTTAACACAGCTTGGGAATAATCAAGATGTAATTTTATTATGGTTGGATAATGATAGAGAGGGCGAGAATATTTCATTTGAAATTTTAGATTGCATTTATGAGAAAATGAATAAACAAACATTTAGGTAAATATATCGGGTAAAGTTTTCTTCATTGGTTCCGAAGGATTTGATAGCTGCATTTTAAAATGTAGAAGTCGGTCCTAATTTGTATGAATCTCTGGCAGTAGAAAGTCGATAAATTTTTGATTTAAAAATAGGGGTTGCATTCACTCGATTTATTACAGTTAAATTGAAAACTGAATTTGCTAAATTAAGAGATAAATTAATTAGTTATGGTCCTTGTTAAATTCCAACTTTATCTCTCGTAGTTTAATGAGATAATGAAATCAAAAATTTTGTTCCGTAAAAATATTATTAAATTGAATTTTATGCTAAAACAGAAGAAAAAAATATCAATTTGAACCTGAAAAATATTAAAAATTATTTTCAAACAAAGGAAGAAGCAAATGACTTTTATGATAAAATTCCAAAATAAGGATATTTGATAGACATAAAAGAATCAAAAAGCAAAAAGAGAAGACCAGTAGGTTTAAACACTGTGAATCTCTTAAAATTCGTCACTAAAAATATGGGTTTAGGTTCTCATGATGCAATGAAAGCTGCTGAAAAACTTTATCTTTCAGGTTATGTCACCTATCCAAGAACAGAGTCAACTCAGTATCCAAAAAATTTTGATTTCAAATTTATTGCTAATAAAATAGCCTCTGATTATGGATCCAGTCAATATGCAACACATGCTAAAAATCTAATTCAATAAGGATTAAAATTGCCTCCAAAAGGAACTGATGCTGGTGACCATCCTCCAATTGCCCCAACAGGGAATATTCCTCAAAATTTGGATAATTAAACTTAGTGAGTTTATGATTACATCGTAAGTAATTTTCTTTAGTCTATTGCTGATGATGTAGAAATGATAAAAAAGGAATACACATTCAAATTTGGAGAATATTTATTTAGTGTGGAAAATAGTAAAGTAATAAACTAGGGATTTATGTAAATTTAGGGTAAAGTTTTGAGTGATTAAACAAATGAAAATATTAACATCAATAAAGATATACAATATATTTTAGGAAGAAATGCATTTATAGATAAATTAACTGTTCCACCATCACCTATGACCGAAAGTGAGTTGTTAGGTAAAATGGAGTAATTCAATATTGGAACTGATGCTTCCATGGCAGTTCATGTAAAAAATATTATCGATCGTGAATATGTAAAAGTGGAAGATAATGATCGAAAATTGATTCCTTCAGAATTAGGTTCTAGTTTAATTGAAAGTCTCTATTAAATTGACCCTGAAATAGTAGAACCACAATTAAGAGGAAAAGTAGAAAAAAAAATGGATAAAATAGCAAAGGGTTAAAAAGATTTCGTTTAGGGAACGTTGGAAATATTAAATCTTTTCAAACGAAAATTTATTCATTTTCAAGAAAACTTTGATAAGTTGGTAGATAATTTAAAAAAATATTATCAGTCTTCAGAGGAAGTTTTGAAGATAGGTAAACCAGTAGGAAGATGTGGAAAATGTTCTAAATATTTGATTTACGCAGATCAAATTAAAAAAATTACTTGTCATAATTGTAAAGATTGGGTTTATGAATTTCCAAACACCACCATATAAATTACAAATGATATATGTATGATTGATAAGTATCCGATTATGAGATACAAAGTTATGTTAGGATTAAATTAAGATGAGCAGGAATAACTTTATGATCCATAAATTAAAGATAAAAAGGAACTTTTAACTAAAGCTAGAAATTTTGCAATTTACGTTAAGTGTTGCCCTTTTTGTGGATTTAATGCAAAAAATTAAAATTTAGATTATCATGGATCTTATAAAGGAAGTAAGTGTGATTTATGTCATAAAGAGACTTTCCTTGCTGAAGACAAAACTTCTGAGACACTTTATCAAATTTGTTTCAATCATTAAGGATATGTCCTAAATTTGATTGATGAAAAAATAAAGAATTATAGAGTAACAGAAGATAAATGCCAATGCGGATAACATTTCATAAATTTAAATAAAGATGGAGGAGTAGAAAAAATTTGTTTGTGTCAAAAAAAACAACGATCTTTAGGAGTATATGATAATTATGATAAATTGAAAAATTATAAAGAAGGTGGATCATTTAGGGGAAGAGGAAGAGGTAGAGGAAGAGGTAGAAAACAAAAGAAAAACTGATATTAATTATGAGAATATATAAATCTAATATTTATTTAATGATTAAAAATTAAAATTATTAAATTCATTTGGATTTCTATCTCTCTGAATTATTCTTTTCAAAATTAAAGAAATTTTCCTTCGTTTATTTGAGATTTCATTTTATGAATTAACTTGGTCTTTGATGTCAAATGAGTTTGATGGAATTTGATTTTTTGGATTCATCAAGAAACTAAAGTCTCTTTATTTTTTCCAAATTTATATTCAATATTCGATTGCTATTTTTCAACATTTATTTTAAGAAATTGTTTTCCTCCATTAAATTTACAGATTAATTTTGGATTTTTTTTATACTTGAAACAGACTTCATTTCCTAAACATTTTAGACCAATTTATTTTTTAGATTCATCTTAGAGATTAATTCATAAGGTATGTAATGAAGTGGTGTTTGTTACTTTTTTTCTTTCACCTTTTAATCTTCTAATTGTTTCATTTCTTAATTTACCTGTTCTATTTTAATTTTCCATTCTTCCTCTTTTTATATAAGTTCTTTTTCTCTGGCTTATACTATCTTTATCTATTTATCGAATTTCTGCATTAATTTTTATTTTTGATTTAAAATCCTTTCCATTTCATTAGTTAAGTTTATTTCTTTTTGCCCCATTTGTTTTATGGTTTTATATTTAGAATCTATTTTTTTTTGTAGAGCTTATATAGTGATTTAATCATTTTGTTAATTTTCTCCTAAAGATTTTATTTCTAATGTACTATCATTGTATTTCCTTTAGTATTCATGTAAAACCTTACTTTATTCTTTAAGTTATAAATCTTTTTAAAATAATTCTCAATTGGATTTTTCTAAAAGTTTACTGAATTCATCTATCTTGATTTCTTACTCATTGTTTTTTTCAGAAAATTTCCTTTAAATTTCAATGATCTTCATTTCCATGTCTGTGATTTAAACCTATTTTTGACTTAAATTTTTTTGATTGGATTCATATAATTGTTTAAATTTGACCAAATCTTCATTTTCTTTCTTCAACTTAGTAGTTTTCAAATTAAAAATTTTTATTTACTCATTTTTTTATTCCAATTCTGATTGTAAAGTTTAAATGATTTTCCTTTGTTATTACTCATTATTTTCTTTGAGTTTTTGTTCTTCTATTAATTTGAAATTGATTTCATTCAGTTTTTATTACAACTAAGTGTTTAATTCATCCTGATTTTTCAACTAATTCTTCAAATCATTTACTTAATCAGTCACAATTTTTTTTTCTTCAATATTTTATGCTATTGTTTCTTTTTAAAATTCCACTTGATTTTCTAATTCTTTAAAGAGCAATAGAATTCAATTATTTTCTGATTGAATCTCAGACAGATCTTTCATTTAATCATTATTTTGAGAAGACAAAGTCTGAATTTATTATGTAAGTTGTTTTATTTAATCCACCAGGTTTGATTTATTATCATCTATTTTTTTTAAATCTTATTCTATTTGTTGTTTTTACTCTTTTTCTTTATTAACTTCCATTTAAAGAGCTTTTATTTGATCTTTAGTTTTTTCGACTTCCGCCTCTAAATTTTTTTCTTAAAATTCAATCAATTTTTCTTCCAACTCATGCATCTAGTTTTGTTTTTCTTCTAACAGCAATTATAATTGTTTTTTTTCAGATTCAAATGATAGTTTCAAATTTTTCATTTCTAATTAAACGTTTTGCGTTTCTTCTAGATATTTGATATTTTGAGTTTCAAGGTTGGCCAATTGCTCCTTCAATCTTTTAACTCTTAAACCTTCTTATTCTACTTAAGCCATTAAATTAATTATTCTTTTTAAATTTTTAAAATTCATTCCAATCTCTCATTATTAATGGATGGAAAATAGCTGGGCCATCATATGTTTAAAATACCATTGCATTCATTAAGTAAAAGCAATTCATCAAAAATACAAATACCATTATCTTTTAAATCCATGAAAATAAGAATGTTTGAACTCCTTTCACTTAGATTTCATTGTTATTCTCAATTATGATCATTCCAAATTCATTAACAATTTTTGCTACCTTTACCAACTCTTAGTCTATCGAATTATTATTCTGATTTATATAAATTGCTCCGTCTTTTATATTATAATACAAATGATTCTTCATAATATCTTTATCAGGAATCAAATCAAAACTCTCAAACTACTTTCTTTATTCTTCTGGTATCTAACACATCATCATTGAATTTCATTCTTTAAATGAGAAATTAATATTTTAAAGTAATAAATTTCTGAATGTCATTTGAAAACTGTTACTTCTATCGAAATCAAGTTAAATGACACCCTTATTAGAGATCATTTCACATAAATTAATTCTTTTACCGATCCAATCATTGACCATTTAGAGTGTACCTTTTATTTTCATTAATAATTGATTTATTTAATGTAATTACTTTCATTCTGAAGAGATCTCAAAAACTATCTCAACTCTGATTTGGTAGCTTTTCCTTCAATTTTTTGATTCTTCTTGAACTTCTATGTCAACTTAAGGGGAAATTTATGTTGGCTATGTATATCTTCTTTTAATGATTGAGATAGCCTCAAAAATTTAGCTAATAATTTTATCCGATAACTTTTGAATTGTTTCAATTTAAAAGTTGTATTTTGTTCACTTAAGTTCTATTCAAATTTATATAATAGTTCCCGAGCTTTTTCACCAAGTTGATTATGAAGTTCTTCATAATTGATCCATCTGAATTCAACATTTCTTTCAAAATCAAATTTTCCTTATGAATAAATATCAACTTTTCAAATGCAAAATAAAAAATCGCTTTTAATATGAATTCCACTAACTTCACTTTAAATGATTTCGTTCGTTTTTTTAATATCAATTATTTGAAAATCTTCTCACATTATTAGTTGATTTTAATTAATAATGAATTATTTAATCCTTGGTTTGTTGATTAGTCCAATTATTTCAATTTGTGGTAAAGGTTGCTTGACGTGTTCTTCAGATAATAAATGCCTATTCTGTGATCCATTGTAATATTATATTCTCCAAACAGATTCTTGTATTCTTCAAGGAAATATAAATAATTGTTTTTAAATGGGCATTGATGGAAAATGTTTAAATTGTTCACCAAACACCTACTTAGATGCTTCAACTAAAAAATGTGTTTTAATAGAACCAACTTAGACGATTACAAATTGTGCATATTATTCTAATAATAGACTTTGCCTATAATGTGTAGCTGGTTATTATGTAAATAGAAACCTATGTTCTGCCGTTTCAAAACCAATAACAAATTGTCAAATTTATTAATCTGATGCTATTTGTAAAACATGTTAAGCTGGCTTTTATTTGAATCCAGATGGAGGAAGTTGTGTAGCATTTAACCCTATAGCATCATGTTAGAGTTACAATTCCATAACATGTAAAAATTGTTCTGATGGATATTTTTACACTGGGAATTATTTGAATTAGATTTTTTCAAATATTTCAACTCAAAATTAAAAAGATTTGGCATCGTAATTATTTTAAAAATTCTTAAAAGATTCTGGCTCGAATGTATTTTTAGATAAATGTATAAAAAAAGAACTAACAAATTGTACCTTATATGATACGGCAACAACATGTAAAACATGTTAATAAGGATACTTTTTAGATGCCAATAAAAATTGCATTTAAAATCCTTTGGATCGTATTGATAACTGTAAGGTATATTAGTAATTGAATTTATGTCTTGAATGTGTGAATGGATTTTATCTTCAAAATACAACAAACTGTTAGCCAGTTACAACCATTAATAACTGTGATTAATATAACGGTAAATCATCTTCAAGTTAATGTTAAATTTGCAGATCTGGGTATTACTCAATTGGAAATAGTTGTAGTGAGAGAAAAAACAGTGTTAATATAAATTCATGTGATCAATATTAAAATGATGCTGATAAATGTTCTGTTTGTGTGGAAACCTATATATTATCTTCTGATGGCCTGAAATGTTTTACTCCAATAGTAAATTGTGCAACACATGATTTACCTCTTACAAAAGATTCCAGTTTAAGATGTCTATAATGTAGTCCAAATTACTATAGTGATAAAGGTGCATAATGTATAAAAAGTTCATTTTCCTCTTGTTTAAGATAGGATTATGAAAATACCTGCCTTGAATGTCAAAATCAATATTATTTATCAAGTGGATAATGCATTTAAAGTAAATAAATTGCAAATTGTGAGACTTATGATTCGAATTAAAAAGATACCTGTAAAAGATGTGCTTTAAATTTTTTCAGATTCAATGTTTAATAAATATGTTTATAGAATCAAGCTATTTCAAATTGCTTAACTTACTCAAGTTCATAACCAATTTCTTGTTCGACATGCGAATTAGGATATTATTTATCAAATAACTAATGTGTATCAATCCCAACATAATTTTGTGCCACTTACTCAAACTCACGATGCACTGCTTGTAAAACAAATTATCTTCTATATCAAAACCCTGTTTCTTAAGAATATTAATGTATTGGAATACTAAAACATTAAGCTTAATTTTGCTAATAAAATTCCTTAATTTTTGATAATAATACATAGTCTTTATCATAAGCATATTGTAAAGAATGTACTGAAGGAAGTTATCCAATTGATTATGTATATTCATATGTATGTATGGCTTAAGAAAATATTGATTTATTGAACATTAAGTTATAAGAATCCACAACATACTGTAATAGATTTAACGAAAAAGGAATATGTTAATCTTGCACAGAAGAAAGATTTTTGGAAGAAGGAAAATGTGTTCTAAAATGCAGTAGTAATTTTTATAGATTAATAGATTATGAAATACAGAATTTAGCAGATGGTCCAAGAATTAAATTTATTGGAGTTAAAAAATGTTTAGCATGAGATGTAAATTTTCTTAACGCAGAAATTTTAGGAGTAGATATTTCCTTATAATATTAAACCAATTTAGATATAATAATTAAATGTTTAGACGATGCATTTCCTTTGATATCAACAGTTGATGTATAAAATGGTTAACCTTATTCTGTTAGATTTACAAATCTTGATTATACTCAGTTACAATCAAATTATATACCTTCTGTTGTGTAATAAAATCCTGAAATAATCAAATGTGGAGTAAATCCTACCACAGGAACACAATCAGTAAAAGTTCCCTAATGCCAATTTTATGGAGAGTTTTCTATTAATGGTGTTAAATAGTTTAAATGTTAGAGATGTTAATAAGGATATACTTCATTAATAGAAACAACTGATAAATAAAATTATTTATCTTAGTGTTTAGCAGATACTCAATGTTAAAGTTAAAAATATCCAGGAATACCTGTGATTTGGGAAAAATTTTATTCATGTAATTTATGTTAGGATTAAACTAAATTACCTTTCGTAGCATTACTAATGGTTGATTGATAATTACCCATTCCTATTGGATACAAGCCATATACCTTAAAATCAATAAATCACACTGGAACACCTGATCTAACTCTTAAGTCAGTATTGTGTTTACAGGATTCCTCAGTTAGTTTGGGTTATGATCAAAATTCAAGTTCTGAAATATCAAAATATTAAAGTTTACCTTTGAATTGTGCTTTAGGAGTTCTTAATTTAAGTGTCACATCAGGAGAATCATGAACTAATCGAACATCAATTTCTCAAACATAAGATAAAATTGAAATAGCTCATTTTTGTGCCTCATGTAAGGGTGGATTTAAGTCAACTCCATTAAATATTAAATATTGGTATATATCAATTAGTTGTGATAAAATAAATAATTGTTTGGGCACAAATTGGCTAAATTATTGTTCTGAATGTAATTCTGGTTATGTATATTTATCATATGAAAATAAAGCAATTGATTTTTCGGTATGCTAAGAAACAACTGCATTAAATTGTTATGCTGCAGATCAAAATAAATAATGTATTGTATGTAAAAAAGGATATTAAATAAATAAAGATTTTCAATGCGATTAAGTAAAACCACCATTTTGTTAAGATGCATAATATTATAACACAATGACTCTTTATTAGCCCTAACAATATGTTTATGCATTATATAAAGAATATCAAGGGGTAGGTTGTTACAAATGCTAATAGGGATATGCAGGTATGTATGTTAATGGATAAATTTTTAATTCTTATGCATGTAGCCAGAGTTCTTATCTATAGAATTACACACAAATGATTTCCACATCTAATTACATATTAAACTGTAGAAATTATGGAATTCAGGAATCAAATATATAATGTGAAACATGTAGGGACAATTATGTTTTAAATTCAACAAAATCAATATGTTTCGCAGGTCCAGTTGGTTGTTTGATTTCAAATAGTAGTACAAATTGTTAGGTTTGTCGTGAAGATTGATTTATAGTTGATGGTAAATGTGAAACAACTTCTGTTTAATTTTGTAAAATTCCTGAAAATACAATTAACTCATTAACTGCCAAATGCCAACTTTGTTAATCAAATTACTATTTAACTAATTAAGGTCAATGTGCTCAAGGTTAAGTGAGTAATTGTGAAAAATTTACGAACTTAAATCCCCAAAAATGTGATTAATGCTCCTAAGGATACGTCTTAGTTAAAAAAAATCCTTAAGATTTTTGTTACTAAATACCGACTTAATTTTATTGTAAAACGGCAAGTTTAGAATCTAGTTCAATAAGTGGATCAGTGTTCAAATGTTTAGAATGTTAATAACCCTATTATAGTTTAAACTCCACGTCTATAACAGATCCTTCTTTTTGTTTACAGTTTGACTAAATTCCCAATTGCATCAATTATGATACTAAAGAAACACTCGAAAATTCCAGTTTTTTATGTTTAAAGTGTGCAGATGGTTATTATTTAGCAGATAATGGAAAACTTTGTAATTAGAGAATCAATAATAGCCTTTTATGCACCGAATTTTCCCCTAATACAGATTTATGTTTAAAATGTTCTGAAGGATATTTTGTTGGTTCCTCTGGTGATTGTTAATCAAATCCTACAGGAATTCCATTTTGTGCTTCTTATATTGATGGAAGTACTTGTGATTATTGCAAAGAAAATTATTATTTAAGTTCTTAAATATGTTAATTATTAACTTCAGATTAAAGAGTCTAAAATTGTCAATTTTATTCAGGTCCTAGTTTATGTCTTACCTGCTACAAAGGATTTGTCTTAGATAGCGGAAATTGTTAACAGGCTATTGCTAAAAATTGTGATACTTATTTATCAAAAGATGCATGTGCTTCATGTCCAGTTAATTATGTTTTTGAAGATAAAAACGGAGTAATCAGTTGTATATTGAACACCAAGGCTAATTGTTTAGAGGTTAATCCCCAACCTAATTATAATTGTATCAAATGTGCTAATTTTTATTATGTAAATGAAGATGGAAATTGTACTAGAACAACAAAAACAATATCAAATTGTATAGTTTATGCTGGACCAGATACCTGTTAACAATGTACCTTAAACTATACCTTATCTTAAAACGGAACATCATGCTTGCTTACAAGTAGTTTTCTAACAAATTTTGATAAAAATTGTAATGATTATAAATTGACACCAGAATGTGCCCTATGTGCAGGCGGGTATTACAAAAAAGATAGTAATTGTGTTGCTTGTATTGATTCATTGAATTGTTTTTATTGTAATTCTGATAATTCTGCAAAATGTTTGATTTGCAAGACATCGGCCTATATGAATTCTAATGGATAGTGTGTCAGTATTACACCGAACAACAATAATAACAGTTTCGATTTAATGCAAAAAACCATTCTATTAATACTGTTATTGATTTTCTAATAAATTTTACCTTATTATTTTTAATGTTTTAATTTTAAATAAAAACCTTATCTGAATATTAATTAAATTTAAAAATTAAAGCTTATGTCAATATGGTTGTGAATATTTAATTTGAAGTAATTATACATTTTCCTTATTGCAATCGTCATCTTCTTTGATAGTATTTAAAATACTTTGTTTTTATCTTTATCTGATTTCCTTGAGTTTCAAGGTGTTCAATCTCATTTCTTTCTCCTTTTCCTTAATGACTTATTCCAATCTTTCTTATTCAGAAATCAATTCTTTCTTTTGTTTCTCATACTCAATTAATTTTAATTCATTTTCTTGCAATATTTTTTCATGAAGATCTTTCAATTACTCAATTTGGTTCTATTAATCTTAAATATCTTGTTCAGAGACTATTATTTTGTTGTTCTCTGGACCCTTACCTTTTTCAAATTTTACTATGTTAATGTTTTTTTTCAAATTCCTTAAGCATATTTTATTTTTTATCATTTGATTGTGTTGCACATTTACCTCCTTTTCTAACTATAATTTTTAATCTTAAAGCGTTTTATACTCAGATTTTAATTCATTTAGTTTGCTCATAAACTGTTGTTTTCTCTGCTATTCATGTTAGTTTTCGCCTAGTTATTTCAATGCTTTTTTCTATTCTTTACAAACACTGCTTATGGTGTTTTTCTCCAAAATTAATTCCTTTTTTAATCATACTAAATCTTTTAACTCATCTTCTTTTTCTCTTATTATTTCAAAATGATAAGTCGTTTCTAATTCCGATTTTTTCTTTTTGATTTATTCCTTCAATAAAGCTATTTGTTTTTCCTAAGTTTATAGAATGTCTTTTTTTTTTTAAATGTCTTAATTCTTCACAATTGGTTTTTATTATTTAGCGATTCATTTTTTTTCTTTTTCTTGTTGTAAAAGATTTTCAGTGGCTTCAGTGATTATTTTAAGTTCTTCTCTTAACTTTTCATTTTTTTTTAAAACCTAAATATATTGCTTTTTATTTGGTCCTAAAGATTCTATGTAGGATTCCAAATCCTCACCATCTTGGGGCTTTCTATTGATTTCATTAAGTTTTACTTTTTCTTCCTAATTTAATGTCATATTACTGGAATTAATTAATTTTTTGAATAGGCTTTAAAATTTTGAAGGAACATTCGAGGTTTTCAGATATAGTCATTATTCCTGCACAGTTATCAAATTCACCGCAATAATTTGGTGCAGAAAAAATAGTGACTAATCCTCTTTAACCGAAAAATTCATAACCATCTTCTACTACTTAATGCGCTCTGCAAATCAAATCCAAGTCTTAGGCTTTTAAAAAGGCTTTCAAAATATCCACTCCAAAAGTATATGATACTCCTCTTTCGTTTTCTCCCCAACCTTATTAATTTTGAATAGGATCACTCCATAAAATATCACAAAGTAAACCGTTCTCAGGAACTTCACATGGTCGTTTAATTTCACTAATTTACTTAATATTTGTGAGATCTGGAGAAAGACCTCCGTGCATACACAAAATTTTGTCTTCAATTAATGCAGCCACAGGAAGAGTTTTGAAGACTTCAGAAAATATTTTCCATAATTTCACAGAATATCTTTTTTTGCATTCATCATAAAATCCATATATTCTGTTTATACCCTCACATTCATGATTTCCTCTCAAAAGGAAAAAATTTTCAGGGTATTTCACTTTGTAAGCAAATAACAAAGCGATGGTTTCAATGTTTTAATTTCCTCAGTCAACATAGTCTCCTAAGAAAAGATAATTTTGATCAGGAGGATAACCGGAAAATTCGAAAATTCTCAGTAAATCATAGTACTAACCATGAATATCACCGCAAACTTTGAGAGGACCCCCAAGTTCAAGGAAAACTGGTTAAGATGAAAAAATTTCCTAAGTTTGAAGACAGAGTTAAATTAGCTGATTTTCAGTTAAATTTATTTTCTCTCCAACAGGCTTATTTCAAGCTTTCAGCAATTATTCGATGAGTAAATCGATGTCAATTCTATTTGCCTGTTTGGCATCGTCATTCCCTTATTCTTATGACATTTATATTTTCATTTTTGGTTTAAAATCATTAATCAAATTAATTGTGATGTCTTTTAACTGAATAAAGAAAAAAGGGGTTTGGGGTTTGGGGTTTGGGGTTTGGGGTTTGGGGTTTGGGGTTTGGG
>Ga0075158_10002453_pt1 | contig 13459 bp, 12 predicted proteins | sample JI91814BDNA_FD_70968 | JGI IMG/M metagenome (GOLD analysis project Ga0075158, IMG submission 70968) | Wastewater effluent complex algal communities from Wisconsin, to seasonally profile nutrient transformation and Carbon sequestration -... | ecosystem: Engineered > WWTP > Effluent > Algae... | reverse complement strand
CATAAAACTCTGGTACCACAGGTAATTGCTGAACTTAAAAAATTTGGCCGCGACGACATCATGGTGGTGGCCGGTGGCGTGATCCCACAGCAGGATTACGACTTCCTTTACCAGGCCGGTGTTTCGTTTATTTTTGGTCCCGGTACGGTCATCAGTAAAAGTGCCATTGACATTCTGGAGAAACTGATCAGAAATAATTCCTGAAACTCACAGATCAAATAGAATAGCCACAGCCGGTCATTTCGAATGACATGCGCAATGATCCGATGACCGGGGAACTTCAATAACAAACGCTACAGAATTCTTTTCATTCCAAAAAATCACTAATCGGCCGGTATTAACAGGTCGTTAAAATCGGCTAAATTTTCCATAAACGGTATTTATCCATTTTAGTAAAATGGGGTTCAGTCAAAATTACCCTACTTTTGATCTGTAAAACCATGAAAGCAATCATCCACACGCAATACGGCTCACCCGAAGTACTTCAACTGGCTGAGATCGATCAACCAACGCCAAAAGACAACGACATTCTGGTAAAAATTTACGCCTCTACGGTAAACCGCACCGACTGTGGATTCCGGAGCGCTGAATATTTTATTTCCAGATTTTTCAGCGGACTTTTCCGACCTAATAACCAGGTACTCGGCAACGAATTTGCCGGGGTGGTTGAAGCTGTGGGAAAAAACGTAAGCATGTTTAAGACCGGTGACCGGGTATTTGGCTATAACGATAAAACCTTTGGCGGAAACGCGGAGTACCTGGTGGTTAACGAACACAGCCCGGTGACCACGATACCTGAAAATATTTCTTTCGAAACGGCAGCCTGCAGCACAGAAGGTTCGCACTATGCCTTATGCGACCTGCGGGCCGCTAAGATACAACCCGGTCAACAGTATTTAATTAACGGAACCACCGGTGCTATTGGCAGCGCGGCGGTGCAACTGGCCAAATATTTTGGTTGCGAGGTGACCGCGGTTTGTGACACCAAACACATGGAACTTGTAAAATCCTTAGGCGCCGACCATGTGGTGGATTATACAACCGAAGATTTTACCAAACTGACTACAACGTTTGATGTGGTTTTTGACGCTGTCGGCAAAAGCTCTTTTAGTAAGTGTAAACCCTTATTAAAAAAGAAAGGCATTTACATGTCCACGGAATTAGGTCCGGGTTCCCAAAATCCTTTTCTGGCAATGATCACGCCCTGGTTGGGAGGAAAAAAAGTACTGTTCCCTATCCAGTTCATGAAGAAAGAAGACCTCCTGTTTATTAAAGAACTTCTGGAAAGTGGAAAATTTAAACCCGTGATTGACAGAAGCTACCCGCTCGAAAAAACCAGGGAAGCCCATTATTATGTGGAAACGGGACAAAAAATTGGCAACGTGGTCATAACGGTCCGCAGTGACTCCACCAACTAAACATACAGACGGATAACATCTTGCTATCGTATGCAGGACACGAAAGGATCTTTAATCCTGCAAAAAACCAAACTTACCGGCTTTATAATCCTCAATAGCCTGATGGATCTCCTCTTCGGTATTCATCACAAAAGGGCCGTAACTGACGTAGGGCTCATTCAACGACTCCCCGCTTAACACCAGCAAAATGGTTTTTTTAGAGGCCGTGATGTGGATCTCACCCGCCTCATTTTTAAACTGAATGTAATGATTTTCGGGTACCTGCGTTTCGTTGAGGGTAATGCCCCCATCAATGACCAGTATGCCCGAATTATAATTAGCCGGCAGGGTAAAATCCACTTTGCCCCCGGCATTTAAATGAATGTCGTATATGTGCGCGGGCGAATAGGTGTCGGCAATTCCCTTAATGCCATTGTATTCCCCGGATACCACGTGCACGGTTCCCATGCCGTTTGCGAGGTCAATTTTTGGTTTTTTGGCATGCAAAATGCTCTGGTATTTGGCAGGCACCATTTTGTGTTTTTTAGGCAGGTTGATCCACAGTTGCACCATTTCAAAAGCGCCGCCTTTTTGGTCGAAGGTTTTTTCGTGGTATTCTTTGTGCAAAACGCCCCCACCGGCGGTCATCCATTGCACGTCCCCGGGATTAATCACGCCGCTGTTCCCGGCGCTATCGTGATGCGCCACACTCCCTTTATAGGCAAACGTAATAGTTTCAATGCCCCTGTGTGGGTGCACCCCTACCCCGCGCGAAATTTCGGATGGTGGAAAATTAACTTCCGCATTAAAATCCAGTAAAAAAAACGGGCTCATGCGTTCCTCAAAACCTTTTCCGTTCGGAAAAAAATTCATCACCTTAAACCCATCGCCCACCATGTGGGTATTGGTAGGGGAATACACCCCTTCGATGCCGCGGTACCGTGAATTTTTGCCAGGATACTGAAACACGTTTCCGAAAGCGCCGCTTATGCTCAGAAAAAAGGTACTCAAAGCCCCCTTTCTAATAAAATCTTTTCTATCCATCACTAAATTTCTTAATTAAGGTTGTACAGATAAATTTATAGAATATCTTTAAAAAAGAAAAGCTAATTTATTCCAAACAGTCACAATGAAAAAAACCCTCCTGATTACCTCAACGCTTACACTTACAGTATTGTTTACGGCCTGCGATAGAAAAACGTCCTGCACCTGCAAGGACGCCAACGGACAGGTTGTAAAATACAGCGAGCTCACCTCGAACCAAAAGGATCGCGATTTTTTTGAAAGTGAATGCGCTCAAACAAAAGTACAATCGGTGAAAGATTCAACCACTGTGTATACCCCCTGCGAAATTACCGGTTAATGGTTGTCTTGCTCTATCACTGCCATTAGTATTTCTTGCTTCTCAAGATTTCCAGTCTCGTCCTCATCTGCAGCGAGGAGGTTTTAAATTGGCGTTTATAACGCCACAATTCCTATTAAATGTAAGAAACGTTAACTCGTCCTTTTTCATTCCCATAATCATTAACGCTGTTGAAAACACACTCTTCACAATTACTTACAATCTATCGCCACTCATAACAAAAAAAATACAACTATTTGTAGTAGCTGCGTTGCAAACGCAGAGCTAAAACATCCTCGTTTCCGCTAGCGCTCAAACGAGGACGAGGGGGAGTTACGGTTTTTCACCAGCGGACAGGAATTAAAAAAGAGAGTGGTGAACTCTCCTTTCTGGTTTAGTTAATTAGCAGGAAACTAGATTTGATATTTAATGGCAACTAGGATCACCATAGTTTTCTGGGAAGCTCGTAAAGCCATAAACTCTCAGTGGTTTGATATGGCTCATATGGATAGATAACCGCCATTACAAATACTTTATTTTCCTCAGTGGTTATCTGATAAAATGTTAAGTAATTGGCCGTTGGTACGAATGATTCTTCATCTAGTTTTTCAACATTAAGGATTTCTCCCTTTTCAATTAGTCTCATTGCCATACTATACTTGTCGTCTGAGTACGTAATATTTAGTACTTTCTTCGTTTCTAATATGGTATATTTTGAATCTGTTTCAAGATTAAAAATTTTATTAACCTTTGCTAAGCTTTCTTTCTCCAAAACTATTGAGAGCTCTTCTTTCGTTTTTACACCATATTCTCGCATCGTACTTTTCACGAAGTCTTTCTCTCCGAAAATAAATGTTTTAAGTGCATCAAGTATTTTCATCATCGCATAATTAGTGGTTGTTTAATCTGAAGTTTATCTGTTGGCATAATGTTAAACCCGCTTTGATTCATATTCACATTCTTCGGCATACTTCCATCAGGCATTGGCATTGCGGCCGACATCCCTCCAACTATTCCGCCAACTATACCACCTACAAAAGCCCCCCCCTGGCCCACCAATAGCACCAGCTTCTGCTCCAATTTGGCCACCGACCCAAGCACCTCCCCACACAGAAGCCTCAGTAGCAATAGACTTCGCAGAATACCCGTCTGATTTAATATTTTCAAATGACTGATAGGCTCCTACAACAACAAATGCTTTTCCCAATGCTCCAACTTTAACCATTGATTCATTTACTGTTTCATTGGTCACCCAGAATCGTGAGTTTGCCATAGGTTGAGTACCAGTTGGTTTCATATTTTCTGCTGATGAAAGAAAAGGTTCTGGAGTCTTGGCACGCATTTCAGTTATAGCTTTTTCTCTTAAATTTCTACCGAGTTGATTATCTTTTCCACTAAGTTGCTCCAAATTTTTGACTTTTTCAACATATTTCTCTCTCACAGAAGACGCTTTTGCAGCCGAAATTCCCATACCTCCCGCCATTGTTTGAACAGCAAAATCTTTATTTTGCTCTTTCGAGCCGCCTTCTGAAATATTATCTTTAGAAAGAAAGCTATAATCAAATTTTGGACCTTGTTCCACAGGTTTACCAGTTGCCCCAACCGATGGCGCAGCTAATGGAGTATTACCAGTACTTGTTTGGGTATTTTGAGTGGTATTACTTGTATCTGGTTTCTGTTCGCCTGTTCCCTGCATCCCATCAATATCATAATCTCCAATGGGCTTGTTTCCAGCATAGTTATACGGTGTAAGATGGACGTATTGTGCCGCCAGCGGATCAACACTAATAAACCTACACGTCCACGCAGCATAGTACCTTGCCCCATAATAATAGAGCCCCGATTCAGCGTCTCTCTCCTTGCCTACATACCGGTACCGTTTATAAGTAAAGGTCCTTAAACTCGAATCCCCAAAGGGGTAATATTCTTCTCTGTCAATAAACCCGCCGCTGCTGTTTAACCGTACTACCGAAGATCCAATCTGATCGCCCAGGGTATAGGTCACCGCGTCGCTAATGTCACCCGGAAACGCCGGGCCAATGTTTACCCGTACTTCCGCCATCCTGCTTTGGTCATCCATCAGGTGGATGTAGTTTTTTTCATAAGTGGTCCCGTTTTCCAGGATCACGTATTCAAAAACACCGTCAATGTAAATCGTACGTTCATAAATGGGCGTGCCCGAGGTTCCCGTTCTTACCAGCTTGCTCACCCTGGCCTGCCCGCCGTAATCGTATTGCGTAAATACCGTTGGATTGGCGCTGCCTGCTTTATTGAAATAACAAAGTAACTGGTCGGCATGGTTCCACACATAGTTCCGTGTTGTGCCCGCCGTTAACTGGTTACCGTTGGCATCGTAGGTAAATGCTTCTATTAAAACAGATGAGCCATCTTCAATGAGTTGTAAGGTGTTTTGGCCGGTAGTGTAGTTAAAATTCCGTGTAAACCCATTGCTCCCCGTTTGTTTTACCTGGGTAACATTGCCCAGCTTGTCGTAAGTGTAACTGCGCGCGTAACTCCTCACGTTATTGGCGTTGGGGCTGCCGGGGTATTTCTTTTTGTTGGGCGTGCCCCCATAAAGCCACACTCATTAATAGTTTTTTTAAATGGTGTTTGCTTCATGGGGTCGGGCTTTACGCTGCTATCTTTTTATGCTTTTCAGATAAATTGTTCATGCATAAAAAGGATATCCGCTGCAATCCCTCACGCGGTAGAAATAATCTTCTCATACTTTTTCCTTAGATGAAAAAGTATGCAAAAAATCAAGCCAAAAATAGTTTCTTACGCGCCTCACAGAAAAACTACGGTTTTTACGTGTGCCTGCACACATGCATTACCACACTAAAACCTTGTTTCTTGTTTCACCTCCAGGCAGCCCTAATTTTTGGCAGGCCAACGCACAGGGTTCCATATAAATAGATGGGTGCGTGAATGAAGATTTTTTCGCACACCTATATTGTTGGAAAGGTTAGTTGAAAAGATTGGTGTTGCGCGCCCCCTCGTCCTCGTTTGCAACTAGGACGTTTTAAATTGGCGTTTATAACGCCACCATCTATTAAATGTAAGAAACGTTAACTCGTCCTTTTCCATTCCCATAATCAATAGCGCTGCTGAAAATATATTCTTCACAATTACTTACAATCTATCGCCACGCATAACAAAAAATACAACTATTTGTTGTAGCTGCGTTGCAAACGCAGAGCTAAAACTTCCTCGTTTCCGCTAGCGCTCAAACGAGGACGAGGGGGGGTGGCTATCTCTCCTTTCTGGTTTAGGTGAACATCCCCAATCCTTTATAAATTGAATTCGTAAAGGTGATTTTTAACTTTCCCTTTAAAGAATTTTTCAATTATTGAATAAAAAGGTTTATAAAAATACTTTTTTGACAGAATTGGCATTTCAAGTTCTTCTGTTGGATATAGGTAACAATCCAGTGTTTTATAATTATCACGAATTAAAGCTTCAACAACTACTTTAAATAAGGCTTTTTTGTACTCGTATGTTGTGAACGTCAATTTATTTTTGAAAACTGTATTTATAAACATATCAACCTCTTTAGTTGAAAAATCAGAAAACTTCACATTGGTTTTAGTGTCCGCTACTAGTGAATCTTGGAGCAACCCAATAATTTCGCTGGGTATATAATAGACGCTGATTTCAGGGGCATCATCAATAGTAAATGTTACGCTAAATTCAGTTAAATAAAGATCAGAGGAATTAAATTGACATAGTACGTGTTTACTCTCACTTTTATAAATTAACGAAACAGCATCCTCTTTAGTGATAATTTTTTTTTCATAGTCCGCTAGTAGGTGGTCTAATTGTTGAGATATATGGTTCTTCCAATTCACACATAAATTTACAAAATTAAAACTTGAATCATTGTTGCCATTGGCCAGACCCTAGCCCCCCTCGTCCTCGTTTGCAACGAGGACGTTTTAAATTGGCGTTTATAACGCCACAATTCCTATTAAATGTAAGAAACGTTAACTCGACCTTTTCCATTCCCATAATCAATAGCGCTGTTGAAAACATACTCTTCACAATCAATTGCAATCTATCTCCACGCATTACATAAAAAATACAACTATTTGTAGTAGGTGCGTTGCAAACGCACAGCTAAAACTTCCTCGTTTCCGCTAACGCTCAAACGAGGACGAGGGGGGCAGGATTTTTAATGGCCGAACAGTTTTAATTCTCTTAAAACCAGACTTTGTCTGTTTTTTTATTTGGCTTCCTTCCACATTTTTAAATCAAACATTTTTAATGTTAAAAAACTTATTAATGATCCCGTAAAGATTCCGCCTATGACATCGAAAGGGTAATGAACGCCCAATGCCATTCTTGAGTACGCAATTAATAGTGCCCATAAATAAATTAGGACGATGTATTTTCGTTTTCGAAATAAGGCCGAAATTGTAAACGCAACAGAAAAGGCCTCGATCGTATGACCAGAAGGGAAAGAAGATCCACCCCCTTCCGATAATTTCTCAATATCAGGATAAGTTTCGAAAGGTCTAGACCTTTCGAAGAAATATTTTAAAGATGTACTTATTATCGCTGAAAGTACTAAGACAGATAAAAGTTTAAAAAAATTCATCCTAAGAGCAGAGGATTTATTTTTAACAGCTAAAAAAAGCACAATAGTTAAAATTGAAATACTAACAAAGGTGGTTATGAACGAAAAATAATAAAGAAAATCATCGAGCTGTTTGATTCGGTTATTATGTATAAATCGAAGAGCACTTATATCAATGTCTGAAAATTGCTTATGTAAGCAGTTCATTATTTAGATTGGCTTTATAGTAACGTATATCTGCATAGGCAGCCGCTTTTCAAAGCTACGAAATTTTCTTTTATAGTCAGATCATTCAACAAAAAGACCAGGCATAAATATGAAAACATTTGTTAGAATATTTATCTTTTGTTTAATTACAAATTGCTTTTCAGCAGTTCCATAGAGTTTTAATCGATAGCTGTTTCAAAATCGTTTTATACTTTACCGTTGAAAATAGAAGAAAGCCCCCCTCGTTCGCAACGAGGGCGTTTTTAAACTGGCGTTTTTAAGGCCACTATTCAAATTATATGCGAGAAACGTTAACTCGTCCTTTTCCATATCCCATAATCAATAGCACTGCTGAAAATATATTCTTCACAATTACTTACATCTGTCTCCACTCATAACAAAAAAATACAACTATTTGTAGTAGCTGCGTTGCAAACGCACAGCTAAAATATCCTCGTTTCCGCCAGCGCTCAAACGAGTTGGAGCACAGATCAAAAATCCTTACCAACGGCCATCTACTTACCAGAAGTTCGATTAACAAACTACCTTACCTTAACCCCTTTGGTTCAACCTCTGGTTCACCCATTATTTTTCTGGAGGGCCGCGGCTGTTTCTTTGGCTTTTCGGGTGTGTATTTTATTTTTCCGGTTATTAACTGATCTTCATAAAGTGTGTCCTTCAGGCCCGCTTTTTTTGTGGTGTCTTCTGGAATGTAGGCAATATCACCCATAATCATGGGCTCCTGAACAGCAGGTTTGGGATTTGGTTTGGGTTTTGTTTGCGCCTCACCAAACAGATTCATCCCAAATACAAAAAAGAAAATAAGCGCCAGCTTTTGTACAAATTTTAAGTTCACAAAGCGGGCAAAAAAATCATCAAAGTCCAGCGCTCGTAACTGCTGTTCTTCAAAACGACCACAAACCGCTTCTGCCTCCTTTTTAGTATTAAAAAAATTTTTGATCTGTGCCAGGGTTTTCCCGCTAAAGTCCACCACATTTTTTTGACATACTAAACAAAAAGCGCCTTTTTCGTCCGGCAACATATTGTCCCAGTTTTCGTGACAAGGTTGGTTGATTGAAATTTTCATATCCGTTGTTTTCTATTTGGATGCAACGCCCAACCGATTTCCATAAAAAAACCCTTACCGGGAAGGCAAGGGTTTAAATGGTTATTCTTTAAAATACATCAGGCATTTTTAAAATCCCAGGTATCCATAAATTTGGTGGTATAATCCCCCGATTTGAATTGTTCATTTTGCATCAGTTTAATGTGGAACGGGATGGTAGTTTTAACCCCTTCAATCACATATTCACTCAAGGCACGGTGCATTTTAGCAATGGCTTCCTCACGGGTTTGAGCAACGGTAATCAGTTTTCCAACCATACTGTCGTAGTTGGGCGGAATCCGGTAACCACTGTACACATGCGAGTCCACACGAATACCATGTCCGCCCGGTGTGTGCAAAGTAGTAATTACTCCGGGTGATGGCGCAAAATTCATGAACGGGTTCTCCGCGTTAATGCGGCACTCAATGGCATGCAATTGCGGGTAATAATTTTTACCGGAAATGGGTACGCCGGCAGCTACGAGTATTTGTTCGCGAATCAGGTCATAGTTAATCACTTCCTCGGTAATGGGATGCTCCACCTGAATACGGGTATTCATTTCCATGAAATAAAAATTACGGTGTTTGTCCACCAAAAATTCTACCGTACCCACACCTTCGTAGGCAATGGAGAGCGCCGCTTTAATGGCGGCATCACCCATCGCTTCGCGCAATTCGGGCGTCATAAACGGAGAGGGTGTTTCTTCCACCAGTTTTTGGTGACGGCGTTGAATACTACAATCACGCTCGCTCAGGTGACAGGCTTTGCCATAAGCGTCCCCTACAATCTGAATCTCGATGTGACGTGGCTCTTCAATGTATTTTTCCATGTACATGGCGCCATTGCCAAAAGCCGCTGTGGCTTCATGGGTAGCGCTATCCCAGGCGGCCTGAAATTCTTCTTCCTTCCAGATAATGCGCATGCCTTTACCCCCGCCACCCGCAGTGGCTTTAATGATAACCGGGTATTTTATTTTTTTTGCCAGCTTTATCCCCGCCTCCACATTTTCCAACAAACCGTCAGAACCTGGTACGCAGGGTACCCCGGCTTTGATCATGGTCGCCTTGGCATTACTTTTATCACCCATTTGGTTGATCATTTCCGGTGACGCGCCTATAAATTTTATTTTATTCTGGCGACAGATTTCAGAAAAACGGGCGTTTTCACTTAAAAAGCCGTAGCCCGGATGAATGGCGTCTGCGTTAGTGATTTCAGCAGCGGCAATAATGCTTGCCATGTTCAGATAACTGTCTTTACTGGCAGGGGGGCCAATACACACCGCCTCATCGGCGAATTTAACGTGCAAAGAGTCCTTATCAGCCGTGGAATACACCGCCACAGTTTTTATGCCCATTTCACGGCATGTACGTATAACACGCAGTGCAATCTCGCCACGATTGGCTATTAAAATTTTTTTAAACATAGCTTCAGATTTAAAATTAAAAGTTAAAGACTTAAGATCAAAAAATCAGAAAATCAACAATTTTCGATCTTTAATTTTTAATTATTACGAAGGGTCTACTAAAAATAAAGGTTGGTCGTATTCCACCGGTGTGGCATCATTTACCAGTACTTTCACGATTTTTCCTTTGATATCGCTTTCAATTTCATTGAAAAGTTTCATCGCTTCAATGATACAAACGGTTTTGCCAGGAGCAATTTCGTCGCCTATGCTTACAAATTGAGGTTTATCAGGACCGGCCGAACGGTAAAAGGTGCCAATCATGGGCGACTTAATCGTCAGGTATTTGGATTCATCAACTCCGTTATTGGTCGGTTTGTCTTCCGCCGGGGTAGTGCTGGTTGCAGCAGGAGTTATGGCTGGTTGAGTAACAGGAGCCGCTGTTTGAACAGGGGCTGCAATAACCGTAGCTGGTTGCATAACAACCTGTGCGGCGGTTTTTGGGGTTCTAATAACAATTTTGATCTCCTTGGTCTCTAATTCTACTTCACTGACCCCACTTTTGGAAACAAATTTTATTAAATCCTGAATCTCGTTTAATTTCATGTTTAAGGTTTTTAGTTAGTTAGTGGGGGCAAAAGTAACAGTATTTTTTATTAAAAAAAGGGTTTTTTGGCTTGTATTTTAACAAAACAGGCTTTTTTGAAGCGTTTTTGGCTCAAAATCAGCTAATTTGAAATAAAAAGAGCCGCAAAAAAGCGGCTCTTTCTTTAATTTTTAAAGTTATCAGAACATAATGCCAACGTTAATTCTAACCGCGCGCATAAAATAGGCTTGGTTAAATTGAGTAAAGGTATTGGACCCCACCTCATCTTTGGTCAGATAATCTGAATTTTTCTTCATCATATTTGTGAAAGACTGGAAATAATTCACGGAAAATACCAAAGATGTGCTTCCGGCAATTCGATATTCGGTACCTAAACCGAGATTCATTCCAAAACGGGCAGGAATTACCAGCGCGTCGTCACCAACGGCTACGTTGTTGCTTTTAAGCGCGTCGCCACTCACCGGCGTTTGAACAATTGTTGTTCCGCTTGTAACGGCTTTCAACCCGCTGTAATAACTGTCATTGGCTTTCATGCCAGCCCTAAAGGCCAGTTCGCCCCCAAATACGGCAAAATATTTCATGCCGTTGTATTCGTTGGTCATCATTTTTAGTAATAGGGGGATGGAAACCATGGTACTTTTATAGGTACGGTCCTTTAATACATATAAGGTATTGCCACTTTTTAAGTGATAGTCCGCGTCGGCCATGTCCTTTTTATGTTCCACCATTTCGTTTTCATTGTCCATCACTACCCTTACCTGGTAGGTAGCATCGTTACGGTAGGAAATGGAGCCTCCCTCAAAATCACCACCGATGCCGGTAGAAAAATGAACGATGTTGGACAATTTAAACTCCATTACCAGGCCAAAACCAAAACCAAAATAAGCGCCGCTGGGTTTAGAGCCCGTGTTCCCACTTTTAAACCACGAAGGTTGAGGATTGGCTCGCAAACCAAACCTGAATTTTTTATCAAAGTTTTCGGCTTTAGCCTCAGGCGTGGCTGTGTTGGTTACCTGTGCCTGCATAGCCACACCCATAAGGGAAAAGAAGCATACCGCAAATAAAAACTTTTTCATCAATCGTTTATTTTATAGTTAATTTTACAAATATAAAAATTAAGAATGAGAAATATTTTTCTTTTTGTCATCATCTCTCTTCTCTTATGGGGATGCGATTCTAATGATCTGGACATTGATATTTCGGGAATCCAAACAGCTCCCCTAAAAGTATTACGCCTTGAAAAAGACATACGAAGCTTAAACGGACCTGATTTCGACGCCAGTAATGCGGTGTTGAAACGCCAATATGGGGTCTATTATGAACATTACCTCATGAATTTTTTAAACAGGAACGGAACCAGTGATTCCCTCTACAAACCTTCTGTTCTGTCATTTATAAAAGATAAAGACATCAGCGAAGCCTATGGCTACATCACCCGACTTTATCCCGATCAAAAAATGGAGGCCATTGCCCAAGAAGCCGATCAATGTGTAAAACGTTTTCATGTTCATTTCCCTAAACGCCCGCTACCCAGCAAACTGATTACCGTGATGAGTGGTTGGAATTATTCCAGCGCCTATTTAGATAGCGCGTTGGTGATAAGTCTGGACATGTATCTGGGAGATACCGCTAAATTTTACCAAATGTTGCGATACCCTTTGTATCAGGCAAAAAAAATGAATGAACGTTACATCCTCCCCGACCTGGCCAGAGGATGGCTTCTGACCGAGTTCGACAACAGCGACCCTGTTAACACACTGATTCATCATACCATTTTTTACGGTAAACTGTTCTACGCGGTTAATGCGCTACTGCCCCAAGAAACGGACAGTGTGATTATTGGCTACACGAGCAAACAAATAACCTATTGTAAAACCTATGAAAAAAACGTGTGGGGATATTTTGCCGAAAAAAACCGGCTGTATGAAAACAGTTTGCAAAATGTAAGAGAGTTAACCAGCGACGGACCATTTACCGGCGCCATCAGTAAGGAGTGTCCACCACGCATCGCCATGTGGGTAGGTTGGCAGATCGTAAAAAGCTACATGAAAAACAATAAGGAAGTGACGCTTGAACAATTAATGGACGAAAAAGACGCCGCTAAAATTTTGAATAAAAGTAAGTACCGGCCTTAGTGCGTAAACTTGTCAACCCGGTTTGAAACCGGTTTTACGCGTTGCAGATAAGCGTACAGATCTTTTAAATCCTGCTCCGCCATATTTTTATACATGGTCCAGGGCATGATGGTATTAAACGTTCCTTTGGCAATGGTTTGAGGAACATACGTACTATCGGCGTACCTTTTAAACCGGCTCACAAATGCAGCTTCTGTCCAACTACCTATCCCCGTTTCCTTGTCGGGCGTAATGTTCGAAGACCGCACCACTCCGCCGGATGGGAGCGGAAATTCAAAACCTCCGGCCAGTTCCATACCGGCTATCGGATTTCCCTTGTCTTTTTTTGTATGACATTCGCCGCAAGCTGCCGCGTTAAAAAGATAGGCGCCCCGCGACAACGCATTATCAACATTAATCGCTTGGGCGTATTGAGCCTTTTTAGGAATGGTATGGAGGATCAGGTTCATCGGAAAATCTGGTTTCGATGCCGGTACATTATTTTTAATGGGCGGCAAGCCTCGCAAATAAGCAATAATGGAGTAAAGATCTTCCCTGGTCATATTCCCGTAATTAGCATGCGGCATAACCGGGAATAAAGCCTCCCCATTTTTATTCACACCACTGGCAATGGCCCTGAGCAGTTCGCCATCGGTCCAATGACCGATTCCTTCGGGCGTAATGTTTTTAGAGTAAAAACTACCCGGG
>Ga0075158_10002452_pt1 | contig 13460 bp, 14 predicted proteins | sample JI91814BDNA_FD_70968 | JGI IMG/M metagenome (GOLD analysis project Ga0075158, IMG submission 70968) | Wastewater effluent complex algal communities from Wisconsin, to seasonally profile nutrient transformation and Carbon sequestration -... | ecosystem: Engineered > WWTP > Effluent > Algae... | reverse complement strand
CAGCACCGCGCAGGAGGCGGACGGCCCCAGCGTGGCGATATTGGGAATGGGCAGGCCCAGGATGGCGCGCGCATGCAGCGCGAACTCGCTCAGCTCCTGCGACACCAGCGTCACCAGGCCGGTGTCGTGCGGGCGCGGCGACACTTCGCTGAACCACACGTCGTCGCCGCGCACGAACAGCTCCACGCCGAACAGCCCCCAACCGCCCAGGTCGTCGGTGATGCGGCGGGCGATGTCGCGCGAGCGCTGCAGCGCCAGCGGCGACATCGGCTGCGGCATCCAGCTTTCGCGGTAGTCGCCGTCCACCTGCAGGTGGCCGATCGGGTCGCAGTAGCTGGTGCCGTCGCGGTGGCGCACGGTCAGCAGCGTGATCTCGTAGTCGAAGGCGACGAAGCCCTCGACGATGCAGCGGCCCTGCCCGGCGCGGCCGCCGGTCTGGGCATGGTCCCACGCGGCCTGCACCTGCTCGGGCGTGCGCACGGTGCTCTGGCCCTTGCCCGACGAGGACATCACCGGCTTCACCACGCAGGGCAGGCCGATGGCGGCCACGGCTTCCAGGTACTCGGCCTGGGTGTCCACGAAGCGGTAGGGCGAGGTCGGCAGCTTCAGCGTTTCCGCCGCCAGGCGGCGGATGCCCTCGCGGTCCATCGTCAGGCGCGCGGCGCGGGCGGTGGGCACCACGCGCAGGCCGTGCGCGGACTCCAGCTCCACCAGCGTCTGGGTGTGGATGGCCTCGATCTCGGGCACCACCAGGTCGGGCTTTTCGTGGGCCACCAGGTCGCGCAGCGCGGCGGGGTCGAGCATGTTCAGCGTGTGGCTGCGGTGCGCCACCTGCATGGCCGGGGCGTTGTCATAGCGGTCGGCGGCAATCACCTCCACGCCCAGCCGCTGCAGTTCGATGGCCACTTCCTTGCCCAGCTCGCCCGAACCCAGCAGCAGCACGCGACGGGCGGAGTTCGAAAGCGGGGTGCCCAGGGTAACGGCGCGGTGGTCGGTCATGGCGGTCGGTGCGTGGGCGGAGGGCGTCCATTGTAGCCACTGCGCCGGGACGCGCCCGGCGGTTCATCGGTCGCGGGGTTTCTGTCATGCTGGGGCGTCAAGGAAGCCACCACCCATGCACCGGATCCTGCTGCCCCTCGCCCTGCTGTTTTCCGCACCCAGCCTCGCCGCCCGGTGGGGCAGTCCCGAAGTCGCCGGCCTGGTCACCGACCAGGCGATGGACGAAATCAGCGGCCTGGCCGCATCGCGCACCCACCCCGGCCGTTACTGGGCCATCAACGACAGCGGCAACACCGCGCAGCTGCACCTGATGGACGGCAACGGCCAGCACCAGGGCAGCGTGGACGTGGTGGGCGCGGCGAACGTGGACTGGGAAGACCTGGCGTCGTTCGAGCTCAATGGCCGCCACTACCTGCTGATCGCCGACACCGGCGACAACGGCGGCATCCGCCAGGACCTGGCCCTGCACGTGTTCGAAGAGCCGGCCGACCTCGGCCAGCCCGCCACCCTGGCCTGGACGGTGCGCTTCCGCTGGCCCGACGGCCCGCGCGACTGCGAGGCCGCGGCCGTGGATCCGGTGAGCGGCGAAGTCCTGCTGGTGTCGAAGAAGCGCGTACCGGCCGAACTTTTCCGGGTGCCGCTGGAGGACGCGGGCGAACTGCGCGTGGCGGAAAAACTGGGCAACCTGGTCGGCATCCAGCAGCCCGACGCCGGCGACCTCGCGCGCAGCCCGCTGTACGGCCGCTACCGCGCCCAGGTGACCGGCGCCGACCTCAGCCCCAACGGCCGCGTGCTGGCGGTGCTCAACTACCGGTCCATCCATTTCGTGGTGCGCCAGCCGGGCCAGGGCTGGCAAGCCGCCCTCGCCACGGCGCTGCCCCACCTGCCCCTGCCCTGGATCCCCCAGGCCGAGGCCATCGCCTTCTCGCTCGACGGCCAGGAAATGCGGGTCGGCAGCGAGCAGTTGCCCTCGCCCCTGGTTCGCTACCGCATCGAGAGCAAGCCGCAAGCGGCTGATTGACAAGGGTTTGCCGAAACGCCGCCGTCCTTCGGCGTGCGGCCTGTTGCAGACTGATATCTTTGTGATATCCTCCCGTCACCACTCGGGAGATCCACCATGAAAGAACAGTCGCTGCACTCCATCCCCGGCATCCCCACCCTGCTCGGCCTGCTCGCGGCCGGCGTCGGCATCGGCGCGATGTTCATCCTCGGCATCCGCGACCAGTCCAGCCTGTTCATCGCCAGTGCGCTCATCCTCGGCGTGGCGTGGGCGTTCGCACTGGCCGGCTTCTACATGGTCGAGCCCAACCAGGCGGCGGTGCAGAGCCTGTTCGGCAAGTACGTGGGCACGGTGAAGGACCAGGGCCTGCGCTGGAACAACCCCTTCTACGCGGCCAAGAAGATCAGCCTGCGCGTGCGCAACTTCGAAAGCGGCAAGCTCAAGGTCAACGACCTGGACGGCAGCCCGATCGAAATCGGTGCGGTGGTGGTGTGGCAGGTGGTGGACTCGGCCGAGGCCGTCTACAACGTGGACGACTACGAAAGCTTCGTGCACATCCAGTCCGAGGCCGCGCTGCGTGCCATGGCCACCAGCTACCCCTACGACCAGCACGAGGACGGCACCATCGCCCTGCGCAGCCACGCCGCCGAAATCGCCAAGCACCTGACCGAGGAAATCCAGGAGCGCCTGGCCCAGGCCGGCGTGCACGTGTCCGAGGCGCGCATCAGCCACCTCGCCTACGCCCCGGAAATCGCCCAGGCCATGCTGCAGCGCCAGCAGGCCGGCGCCATCATCGCCGCCCGCACGCGCATCGTCGAAGGCGCCGTGAGCATGGTGGAAATGGCGCTCGAGCAGCTCTCGGCCCGCAAGGTGGTGGACCTGGACCCCGAGCGCCGCGCGGTGATGGTCAGCAACCTGCTGGTGGTGCTGTGCGGCGAACGCGGCACGCAGCCCATCGTCAACGCCGGCAGCATCTACTGAGGTCGCCATGGACGAAATGATCATCCTCGGCTTCACGCTGATCGCCGTCGCCATCCCGGGCATGCTGCTCGGCCTGGCCCTGCTGCTGGGCAAGTGGTCGCCGCCGTTCAAGTCGGCCGACCCCGAGCGCAGCCGCAAGGTGCTGGGGCTGGCCCTGGTGTCGTCGGACGCCCTGATGCTGGCGGCCGGCGTCGTGCTGGTCGCCACCCGGATCTGAGCCCGGGATGGCGGAGAAAAAGGCCTATCCGCTGCGCATCAGCGCCGACGTGCTGGAGGCCATCCAGCGCTGGTCGGACGACGAGCTGCGCTCGGTGAACGCGCAGATCGAATACGTGCTGCGCGATGCGCTGCGCAAGGCCGGCCGCCTGCGGCACGACCCGCCGGAAGAGGACGCCAAGCCGTGACCACCGACCGCCGCCTTGCGCTCACGCCGCTGGGCAAGGCCCCCGTCATCTTCGCTGTCGCCGTGGGAGGCGTCGTGCCCATCATCGTTGCCATCTTCGCGCTGATGCAGCTGGAAAGCGGCGACATCTCGCCGGCGATGCTGCTTGTCGTCCAGGGCGCCATCGCCCTGCTCACCCTGGGCCTGGTGCTGCCGCTGTGGCGCCGCGAGGCCAGCTTCGACGGCCGGCGCCTGCGGGTGAAAGCCACCTGGTACACGCGCGCGTCGCCGCTGTCGGAGTTCCGGCTCGACCAGGCGCGCGTGGTGGACCTGCGCGAACACCGCGAGTTCAAGCCGATCGTCAAAACCAACGGCTATGGCCTGCCCGGCCTGCTGGCCGGCCACTTCCGGCTGCGCGACCTGCGCAAGGCCTTCTGCCTGGTCACCGACCCGGCCAAGGTGCTGGCGCTGCCGCACGCCGACGGCCGCGTGTGGCTGCTGAGCCTTCAGCATCCGCAGGCGGTGCTGGACATCCTGCGCCGCAGCCAGGCCTGAGCGCTTCACGGCGGCACGGCGGCACGGCTAAGCTGGCCGCATGAAGCCCCTCGACTGGCACCTGGTGAACAGCCCCGACGTGGAAGCCTGGCCCGCGCGGCTGGTGCGTGCGCGGGCGTCGGCCGACGCCCGCGCGATCGCCCGCGCCGACTGGGTGCTGCGCCGCAAGCGCGACGGCCGCTTCCTGGCGGCGCTGGGCGAAGGCCGGCTGCATGCGCTGGTGCCGGGGCTGGCCCGCGAACCGGGCATCGCCGACGTGCTGTCGGCGCTGGGCGCTCCCGCCGAACGCGCCGGCGCGCTGGGTCATCTGCCGCTGGATGGCCTGCGTGACCGCCTGCACTGGCTGGGCCTGGACGAGGGCTACGGCGAACGCACCGGCCTGGCCCTGTTCGCCGAGCCCTGCCGGCTGGAATACGCGGGCCTGGACCGCTACCGCCGCGTGCTGTGGCTGCTTGCCCCGGCCGCACGCGCCTGGCGCCGGATGCAGGCCGCCGCGCTCGCGGACGGCATCGCGCTGCAGGCCATCTCCGGCTACCGCAGCCATGATTACCAGCTGGGCATTTTCGAACGCAAGCTCGCGCGCGGGCTGTCGGTGCCGGAAATACTCACCGTCAACGCCGCGCCCGGCTACAGCGAACACCACGGCGGCGTGGCGCTGGACATCGGCGCGCCCGGCCAGCCGCCGGCGGAGGAAAGCTTCGAGGCCACGCCGGCCTTCGCGTGGCTGCAGCGGCGCGCGGGCGGGTTCGGCTTCCGCATGAGTTACCCGCGCGACAACCCGCACGGCATCACCTACGAACCCTGGCACTGGCGCTGGCATCCGGCGGCCTGAGCCGCCGCGGTCAGTCCTGCGATCGCTTCACGGGCGTCTTCGACGGCGCCGCGTCGTCGGCGATGCGCCACAGGTACAGGCCGGCCAGCGTGCGGTAAGGCCCCCATTTCTCGCCGCGCGCGGCCAGCTCCTTCGGCTTGGGCATGTCGTCCGCGCGGTCCAGGCGCTGGGCGCCCTTGCGCACGCCAAGGTCGTCCACCGGCAGCACATCGGGGCGGCCGAGGTTGAACATCAGCATCATCTCCACCGTCCAGCGGCCGATGCCGCGCACGGCGGTGAGCTGTTCGATGATCTCGGCGTCGTGCAGTCCCGCCATCTGGCGCGACGACGGCACCTCGCCGCGCGCCGCGCGGGCGGCCAGGTCGCGCAGCGCCAGGGTCTTGTTGCCCGACACGCCGCAGGCGCGCAGCGTGGCGTCGTCCACGCGGCCCAGGGTGTCGGCGTGCAGCTTGCGGGACTGGATGGCCGCTTCCACGCGCCCCACGATGGTGGCGGCGGCCTTGCCCGACAGCTGCTGGTACAGGATGGCGCGGGCCAGTGCGTCGGTGGTGTCGAACGGCTTGCGCCAGCGCGACGCCACGTCGAGCGGGCCGATGCGCTCGATCCAGCGTCCCAGCTTGCGGTCGCGCTTCGCCAGATGGGCTGCGCCGGCCTCGAGGTCGAATCCGCGGACGTGGCGTGCCATGGCCAGGGCTCAGCCGCGAAGCGCGTCGGCGGCAATGGCCAGCCAACCCGACATCAGCAGCACGCCGCCGGTGGGGGCCAGCGCCGTGGGCGCGGACAGGAACACGGCCGCGAGCAGGCTGCCGGAAAACAGCAGCGTGCCGGTGGCCAGGCCGCACAGGCCCGCGGTGCGCAGGCGCGTGCCGGCGGCAGGCGCCAACAGCAGCAGGGCCAGGCCATGGCCGAAGGCGAACAGCGCCGCCAGGCCCACGCGACGCGCGCCGTCGCTGTCCAGGCCGTGCGAGGCGTAGGCGCCCAGCGCCACCGAGAGCCCGCAGGCCAGGGCACCGAACGCGGCCAGCGCCCGCGGCAGGCGGTTCACCGCGTGCCGTCCAGGTAATCGTTGCGCGAACGCATCAGGCCCTCGGCCTTGTGCGGCGGCAGCAGGAACTGGCGGCCGGCGAAGGACGACTGCCACTGCGCGACCTGGGCCTTGAGTTCGGCCAGCCGCTGGTCGGCCGACGGCGGCGGTGCTTCGGCGTCGGCAGCGTCGGCCGCGTCGGCCGCGTCGGCCGCGTCGGCCTGCGTCCCCGCGAACCAGTCGCGGGCGCGGGCTTCGTCCAGTTCAACGGCCAGGCGTGCCCAGGTGCCGCCGTCCTGCGGCCAGGCGGCCACGGTGATGCGCAGCCCGTCGAAGCTTTCGAACACCGCGGTCTGCGTGGCGGGAGCGCCGGCATCCGCCGCCACGTCGTCCAGCGCCAGCTGGTCGGTGAAGCCGCCGGTGGTGTTGCCGGCGTCGGGATTGGCCATGGCCGTGGGCGCGAGGCCGTCGAGGCTGAAGCGATCGTCCACGCGCGCGAGCACGAAGCCGCGGCCTTCGGCGGGCGTGACGCGGATGCGGTCAACGCGCGCCATCGGCACGTCCAGCAGGCGGCGGTCGAGCCAGTCGGGCGCGCTGCGCGCCGGCGCGATGTCTTCGTCCAGCAGCCAGGCCTGCGGATCGTCCCCGATGCGCACGTAGCTGCCGCCCAGGGACGGATGGTTGTTGCCCACCGTGATGCGCACCGCCTCGCCTTCGCCGCCCGAAAGGCGCAGCTGCGCGCCCTTGGCGTCGGGCCCGCTCACGTCTTCCACGCCCAGGCGCGCGTGGCGCGCGGGGTTGGCGGTCTTGGCCTCCAGGCGCCTGGCCTGGCCCAGCCGGAACAGCGCACTGCCTACTTCGCGCTGGTTGGCGGGCCAACCGTCGCGGTCGGGCATGCGCCAGGTGCCGTCGGATTTCTCGATCAGCACCAGGGTCTTGCCGCCGGCGCCCAGCACCTCCACGCGGCTGATGGATTCCACGCGGGCGGCGAAGCCCGGCAGCGCCAGCGCTTGCGCCGCCGCGTCACCCGGCGCCTGCCGGTCCAGCAGCCACCAGGCCAGGCCGGCCGCCACCACCACGCCCAGGGCCAGCGCCAGCAGCGCGCGCATGCGCATGGCTCAGGCCACCGCCGCGCGCCGGCGCTGCCAGCGCCGCCAGGCCACCAGCAGCGCCACCAGCACCACCAGCAGCGGCATGCCCAGGATGTTCACCAGCTTGAGCCGCATGCCCAGCGCGTCAATGTCGGCGTTGAGGCGGTGCTGCACTTCGCGCAGCTCCTTGCGCATGCGCAGCTTGTCGTCCTGGAAGCGCACGATCTCGGCCTGCTGCTGCGGCGACAGCGCCTGCGCCTGGCCGTTGATGCCGGGCTTCTGCAGCGCGGCCAGCTGCTTCTCCAGGTCGTCGAGCTGGCCCTGCAGCTTCTGTTCGGTGCTGCGGTAGCGCTCCTCGGCGCTGCGGCGCAGGGCCGCCACGCGCTCGAACGGACGCGCGGCGGTGGCGCGGGTGCGCACGGAAATGAGGTCGGCATTGCCCACCAGGTTGTCCACCGCGTTGTAGACGAAGTCGCCGTTGCTGGCGAAGGCGTTGAACACCGGCTGGCCCAGGAAATCACTCACCTGCACCCACAGCCGGTCGGTCAGCACGTCGGTGTCGGCCACCACGATGAGGTTGACCGGCTGCGCGCTTTGCGCCAGGTGCTTGTCGCCCTTGCGGTCGGGGAACGCGGACTTGAGCGGGCCGGTGAAGCGCGCGGCCAGCACGAAGGGCTCACCGCCGGGCTTGAAGCCGTCGCGCAGGCGGCCCGGGTCGGCCACCGAATCGCGCACCTGGCTCACCAGCGCCTGCGCCGACGCGCTGGAGCTCTGCGCCAGCGCCGTCATGGCCAGGGTGGATTCGCGCGACAGCGACAGCGAACCGGCGCTGGACAGGTTCAGGCCCTGCAGTTCGCCCGACACCACGTCGTCCTGGTTCAGCGCGTCCTTGCCCAGGCCGAGCACGGCCAGGTGCCGCACCGGCAGGCCGTTGGGGTCGGGCTGCACCTGCAGCGCGTGCTTGTCGTCCAGCACCACGCGCGTGGCGTCGTACTGGATGCCCCAGGCGGCGAACAGCGCCGGCAGGTCGGAGCTGCGCGGGATGGCCAGCGACAGCGGATCCAGCGGATCCACCGCCGACTGGTCGGCTTCCGAATCGGGGTCCACGAACACCAGCAGGCGGCCGCCGCGCAGCACGAACTGGTCAATGGCGTACAGCGTTTCCTCGGGCAGGTTGCGCGGATGCACCAGCCACAGCAGGTCCACGTCGTCGGCGATGCTGGTGGGGTTGCCCTGGAAGCGACGCAGTTCGAACAGTTCGCTCACCTGGCGGTCCACCACCCAGCCCGGCGTGGTGCGGCCGGTGGGGTCGGTGGACGGACCGGTGGGCAGGCCGCTCACCAGGCCCACCACGGGCAGCGCGTCCACGCTGAGCGTGGACACCAGCTTGGCCACGTCGTATTCGAGGAAGGCTTCCTTGTCGGGCTGGATGAAGGGCATCACCGTTTCGCCGTCGGTGCTGTTGATGCCCACCAGGCCGAAGTAGAGTTTCTCGCCCGTGCTGCCCAGCGGCACGGCCTGCAGGCCGTAGGCGGCGGCCTGGTCCTCGGCCTCCGAGAACGGCTCGGGGTCGATCACCTCCAGCGTCACCTTGCCGCCCGAGCGCGCGGCGATTTCTTCCAGCAGCTCGCGCACGCGGGTGGCGAAGACGCGGAACTGCTGCAGGTCGCGGGTGGCGTGTTCGGAGTAGTACAGCTTCAGGCGCACCGGTTCGTCCACGCGGCCCAGCACGTTGCGCGTGCCTTCCGACAGCGTGTACAGCTGCTTCTGCGTCAGGTCCAGCCGGGCGCCGCGCAGCGCCACCGAGGACAGCGCCACCAGCGCGACGAAGCCCAGCGCCAGCAGCGCCAGCGCAAAGAGGGGAAACAGACGGCGGTTGTTGGCGTTCATGGCGTCAGTCGGCCTTCTTCAGGTCGATCACCAGCACCGTGGCGGCCAGCCAGGCGGCGATGCACAGCAGGAAGAACACCACGTCGCGCAGGTCCAGCACGCCGCGGCTGATGGCCTGGAAATGGGTGAGGAAACTCAGGCCCGCGAACGCGTCCACCCAGGCCTGCGGCGCCCAGCCGCGCACCAGGTCGAGCGCCATCGGGAAGCCGGCCAGCAGCATCAGCAGGCAGATCACCACCGTCAGGATGAAGGCCACCACCTGGCTGCGCGTGGCCGCCGACAGCGCGCTGCCGATGGCCAGGAAGGCGCCCGCCATCAACCAGCTGCCCAGGTAGCCGGCCAGGATGACGCCATGGTCGGGATTGCCCAGCCAAGCCACCGTGACCCACATCGGGAAGGTGAGCGCCAGCGCCAGGCCCAGGAACGCCCATGCGGCCAGGAACTTGCCCAACACCGCCTGCCACAGCGCCAGCGGCAGCGTCAGCAGCAGCTCGAGCGTGCCCGACTTGCGCTCCTCGGCCCACAGCCGCATCGCCACCGCCGGCGCCAGCAGCAGGTACAGCCACGGGTGGAAGCGGAAGAAGGTCTGCAGGTCGGCCTGGCCCGCTTCGAAGAAGCCGCCCAGGTAGAACGTGAACGCACCGGCCAGGGCCAGGAAGATGACCAGGAACACCGCCGCCAAAGGCGTGGCGAAGTAGCTGTGGAACTCGCGCTTGAACACCGAAAGCACCGCGCTCATGGCTTGGCCTCCGCGGTGGTGATGCGCCGGAACACTTCGTCCAGCCGACCGCGCTCGGGCTGCAGGCCGGTGAACGCCACGCCGCGCTGGCGCAGGCGCTCGGCCACCGCTTCGGACACCACGGGCTTGCCCTGCGGGAACACGTACAGGCGGCCGTCGCCGGCGTCCTGGTGGAAGCCACTCACGCCCGGCATGCCGTCCAGCGCGGCGCGCGCCGCGATGCTGTCGCTGGCCAGCAGCGACACCGCGCCCTGGAAGCGCGACCGCGCCAGCAGCTCGGCCGGCGTGTTGTCGGCCAGCACCTTGCCGCGGGCCACGATCATGGCGCGGCTGCACACCGCCTCCACTTCTTCCAGGATGTGGGTGGACAGCAGCACCGTGCGCTCACGCGCCAGCTCGCGGATCAGGGTGCGCACCTCGTGCTTCTGGTTCGGGTCGAGGCCGTCGGTGGGCTCGTCCAGGATCAGCGCAGGCGGGTCGTGAAGGATGGCGGCAGCCAGGCCGACGCGGCGCTTGAAGCCCTTGGACAGCGTGTCGATGGGCTGGTGCAGCACGTCTTCCAGCGACAGCCGCTTGAACACCGCCTGCATGCGCTCGCGGCGGCGCTCGCCGGCCAGCCCGCGCACGTCGGCCACGAAGCCCAGGAAGCCCTCGGGGCTCATTTCGCCGTAGCCCGGCGCGCCTTCGGGCAGGTAGCCCAGCGAGCGGCGGGCGGCCATCGGGTCGGTCTGTACATCGTGGCCGCAAACGCTGGCGGTGCCCGAGGTGGGCGCCAGGAAGCCGGCGATCATCTTCATGGTGGTGGACTTGCCGGCACCGTTGGGGCCGAGGAAGCCCAGCACTTCGCCGGGCTCGACCTTGAAGCTGATGCCGTCCACGGCCAGCAGGCGGCCATAGCGCTTGTGCAGGGCGTGAGCCTGGATCATCGGGGGGGGATCTCGCGGGTTTGTACGCCGGAAATGACAGGGCGGGCACTAGGCCCGCCCTGCGTGTTGCTTATGCGGCGGCCGGGGCTTCCGGGGCCTCGGCGGCGGGAGCCGCCTCGGCCTCTGCGGCCGGGGCGCCTTCCGCGGCCGGATCGGTCGGCAGCGGCGCGATGATGACCGGGGCCGCCGGATCAACGTCGCCGACCTTCACCGGCCAGTAGATCCGGAACTCGGCCTCTTCCGACAGCATGTCCTTGATCGGGTCGAGGTATTCCTCGTACGGACGATCCCAGGTGGTGGCACCGCGCACCATCGCCCAGGCCTTGGCCAGGTCGCGCACGCGCGGCAGGCCCGGCGACGGGCCGGTGTAGGTGGTGGTGGCGGCACGCATGGCGGGCAGCTGGGCGTAGACGACCGGGCCTTCGACCTTCACGTCCAGCAGCTCCAGCGGAGCGTTCGGATCGACCGGGGCGGCGGGGGCCACCGGGGCTTCCGGGGCGGCCTCGGCCACGGCATCGCCTTCGGCGGCGGCGCCTTCGGCAGCGGCATCGCCTTCGGCAGCGGCGTCGGCGGACTCGACCGGCGCCGGGCCGGTGCCCTTGCGGCGGATCGGCATCACCACGTCGAAGCCGTAGGTGTCGGTGCTGAACTCGTTGGTGACGATGCGCATCGGGCCGGCGGCTTCCAGGCCGCTCTTCTCCATGACCTGCTCGATCCACTTGAGCTGGTTGGTCATGGCCAGGGCGATGTCGTCATTGGCGCGCTTGGCGGCGGTGGTCACGACCAGGGCGTTGGTGGCCGGCAGGTCGGTGAACGAGAAGCCCGGCTCGTGCTGGCTGTAGTCGAAGCGCGGGATGGTGGCGAGCAGGTTGCTCACCTTGCCCAGGCCGGCCTTGATTTCGTCGCCCACGTCGCGGGTGACGTACAGGCCGGCGTAGCGGCCGATCAGGTTCCAGCCGTAGTCCACCGTGTAGCGCTGGGTGATCTTGACGTTCTGGTTGCGCTGGCCGGTGCGCTCGAAGCGGAAGGTCATGCGCTTCTTCTCGCCGCGCGAGCGCGTGTCGAGTTCGTACACGATCTTCTCGCCCGGCACGTCCTCGACCAGCAGCCACGAACCGCGGCCGATGGAGCCCTGGGTGGACTGGAACTCGAGCTTGGCGCCAACGCCCTGCTCAGGACCCGAGGTGGTGAGCTGGATGCGCGGGTCCTTGTTGACCAGGGCGTTCCAGTCGCGGAAGCGCGTGAAGCTGCCCAGCAGGTCGTTCACGGTGGACATCGGGCGATTGGTCTCGACCGAGTGCGACACGGTGCGCGTGGCGGGCAGGAACAGGCCGATCACCACGAACAGCGCGATGACGATCAGCAGCGAAACAAGCCATTCAATAACTCGGGTCATTCTTGGGTTCTCCGGGACCGGTCCCCGGCGGGTTGACGTGCCCTGCCGCAGGAATCCGGGAGGATATCAGGTCATGCCGCCGGCCGGCAGGGGTTGCCGGAAAACACCCGGAAAGCCGCGCCGCTGCTGGCTGCGGCTCAGACCAGCTTGAGCTCGAAGGCCTTCAGGACGGCCCGGGTGCGGTCGCGCACACCCAGCTTGGACAGGATGTTGGACACGTGGTTCTTGACCGTGCCCTCGGCCACGCCCAGGGAGTTGGCGATCTCCTTGTTCGAGAAGCCGCCGGCCATCAGCCGCAGTATCTCGGTCTCGCGGTCGGTCAGCGGGTCGGGCTGGTCGAGGCTGACGAATTCGTTCTGCAGGCCCTCCAGGCCCGACAGCAGGCGCTGGGTGACCGCGGGCTGCACCAGCGAGCCGCCGTCGGCGACGGTCTGGATGGCGTTCACCAGCTGGTCCAGCGACACGTCCTTGAGCAGGTAGCCGCGCGCGCCGGCGCGGATGCCGGCCAGCACCAGCTGGTCGTCGTCGAAGGTGGTCAGGATGATGGTGGGCGGCAGCAGGCCCTTGGCCGACAGCGCCTGCAGGGCCTCCAGGCCCGACATCACCGGCATGCGCATGTCCATCAGCACGACGTCGGGCTTGACCTGCGGTATCAGGTCGACCGCCTGGCGGCCGTCGGAGGCCTCGGCGATGACTTCGATGCCTTCGGCCAGCTCAAGCAGTGATTTCACGCCCTGGCGCACCAGGGTCTGGTCGTCGACCAGGCAGACACGGATCATTTGGCGTTCTCCAGTGGCAATCGGATGTCCAGCGCGAAGCCCTGCCCGCGCCCGGTGATGATGTCGACGCGGCCGCCGTAGGCCGCCAGCCGCTCGCGGATGCCGCGCAGGCCGTTGCCCTGGGCGGCGTCGGTTTCGGCGCCGCGGCCGTCGTCGCGGGCCTGGATGCGCGCCTCGGTGGCGTCGCGGGCGATGCTCAGCCACAGGGTGGACGCACCGGCGTGGCGCACGGCGTTGGTGATGATTTCCTGGGTGCAGCGCAGCAGCACGTGGGCGCGCTCGGGATCGTCAATGCTCAGCGGCTCGGGCAGGTCCAGGCGGATGTCCAGCGCCGGCACGCCTTCCACCAGCGTGCGCACCGCGCCGCTGAGGTCCATCGCGCCTTCGTCGCGCATCTCGCTCACCGCCTCGCGCACGTCGGTGAGCAGCAGCTTGGCCAGCGTGTGGCTCTGGCGCACGTGTTCCTGGGCGCGGCCTTCGGTGAGGTGGCCGGCCACTTCCAGGTTCAGGCTCAGCGCCGTGAGGTGGTGGCCCAGCAGGTCGTGCAGTTCGCGCGAGATGCGCACGCGCTCGCTCATGCGCGAGCTTTCGGCCAGCAGGGCGCGGGTGGCGCGCAGCTCGGAGTTCAGGCGCCGCTGCTCCTCGCGGGCCTGGGCCTGCTGCTTGGCCACCAGCCCGATCACCATCGCGAAGCTCGAATAGCCCACGTACAGCATCGCCTGCAGCACCGCGAAGCCGGGCGTGAAGCCTTCCATCTGGCTGAACACCGGCACCAGCGCCACGTGCTGCAGCACCAGCCAGGCCACGCCCACGCCCAGGGGCACCAGCCACAGGATGACGCCGGCGATGATCATCATCAGCACCGC
>Ga0075158_10002450_pt1 | contig 13467 bp, 8 predicted proteins | sample JI91814BDNA_FD_70968 | JGI IMG/M metagenome (GOLD analysis project Ga0075158, IMG submission 70968) | Wastewater effluent complex algal communities from Wisconsin, to seasonally profile nutrient transformation and Carbon sequestration -... | ecosystem: Engineered > WWTP > Effluent > Algae... | reverse complement strand
CATTTACCAATTGACGATTGCCAAAAAATTTATCCTCGAAAAAAACCAAATATACAAGGAGTTACAGAAACATGGCATACAGGCTATTAAATGCACGCCCGAAAATTTGTCGTTAAGTACAATAAATAAATACCTGGAGTTAAAGTCGCGTGGACAGATTTAATTAAATGCTTTGGTATTTCTAAACGAATTTTGTTATTTTAGTTCAAATTATGTTTAACCTCTAAAAACAAAAATTATGAATTGGTATTTAATGGTACTTAGAAATTACGCCGGCTTTAGTGGAAGGGCCCGCAGAAAAGAGTATTGGATGTTTTATCTGATCAACGTCATCATTTCCATTTTACTCAGCATTATTGGGGCTGCGATTGATTTTGTTTTCTTGGGCAACATTTATTCTTTGGCCTTGTTGGTGCCAACCATTGCAGTGGGTGTGCGACGCATGCACGATACCAATCACAGCGGCTGGTTTCTTCTGATACCTTTTTACAACCTTTATTTATTGTGTATCAACGGTGATGCCGGCGAAAATAAATATGGCGCCGATCCAAAAGGAGGGTCTTCTTTTAATTCCGATGCCCTCGACAGCCATTTAACCAATTAAGGGTCTACAGCGCTTTTCTGCTGATTCCTGTCCTTCGGAGCCGCTATTTGTGAAAAATAGTGGCTCTTTTTTTGTAATTTGCGGGCGATTTCAAAACCCCTTCATGAAACCATCCATTCCCAGAGGAACCCGCGATTTTGGCCCTGCAGACATGCAGAAACGCCTGTATGTGCTCAACCTCATCCGCCGGCAATTCGAACTTTTTGGTTTTCAACCCATCGAAACGCCTGCCATGGAGAATATCTCTACCCTCACCGGAAAATATGGGGACGAAGGCGATCAACTCATTTTTAAAATTTTAAACAGCCGCATCCACGAAAGTAAAAACAAAGATTTGCTCAAAAAAGAATTCGAACTTTCACTCGAAAGCTCACGCAATTCCGAAGAACTTACCGAAAGAGCCCTGCGTTACGACCTTACCGTGCCCTTTGCCCGTTTTGTGGTGATGAACCAATCACAACTCACCTTTCCATTTAAACGGTATCAAATTCAACCCGTTTGGCGCGCCGATCGTCCCCAAAAAGGTCGTTACCGCGAGTTTTACCAGTGTGATGCCGACATTATTGGCAGCGATTCCTTATTAAACGAACTCGACTTAATAGCCATGATGGATAAGGCTTTTGCAAGTTTGAATCTACCGGTTATCATCAAATTCAATAACCGTAAAATTTTGAGTGCCATGGCCGAACTCATTGAATCGCCCGAACAATTGATTCCCCTTACGGTGGCCATCGATAAACTTGATAAAGTTGGGATTGAAGGCGTGAACAAAGAATTGCGTGAAAAAGGATTTAGCGAAAAAGCGCTTCAACTCATTCAACCCCTGCTTGATTTTAAAGGCAGTAACCAACAAAAAACCGACATTCTCAGCCGTGTGCTGGGTCATACCGAAGCAGGCAAAAAAGGGTTGGAAGAGATTAGCTTTTTGCTCGAACATGCCACACTTACAAAAGCCACGCTCGAACTCGACATTACCTTGGCCCGTGGATTAAATTATTACACCGGTACCATTTTTGAAACCAAAACCAATGCCGGCACCTTTACGCCCAGCATTTTGGGTGGCGGACGCTACGACGATCTCACCGGTGTGTTTGGTTTACCCAACATGAGCGGCGTGGGCATTTCTTTTGGCATCGACCGTATTTGCGATGTGATGGAAGAACTTCAACTCTATCCCGAAGCCGTGAGTAAAACCGCCTCCTGCACAGTACTCTTTACCCATTTTGATACGGCTACCCAGTACCACTGTTTGAGCCTTGCCGCAGCCTTGCGCGAAAAAGGAATTTCCTGCGAAGTGTATCCGGATGTCACCAAAAAATTGGGTAAACAATTTGACTACGCCAACAAAAAAAACATACCCTTTGTTTGCACCGTTGGCAGCAACGAAATGGCAGCCTCTACCTACTCGCTTAAAAACATGAACAGCGGAGAACAAACACAACAAACTTTGCCACAACTACTAGAATTCCTCAGCCAACACGCATGATTTACACCATTGACCACAAAAAACGCCTCAGCCTTGCAGACCTCGAACAATTTGTGTTTGATCCTGAAGCTCGGGTAGAACTCTCCTCCGCCTCTCAGCAATCTATTCTAGCTTGTAGACAGTATCTCGATAAAAAGTTACAGGACAACCAAAGGCCCATTTACGGCATCAACACCGGGTTTGGCTCACTATGCAACGTGGTGATTCCAAACAACGACCTCGAGCAATTGCAAGAAAACCTGGTTAAAAGCCACGCCTGCGGAATGGGAAGCGAAGTGCCTCAAGTCATTGTCAAATTAATGTTGTACCTCAAAATACAATCACTTTCTTACGGCAAAAGTGGTGTGCAACTTCAAACGGTTCAACGTCTTTGCGATTTTATTAACCACGGTATTTACCCCGTGGTATACACCCAAGGTTCTTTAGGTGCCAGTGGCGATTTAGCTCCTTTGGCACATTTGTGTTTACCTATTTTAGGGATGGGCCAGGTGAACTATAACGGTTCGCGTGCTGAGGCAAAAGAGGTATTGGCCCAATGTGGACTAAAGGCTCAAACCCTCACGTCTAAAGAAGGACTCGCACTTTTAAACGGCACCCAGTTTATGGGAGCCTACGGTGTGTATAACCTCCTACAAGCCAAACATCTGAGCGCAGCGGCCGACCTCATCACCGCGCTCTCCATCGATGCCTTTGATGCACGCATTGATCCTTTTAAAGATCATTTGCATACCATTCGTCCGCATGCCGGACAGCTCCTCACGGCCAGAGCCATCCGTGCCCACTTACAAGGAAGCGAAATAGTGAACAGACCTAAAACGCAGGTTCAGGATCCTTACTCCTTTCGTTGTGTGCCACAAGTACACGGAGCCAGCAAAGACACCATTGCCTATGTAGAATCGGTGTTTGAAACCGAAATAAATTCGGTGACTGATAATCCAACGGTATTTCCTGAAGAAGATGAAATTTTAAGCGGGGGGAACTTCCACGGTCAGCCTCTGGCATTGGCCCTCGACTTTTTGTGTATCGCCATGGCCGAGTTGGCGAATATTTCCGAACGCAGAACCTATCTGTTAATTTCGGGGCAGCGTCAACTTCCGGCATTTTTAACGCCTAATCCCGGATTACATTCGGGTTTTATGATTCCTCAATACACCGCTGCCAGCATCGTGAGTCAAAATAAACAGTTGTGCAGTCCGGCCAGTGTAGACAGTATTGTGAGCAGTAACGGACAAGAAGATCACGTGAGCATGGGTGCCAATGCCGCTACCAAATGTTTACAGGTGATAGAGAACGTAGAAAAAGTATTGGCCATTGAGTTACTGAATGCCGCACAAGCCATTGAATTTCGCCGACCGCTCAAATCTTCTAACACGATTGAAAGCCTTTTGAGTCGCTTTCGCAAAACCGTGCCTTTTATGGAAAAAGACACCTTGGTATATGAACTCATGCATCGCTCACAACAATTCGTGAGAGAACAAATCAGTCGCTAACAAGCGGCACATCCCATTAGCACTGCAGATGCCAACGCTTCCACATAACTTCCACATTCGAAAACTGGTTTGGCGAGTTTTGTTGGTAGTTCTTTTGCTCAACTTCAGTGAACCACTCTCCGCTTGCCAATGTCCGCTCACCACACTTAGTTTGAAGGAATCCGATAAATACGAACTCATTTTTAAGGGCAAGATTGTTTCGGTAAAAAACTGTGAGGGTAAATTTGGCGAAGCGTTATTTGAGATTGATGAATTGTACAAAGGCAATGCCACACCAAAATTTACGGTCTTGTTTGAGTGTGGAGGCGAGTGTGCCATCGGATTTAATGCCGGGGAAGAATGGATCATTTACAGCCGTTACAAACAAATCAACAACGCTTTGATGGATTGGTGCAGCCGAAGCAGAAAGTTCTTCAAGTTCGACAAAGAAGATTTTTACACAGAAACCTATGGCAACGATTACGAGGACGAGGTTAAATTTCTCCGCGATTCGCTCAAATTGCACCGTTTGCTGAAAGAAGAAAAAAAAGACGATAACAACCGCAATAAATTGCCGGGACTTTCAGACACCATTTACCTGCTTTTAGGTTCCATTGCAGCCGTGGTTATTTTTTTAATTCTGGCGCGTAGGTTCAAAAATTGATTGACTTTTGAATCTTTTATGGTATTTAATGGTATTTGTTTACTTTTATTTATCAAGTACCAACGCATTATGAAATCAATCTGTATTCCTCTTATAGTCGCCTCACTACTCTTGTCTTGTCAATCAAGCCCCAATAAAAGTGATGCTTCAACCGGCAACGATACTATTAGTGCCTCAAAACCAATTCAAAAAACCGCCATGCAAAGGGTTATGGACAGTATCATGAAAGCGAATCCCGGTGCCACAATTTCATTTGAGGGGAGTGATTCTACTAAAATCGATGCCTCAGAAACCAGCAATTTAGATCCCTCTAAAATTCATCTTCTCAATGCCAAGGTGGTGGATTCATTGGTAAAAACGTCTAAACAAAAATTCACCCTTTTACATTTCTGGGCCACTTGGTGTCTTCCTTGCAGAAAAGAATTTCCGGCACTCGTGAAAGAATCAGCCGGTTTAAAAAACACCGGTGTTTATCTAGTTTCAAGTGATTACGATTCGGAAGAACAAAGAAAAAAAGTGTTGGCTGTTTATCAGAAACTTGAAACGAACTTGCCCCTTTACCTGAATGAATTGAGCGACAAAACAGATGGCATGGGCACCCTTTCGCAACAAAAACTTTTAAAACAACTTGGTTTAAAAGAACAAGGAGGCCTTCCGTTTAATGTAGTCATCGAGAACAAAAGTAACGGAGTGGTCTTTAGCACGCTCGATTACAAAAAAGCATTTGAGTTTGTAATGCTCCAGAAATAAGCTGCTTTTCTAAAACAACACCCTGTATTGAGGGATCACAAAAAACCGCAACTGGTAATCGGTCTTGATGGTTTTATTGACTAAGTCGTAGGTTGGTCACGGGGTAAAACTATTGAATGAGCATAAGGAAAAAAGGCTGTTCTATTGGTACTAAAGTTGTGCCTTAAATTACACTTGTTTACCATCACCGATAAACCACAAATTTTTTGCTCAAGGTCTCTTGCTTGGCATTTTTTAAACAAAGGCTATATACCCCATTGGGTAGTGAAGAAGTGGAAATGAGCGTTTTTTCTGTTTTAAATAAAATATCCTCCACACGTATTACCTGACCAAGACTATTGTATATAGACACAGAGGTGAAATCTGAAAATAAATGAATGTTGCTCACCTGTAATTCTATACTCTGGTTAGCAGGTACCGGAAATATTTTTAATTCTTCATTCTTAACCAATAATTCCCCAAATCCCACTGCATCCTTGTAAACAATCACCGTATCCCATTTTACATTGCCGCAAATTTCCTGCCTCACCACATAGGTACTGGTTTGAGTAGGGCTCACCCAAATACCGGCCGCGGTATCAATAGCCGGGGTTGTTGGTGTGATGGTAATAGGCAATTTATACCACATACAGGCTTCATCAATACCCACATCTCTTTGTCGTCCTAGGTAGATGGTAGTACCGGGAATACAAGTGGTATCGTGGCCGGCGAAGGCGGGTAAATCTATGTCGATGCAAGAGACGTGGTCGATGTTAAGATCAGAAAAATTATAGAGTGTAAAAGTTGGGTTTACACTAACAGTTCCAGTTTGGATATCCGTCGAAAAGTTGCCAATAACAATGTGTTTTTCATTTCCGTTTGCAACAAAAGTCCCAGTACACAAGCTCCATCCTAGAGTATCAATCGAAAATATGTTACTAGGAATCTTTACTTGTGGAGTCAAATAGGTTACTCGAACAAAACCTTTTGTAATTGTATCTAAATTATCGTCACCAAAATATGTGCCAAATGAATTAATGCCAAGTGTCGAATTATTAACTTGATTATAGTAAAATTTGACACAATATGTTTTACCAGATTCTAAGTTGCCTTTTAAGCGATTTCGGAAATAGCCTCTGTTTGGGTTATTAGGACATGGCGGAAGGCATAGGAAGGCGGTACTTCCAAAACCAAATCCTTTATATGGCCATTGATACCTCGCACCTGAATTGTCGTTCGGCATATTCGCATAACATGTATGATAGAGTTTAATTCCATTTCCAATTGAATCTAATGTTCTCCATCCAACAGCTGTTCTAATGCTATACCCCCAAACGCATGGATGATGCTCTTCAAAACCACCATTTGTTACATAATTGGCAATTTGAGTGTACCCTAAATTGCTACATAAGAACAATAAAACAATTGATTTAAAAATCAATGCTTTCATTTCGAGATTATTAATTTTTTAGTTTGGCTAAAACCGTTTTGATCTGTAATCGAAACCAAGTAGATGCCATCAGGTAAAATAATTCCAACGGACGCAGAATTAATCAAATTGCTTATTGATTTTGAATAAAGTATTCTACCGGTAATATCTTTAATTCGAATATAAAGTTCATTTGATTTAGATTTTGTATTAATATAAAAGACATCATTTGCAGGGTTTGGGTAAATCATAAAACTCAGTTTAGACTTAAACTTTATCTGTGTAGTTTCGTGTTCCAGAAGTATTGTTTTTAAGTTTAGCTCTGAACTGTCAAATTTTGCAGGTCTTGCGGAGTAACCGCTAGACAAGCATTCCTTATCGTCGTATATAATAATTGATTTAGTAATTAAATCGTACAATGCCCTCGCTTTATATACTGCGGGCCCATCCTTGAATGGGCATTGCATAGCTAGCACTTCTAAATCTGATAGCGCACCGGTTGAGAGACTATTGGTGGTGATATATGAATAATACAATTCAAAAAAGGATTTGTAATTTGACTCAATATTGGAAGCAGGCGAAAAGTTACTAATTGATGTATTAGCATCTGTAAATTGACCTGTCGCCAGCAAATCTTCTATTTCACGAACAAGACCTAGAGCAGATGAAATGTTGCTGTTATAAAACTCATGTATCGTATCATTATTCATTACTATATTAGTATCTTGGTCAAGCGCAAAAAACAAAAGGTATTGACTAACCTCTTGTTCGTCTTCTTCAGGACTTCCAGTTAACACGATTTGCAGGGCCTGGTAACTCATACCATATTCGTCAAATTCATGTTCAGGCAATGTATAACAAGGGATAATAGTTTCGGAGTTTGAAACAAAAAGTGAAGCGTTATCATATTGTTGAGGAGTAGATCCTGCGCTACTATTATTTATTGGAGTAAATCCTGAAATTGCCCTTACATAAAGATGAGAATTGCTAGCCCAACTATTCGCGTCTGTGTATGTGTGATACCTTCCTGTCCAATCGCTCGATGTGGCAGATTGCCAATAGTTATCTGAAGGGTTTGTAGCATCACCCTGCTGACTTATTCCTCCAATTGCACCAGTATTACTAAGCTGCAAGCCTCTGGAGTTTGTGAGCATGGTATTTTGGCGCCAAATCATACCTACATTTGTTCCACCAAATTCCATCCCAATAGGTAAATTAACCACACTGTTGCACCGTGCAGAACTAACTGCATTATCCGCATTATACACCCCCCTTAAGTCTGACGTTAGTCCAATCGTATAACCAGTCACAATGTTGGAGTTAACAACACTATGATAATTATGCGTGTGATTAACACCCCACTGTGAGGCTAAACTAAAATCTGGTAAAATGGTAATAGTATTATTTGCGGTTGTTTTAATATGGCTATCTGTTCCAAAATTTAAAACTGTAGCTCCTCTGTATACACGATCAAAAGTATTATCCATAATATTTAAACCTGTCGTGGTATACGTCACTCCGGGATATGGCATGGCCTGAGGTGAGTTGAGATTGATTATATTTTGAAAATGCACCCCAGTACCTAAATATTCGTTGTTAGAAATGACACTCTGAGTAGTTGGTGCAAACAAATTGCGTTTTACATTAAAGGTTCCCCACATTTGTCCATACGGAGATGGGGTTTCAACAATGGAATTGATTCCGAAGTTACAGAAAACCCCTGTTTTGAGATTCAAAAACTTACTATCCAAAATTTGATGCTCCAAATAACGATTACTATTCTCATAAATTCCAAATACACCAACCGTGTTAAACGTTGGAGTTTGTGTGCTTTTAAACTCAGCGTATTGGGCATAAAGCCAAGCCTGATTGATGGCTTCAATACCTATGTTACAATTGTAAAAGCGGTTAATGCTCATGCCGGATGTGTTGTTTGGATTAAGTGCGGCAGGTAAATTAAGAGTAAGCAAAGAATTATACACAAATCCATTTCCAAAATTGTTAATGGCTTTTATACCAACTCCCGGTGTATTGAGGTTTTGTAAATTTTGAAACACATTGTTGAAACTGGCTAAGTTACTGTTTAAAGCATATATCCCTATGTTGTGCGCATCAAATAAATTAAAATAAGCCGTATTAAAGGGATGACCTATATTGACAGAATTAGTTGCATTGCCAGTGGTATTTCCAACGTTGATGAGTTGAATAGCTGTTTGTGATGTTTGATTTGAATATGGATTTTTTAGATTCATGATTGGGTAACCGTTTTGCGCCATAAATGGCGGTGCAAGACCTGTGATTGGTAATATTGCTGTCCGTAAATCGGCATTGGAAGAGGCTGTTGTGTTAACCGTGCCTGTTTGAGGCCAACTGGTTAGCGTAAAAGGCAAATCTCTGCACGTGAACACGCACTCAGAAATATGAACCTGTTGAGGGGAAGAAGGAGGTAGTGAATAGTTAGAAATACTAAGCGAAATATAGTTTTTATTAAAGGTGGTTCCCGAAAGCAATACATTTCCAACAAAGGAGGCAGAACTTGTGTTAGGCAGGCTGATGGCAATTTTAGCGTCTTCAATTAAATTATTACCACCAATGCCATTTGCGGTAATGTTTCCTCCATTTTTTACGATAATACCATCCCACATATCAGAACCACAGGCCAATAAATGTGCGTTACTTATTACAAGACCTGCTCCATTCTCTATTACAATTTTTACATTCGGAGCAAATTTAATTTCCCCTGTTATATTTAACTGGTTTGATGGTGAAACGGTGACGTCTTGCGCCACAAATAATGGACCGGAAAACGTTGCGTTAGTTGAAATAACAGATGGTGTAACAGCTGAGTAAGCCGATTGGGTGCAACACAAGGTTGAATTACTCACAATGGTTATGCTATGAATTTGCGTTGCTGAGCAGCCCGTGCCAAGAGTATAAGTGTATGAAATGGTGTGAGTGCCAGCACCCAATATTGGTGGTGAATTAAAATGATATTGCCCACCTGAATAAGTTACACCATTCCCTGTAAAGGTACCTACCACCGATCCATATTGCTGCAGATTGGCAATACTTGTATTTAAACAAACCTGCGTGCTTGGCAAGGCAAGTGTTGGACTAGGGTTTGGCATTAGAGAAATATCATCGATAAAACAGGCGATGTAATCGCTTGAGCCTAAACTTGACATACCGTTGGTCTTTAAATGGTCAAAACCAATAAGAAGGGTATTTAAATTTGAAGTAAGATTTGATGGAACAGTAAACACAGAAGTAAATTGAGCCCAAGTTCCAGAGGCCGTTACAGTAAAGTCTGTTAAAGGAGTTAAACCGTTTGGAAAAATAACATTCGGAAGAATATTATAAGCATTGTGGCCCGCAATGCTTATGACGCAGGGATCGTTCGTTGGATTCCAATTTGCGGGAGAATTGGCCGAATTGGCACGGTTCAATATCCACAATGAAACTTGATATGTTTGCCCAGGAACAAGTGGATTGGTCAGTGGTGTCTTAATTGCATCTGAGGTATTAGTGTTTGATCCAAAATACTTTTTCAGTCCTACTACACATTTATTTATACTGGTACCATTATGACTATTTATTGCAGGACTATATCCCATAGTATTAGTACCTAAATCATACCCACTGGTTGAAGTGCAACCTGCTATGAGAATACTTGGACCACTCAAATAATCCTTAAAGCAATATAAATTCCCGGTAAAGCCCGGCATCATAATACCGCAACCTGTAGAGGGGTAATTCTCAAAACTACCATTTTCAACAAAATCGCAACTGCCTGAAGGAGTACAACCGGGTTGGACAAAATTAATAAACACGTAGGTTGGATTTCCTAACTGACCCGAAACATGAACAGGTAAATACTTTAAAACAACTAAACCTACCCCAACACTATTGGCTGTAATTGTTATATTCGTCCCCCCTGTAATAATGGAAGCATTATTCGTGATCAATTCCACACATGACACACTTAAAACACCAGATGGTAGATCATTTGTTAGTAAATTGGCTAATGGAAGAACATAGGAGTTCGTGGTGGAAATATAATTATAAATTCCATTTGAGATTCCATCATTTGCCCCATAAATCGTCAGTGCAGGGTTGCATGCACCACCTGAATATGTTTTAAAGGAATTATTACCATCAATAACCACTGTCGCGCCTGTGGCTGTGCTGCTTGTATATGTGGAGGCCACCGAATATCCTAAATCACACAGTACATTTTTTTCCTCCTCTTTTAAATATCGTTTTACATAACAACTTCCTGTATTCACTGAGTTACTCATAACAAAATAAAGATCATTATAACCTGGTGAGTTTGGAGTTGGTGTGCATGCGCTACTAAAACCTGCAGGTGAACACATATCTTCAAAATGATGAAAGCTGCTCGCTTGAGAGTACACAGCAGGTGTAAACACATGAATTCCAGGGTTAGGGTTAGTGGTACTTACATATTTTAACGCATTTGAACAGACTGTAATATCCACTGGGTTTCCTGTGGTTGTTCCTAACATGGTCGTGGTATTGAGCGCGTAAGTTAAATTACTGGCATAACATGAAGTTGTGGGAGCTGATAAAACTGGCGACCCTGAATTATCTTTTAAATAGGTGTCGTATTTTGTAAAATAATTATTAGCTGCGCCTAGTTTTGAAAAACCTGTATTACTTAATAAACTTTGAAAACCCAATAAATGTGTGACTTCATGCAACATGGCCGTATAAAAATCGAATTTACTACTGTTGATATTCACTGAATTAGTATTATAATTCCAGTTCAGATTTGGATTCACATCTATGTACCCATAGTACATCGTGTTATTTTGTGGAAAAATGACTATTGGAAAATTAAGGTAAGGATTTACACCATACTTCAATGCTTTTTCAACTTGGCTATAAATTACCCCTTGGTTTGGATTTAAAGGAAAGTTGGGGTACAAATAAATAGATCCTGCCGTAGCAATTCCACCCGATTGGTTATTACATAAAATATGAATTGGATTGGCAGTGATAGTAGGTGGAGAAATTATTAAGCCTGAAATATCTTGCAATACCTGACAAATAATCGTTTGGGCGGCTGTTGAATTTGCAAAAAGACTACCCGGGGCAAAATGAGCAATAAATTTACCTGCCTGACAACTTTGTGTTGGTGCAGCGGAAATGGTTGTTGTGCCTCCTGAACCAATCACTTTAGTGCTCGATAGGCTCAAATTAGAATAATGGAATTTATTCCCATAACTATCCTGGACAGTATCTAATAACCTTCCTGGCGAAACGATTAAATCACTTTGCGAGTTTAGATTTCCAATGAAAATTAGGAGAAGGATTGCAAATAAAAAAGTAATTTTTTTCATGTTTACAATTTTAAATTATTCACAAGTTCAACATAAAGGTATACCATTTTTTGAATAAAACAATATAGATATGTGAGATTAACATTTAATAGAGGTCGTTTTTTAAATTAACAGACACTTCTATTTAATTCAATAGGCCAATAATACCGAGTCCTATTATTAACAATCACTCGAAACAATGTGCAAGAATAACCCATTGCAAACGCAGTTCCTAAAAAATTGCTTTTGATGGTAACCTAGCGATTTGTTAAATTAATTCATTATTTACAGTTTTTAATATGATTCCCCACACCCATTATTCATTCTTCATTTGCGATTTTCAATTAACGCTGTGCCTCCAGAATTTAAACCCCCGGAATCTGCGCCAGGGGTGGAGGCGGCAGCCCGGCGCATACAGGCATTGCTGCGGCAAAGGCGCGGAGGCTTTTGGCCATTAGAACAAAAGACCCCGCAGCCGCCCAATGATTCCGAAAGCCGCAGCATGCCTGTAAAGACGGCTATAGCCGACAACCCGGCCCCAAAAAGCGAAGGTTGAGAATGCATCCGTTCCTTCGCTTTTTGGGGAGGCGCCCTCTAAAATAATATCTTGACTTTAAACTAAAATATACTCCCTTAAAACAACACCCTGTATTGAGGGATTACGAAAAACCGCAACTGGTAATCGGTTTTGATGGTTTTATTGACTAAGTCGTAGGTTTGCTGAAACACGTTTAAGTTGCGGGTGATGTTTTGTATGTCCACCGTAAACTCGTGTGTAACCCTTTTACTATTGAAGCGGTAACCGGGTTTTACATCCAACCTAAAATACACCGGATACTGCAATTCAAAAGCCCTGGTCACGTCGCGTACTTCATCTCCTCTGAGTTTACTGGCCTCAAGGTCGATGGGCGTGTAACGTTTACCTCCGGCATAGGTGCCTCTTACATCCAAACTCAACACATGTTTTTCTTTGATTTTTATTTCTTTTCCGGCCAAGGCGTTAAACACAAAATTTCCGTTAAACGCTGTGTTTCGCAGCACCCCATCGCTGCCTTTGTATTTGCTTTCGAATACACTGCCGGTGAGTAAAAAGTAATAACCCTTGCTGTAGAATTTTTCGAGGGTCAATTCCAATCCGTAATTATAGCCCGTGCCGGTGCTTACCAAATTGTTCACGTTAGGAGAGGTAAAATCGGCACCCAGGTTCAAGGCAGAAAAAAAACCGGGCGTGCTCTTTACCGGTGCATGGTAAATGTATTGGTAATACAATTCGGTTTTGATGCGGAAATCGGAGGCAAAATTGTTGTCGTAGGCCAGCACCGCATGGGCGGCTCGCGTAAAGTCGAGGTTTCTATTGGTCTGCACGCGTTTGCCATTCACACTATCACTCGCAAAATACAAGTAGGTGGGTTGCAGCTGACTGTGCAAACCTGCGCCAAAACTCATTGCTTGTTTGGTAGTGATGTTGTATTTTAAACCTAGGCGTGGTTCTAAGGCATTGGATTGGTTGAGTAAAAAGTACTGGTTGCTGAGTCCGGCGTTGATCAAAAAATTATCGCTGAACTTGTGTTGCCATTGCATAAAACCGCGTAGCAAAGAGGTTTGGCCTTTGTAATCGCGCAGGGTGATAAAGGTATTATTACCAAACACAAAATCGTTGCTGTCCACAAACACGGTGTTGTAAAAATCGGCATACACCCCGGCATTCAGAAAATCGCGCGAATTAAACTTTTTGTTATAGGTG
>Ga0075158_10002447_pt1 | contig 13481 bp, 10 predicted proteins | sample JI91814BDNA_FD_70968 | JGI IMG/M metagenome (GOLD analysis project Ga0075158, IMG submission 70968) | Wastewater effluent complex algal communities from Wisconsin, to seasonally profile nutrient transformation and Carbon sequestration -... | ecosystem: Engineered > WWTP > Effluent > Algae... | reverse complement strand
TGTGCGGTCGAACTGATCGGCGCCGCGCTACAGAACCAGCGCCGCTTCGCTGGCGGGCGGCTCCAGCGGGCGGATCTGATCGGCGATCGGCCAAACACCGCCAAAGCTGCGCCCCGGCTCGACCAGCCCGTGCTCCTTCTCGATCGCCTTCAGATCGTAGCTGTAGGGCCGCTCTTCGACCGAATAGAGAATGCCGAGCGCGATGAAGAAGCCGAAGCGGTCTTCCAGCGCCGGCGTCGCGCCCATCAGTGCAATGGGCAGGTTGAGCGAGGTCGCGCGCCGGACCCACGCGAGGAATGCCGGCCCGTCGGCGACCCGTCCTTCATCGAGCCAGATGAGAATGCCGGCCACGTCGCTGCGGTCGCCAAGATCGGGCAGTCCTGTGTCGACGCGGTGCAGTTCCGTGGTGAGCCCGATCGCCGTCAGCGCAGGCACGCCCAGCCGCGCGCCAAGCCCATCCGGCTGCCCGTCGGTGACCACCACGATCGTGCGCGGCAACGCCGCCCCACGCGCGGCTGTGGCGGCGCCAAGGCTCGCAACGACGAGCGCGACAATGATGAAAATGCGGACCATGGACTCAGGGCGGCACAGGGCTGCCGCACACTGGCCCGGTGGCCGCGCCAAATCATCGAAAGGTTAAGGAGAGGGTTAACCTGTGGACGCTCAAGCGGTGTCTGCGTGAACCGGTATGGTAAACCGCACGATGGTCCCCCGGCCCGGCGCGCTCTCGATGGCGAGCCCGCCGCCGCCGAGTTCAACCAGCGCCTTGGCGACCGCGAGGCCAAGGCCCGTACCGCGCGCCGCCTCGCCGCCATGGCGCTCCAGCTGCACGAAGGGCTTGCCCAGTTTGGGAATGTCGGCCGGATCAATGCCGCAGCCGGTATCTTCCACCGCCACGACGACAAACCCGCCATGGCTGCGCGCCCGCACGCGCGCTGCGCCGCCACGGTCGGTGAATTTCACGGCGTTGGAGAGCAGGTTCAGCAGCACCCGCTTCACCGCGCGCGGATCGGCCGCAGCGATGAGATCGTCCGGCACATCGATCAGCACCTTGACGCCCTTTTCGCCGGCGCGCTGCGCGACCATGCGGATCGCCTCAGCCGCTGCCGCCGCGACGTCCAGCGGCTCGGGCGACAGGCGCACTTCGCCGGACTCGATCTTGGACATGTCGAGAATGTCGCTGATGAGGTCGAGCAGACCCTGACCGCTCGTCACCACGTCGCGCGCATACTCGACGTATTTGGGATGCCCAAGCGGCCCGAACAACTCCGCGCCCATGATCTCCGAGAACCCGATGATCGCGTTCAGCGGCGTGCGCAGCTCGTGGCTCATATTCGCCAGGAACTCGGTCTTGGCGCGGTTTGCCTCTTCGGCGCGCTGCTTCTCTGTCTCCAGGCGGCCCGTCAGCTTGGTCAGTTCGATGGCCTGCCGCTCCAGCAGACCTTGCGACTTCTCAAGCCCCGTTACGGCCTCGCGCAGCTCCAGCTCGCGGCGGATGAGTTCGGCTTCCTGGTTCTTCATCGCAGTTACGTCGGTGAAGACGGACAATTCGCCGCCATCCGACGTCGTGCGGTGCGAGGCATGCAGCCAGCGCCCGTCGATCAGCAGCAATTCGTCGCTGCCGTCGGGCAAGCCTTCCAGCTTGCGCACCTGCCAGCGCTGGGGATTGCCGTTGGCCTCGGCGCTCTCGCCGGGCTCCAGCAATGAGCCCATCACCCGGCCGCGCTCGGCGCCGGGTTCGGCGTCGATCTCGGCAAGACCCGTGAACTCGCGGAACCGCCGGTTGGAGATCGCGAGGCGCTGGTTGCGATCCCACAGAACGATGCCCTGCGGCGCGTTTTCGATGGTCTCGCGCAGGCGCACCTCGGCGGCCGAGCGGCGCGCCTCGGCCTCGCGTTCGTCATTGATGTCGGCCGCAACGCCGGAAATCGCCGCGCCATCACCCGGCTGCAGCACGAACCGCACCCAGGTCCAGCGGCCCTCGCCATGTGCCAGTCGCACCGCCACGCTCGACGGGCGGCGCGAGCGGCGGGCCTGATCCAGCGCATGGCGCAGCGGCGGCCCGTCCTCGGGGTGGACGAGGCGCATGAAATCTGACGAGGCGATGGTGCCGGCCTGTGTGGCACTGCCCATCAATTCAACAAGCGAGGGCAACACCGTCACCGTCTCTGCGGCGGGGTTGAACTCCGCGACGCCCGCGCGAGCGCCAGTGATCGCGGCGACATAGCGCTGCTCGCTCTCGCGGAGCGCGTGACGCGTGAACGCCACCTGCCGCGACTGCCCGGTCAGCGCCGCTGCCAGGATCGAGCCGATGGCGATCGGCCCGGCGATCAGCATCGCAAAGAGCCAGATCGATCCGAACCAGGGCTCCAGCGAAACGTCGGTCGGCTGGGTCGCGGCGACCGTGGCGCCATAGCCGGGCACATAGGCAGTCGAGACCAGCGCCTGGCCTTCGCCAGCCGGGACATATTTGACGCCGGGCCGCCCGTCCGCGCTGGCCGCGGGCGAGAAGGGCAGGGCGACGCCCAGTTCTGCCGGCGACATCGCCTTGCCTGCACGAATGCCGGAGACGATGCGGTTCTCGCCGTCGGTCACCACAACCGTGGTATCGGGCGTGTATGAGCCAATGCGTTGCGCCAGCTTCCCGGAATCGATCAGCGCAATGGCGATCCCGTCAAAGTTGCCGTCGGCGTCTGTCACCCGCACGAACAGCGCAATCGGGCTGGCGCCGAGTTTCGGGTCGGCGAACGGCCCAACCATGCGCACCAGCTTGCCGCCGTCGCGGATGAAGGCCTCATAGAAGGGCTGGTTGGTGAAGAACTGCGGATAGTCGGCCTTGCCGGTCTTGCTGGCGCGCAGCATCCCGTCCGGGCCCAGCAGCACGATATTGACGATCATCGGCTCAAGCCGGGTCAGCGTGGCGAGCGCCGCGTCTGAACCCGGCTGACCTGAGCGGGAGGCGCTCACCGCGAGCGAGAGGATGCGCTCGGTTCCATCCATGACGTCGCGCACCGCCATCGCGGCGCTCCACGCGACATCGGTGATGCGCAACTCGGCGGCGCGAAGCTGAACCTGATGATCGCGCCTTACCTGCAACAGGACGGCGGCGGCAATGGCGAGAATGATGAGTCCGGCGAGGATGATCGCACTTTTCGGATCGGCCCTCAGCCAGGCGGGAAGGCGGGCGCGCGGCGCGGCGGCGTCGGTCGCCGCAATGGCTCCGCGCTCCATCTCGCTGGCCTTGGTCCCCGCCGCCATAACCGCCCGTAATCTGCGCCGGTCCCGCCCCGAACGATCCGGCGCTCTCGAATCGTTAAGCAACAATTAGGGCCACGCGGACTCATGTCACGCGCGAATCGCTACCCGATCCTTAACGAGCGGTTACTTTCAGGCAGCGTGACTCAAAAGACTCACTTTGACAGCGCCGCGACTCATCCAAGCGCGCGCGTCGCGATTTCGAACAGATTCTTCGACAGCCCTTCGGTCCTGGCGACTCGCTCGATTTCCGCCCGCATCTTGTCGGCGATGCTGGGCGAAAAACGCCGCCAGCTTTCGAATGCGCCGAAGGTGCGCGCCGCGACCTGCGGGTTCACCTTGTCCATCGCCAGCGCCTGATCGGCGACGAAACGGAATCCTGCGCCGTCGGCATCGGTGAAGCGCAACGGGTTGCTCATCGCAAACGCTGACACCAGCGCGCGGAAGCGGTTCGGGTTCTCCATCGAGAAGTGCGGATGCGCTGTCAGCTTCTTCACGGCGTTGAGCGTGCCGGGCAGTGTGGATGCCGCCTGGACGCTCATCCACTTGTCCATCACCAGCGGATTATCGCGCCACTTCGCCTCGAACGTATCCAGCGCCAACTGCCGCTCCGGCGCGTCGATGCGCGACAGCACGGACAGCGCCGCCATGGCGTCCGTCATGTTGGTCGCTGCCGTGAACTGCGCATAGGCCAGCGCCGCCGCCTCCGGCCCGCCAGCCTCGGTCAGCAGGCGCAGCAACGCACCGCGCAATGCGCGCTGCCCAGCCTGCGCCGCGTCGGGCGCGAACGGACCGCGCGTTTCCGCCGCTGCATAGGCGGCGCGCGCTTCGGCGTTCAGCGCCTTGCCCGTTTCGGCAATCAGGAAACTGCGCGCGGCATAGGCAGCCGCCGCATCTGCAGTGCCTGCCGGCATCGCCTGCACCAGATCCGCCACCGACGGCGGCGTCAGCGCCAAAGCGGCAAACGCCGGATCGCGCGGCGCATCTGCGATGATCAGGCGATAGGCCTCGATAAGCGCCGGATCGGCCTTCAGCGCACGCCCCGCCGCTGCATCGGCTGCCAGCGCCAGCAGATGCCGCTCGGCATATTGCTGTCCCGCCTCCCAGCGGTTGAAGAGATCGCCGTCGCGGCCCATCAGGAAGGCGCGGTCAGCATCGGAGATATCCAGCGTCCATTTCACCGGCGCCGAGAATCCGCGCCCGATCGACGGCACCGGCTTCTCGGCGACATGCACGAAGCGGAACGTCTGGGTGGCTTCGGTCAGCGAGATGACGCGCTCAGTACCGGCCGGCGCGTTCTCGCCTTCAAGCTGCAACGGCAGGTCGCTGCCATCAGAGCCAACCAGGCCAAGCCGCACCGGAATGACCAGTGGCTGCTTCACCGGCTGGCCGGGCGTTGCCGCGGTCGCCTGCGTCAGCGTCAGCGTGAAGGTCTGCGCATCGGCGTCGTACGCCGTCGTCGCTGTGACCTCGGGCGTCCCCGCCTGCGACCACCAGCGGCGGAACTGCTTCAGGTCGATCTTCGCCGCATCCTCGAACGCGACCGCGAACTGCTCCACCGTCGCGGCCTCGCCGTCATGGCGGTCAAAATACAGATCGGTCGCCTTGCGGAAATCTTCCGGACCGGTCAGCGTGCGCAGCATCCGCACCACTTCCGCGCCCTTCTCATAGACGGTCGCGGTGTAGAAATTGTCGATCTCGATATAGCTCTCGGGCCGCACCGGATGAGCAAGCGGTCCGGCATCCTCCGGGAACTGGCGCGCCCGCAGCGTCTTCACGGCGTCGATGCGCTGCACCGCTTCGGAACGCTGGCTTTCCGAGAACTGCTGGTCGCGCAGCACCGTGAAGCCTTCCTTCAGGCACAGCTGGAACCAGTCGCGGCAGGTGACGCGGTTGCCCGACCAGTTGTGGAAATACTCGTGGCCGACGATCCCTTCGATCAGCTCGAAGTCGAGGTCAGTCGCGGTCTCCGCATCGGCCAGGACATACTTGTCGTTGAAGATGTTGAGGCCCTTGTTCTCCATCGCGCCGAAATTGAAGGCGGCGACGGCGACAATCATGAAGATATCGAGGTCGTATTCGCGGCCATAGGCCTCCTCGTCCCACTTCATTGAACGCTTCAGCGAATCCATCGCGTAATGCGCGCGCGCCTCATTGCCCGGATCGACATAGACCCGCAGCGTCACCGTGCGGCCCGAGCGCGTGACGAACGTGTCCTCGATATGCCCCAGCTTCGCCGCGACCAGCGCGAACAGATAGGCCGGCTTCTTGAACGGGTCTTCCCACACCGCAAAATGGCGTCCGCCCTCCAGATCGCCCGACGCGATCAGGTTGCCGTTCGACAGCAAGACCGGATAGGCCGCCTTGTCGGCCTCGATGCGCGTCTTGAACGTCGCCATCGTGTCGGGGCGGTCGAGATAATAGGTGATGCGGCGGAAGCCCTCCGCCTCGCACTGCGTGCACAGCATCCCGTCCGAGACATAGAGGCCGGACAGTGCGCTGTTGGCGGCAGGCGAAATCTCCACCTCGGTCGTCAGCGTGAAGCGGGCTGGCGGGGCCTTGATGAGCAAACCCTTTTGCGTGAGTTCGTAGGCGTTCTCGTCCAGCCCCACGCCGTCGATCGCCACCGATTTCAGGGTCAGCTCCTCGCCGTCGAGCTCCAGTGGCGGCGTGGCGCTGCCCGTCGCCTCGATCGTCAGCGTCGTGACAACGCGCGTCGCTTCTGGCTCCAGCCGGAAGGTCAGATCGGTGGTGAGAATGCGGTAGTCGGGCGCGCGGTAGTCCGCGAGCTGGATCGCCTGGGGAATGTCGGTCTTCATCCGCGCCTTATAGCGGCGCGCGCACGGCCCCGGAATTCAAATCCGACGTGAGGCGGCTCAGGCCGCCATTTCCGGGTCGCTGTCGATGGCCTTGACGATCTTGGCGACGTCGCGGGCGAGTTCCAGCATCGAATCGGGCAAATGCTCCGCTTCGTTCTTGGCGGCGTCCAGCATCGCCATGGCAAAGGAATACAGCTTGCCCGAATTGGCGATGAGCCGCGCCTGCGCTTCGATCTTCTGCGGGCTGAGGTCGTATTCCGCGCCCGGCACGCGCCAGCCGCCCCAGTCGGTCTCGCCTGTCACGACGACAGGGAAGGTGCCGGGGAAGGGGTGATGTGACGAGTCCTCCGGGGCCTGCCACTTGTTGCGCGCGCGGATGATGCGCCATGGCGTTGTGGCAACGTCGAACTGCGTCGTCGTGGCCTGTTCGCCCTGCAGTTCATCGGCGCCGAACTCGCGGCCGAGGCCAACGTCGTAGTAGATGCGGATCGGCTCATCGAGGCCCTTGGCCCATTGCGGAACGACGCGCTCGACCAGGGCCCAGGTGCCCACGGTCTTCACATAAACCCGCTGGTTCTTGTGATATTGAGCCTTTGCCATGAATCCGCTCCGGCGGCTGAGAGTGCCGCAGGCCAAGGGTGCCAGCCCCGCTCCTAAAGCGAGGTTAAGGCATGGCTTGGGTGGAACCTGCGCGCCAGCAAGGCGTTAGGGATGGAACCTCGCGGAGGCAGCCGGTTTTCGGCCGTTTATTCTGAACGGATGGTCAGACAATTCTCGCGCAAGTGTCGCTGCGCTTTCATCCCCGCCGGGCCTAGTCTCTTAGTCTCAACTGCCGCCTCAAGGAGCGCGCCATGAACCGATCACTCTTCGCCGCCGCATTCGCTTCGGGACTCGCCTTCGCCGCCCCGTCCTATGCGGCTTCGTCCGATGTCGAAGGCAACTGGGATGCCCAGTCGCCGGCCTCTGGCGGCCTCGCCCAGATCGACATCAGCTATGACGGACGCAACTTCCAGGTTCGCGCGGCCGCCGTCTGTTCGCCGCGCCCCTGCGAATTCGGGAATGCGACAGGCACGCCGCTTCTGCCGCCGGGCCGCAACAATGTCGGCCGCGACATGACGGGCATCTCCGCCAGCTTCAACGCCTCCGACGCCAACCGCCAGGTCATCGCAACCGTCGCAGGCGGCAACCGGCTGACCGTCACCACCATCCAGGCCTATCGCGACGGCCGTGCGGCGACGATCACCACCGAAACCTTCCGCCGCGCCAATCGTCAGCCGGACGTTCTGGCTGACTGTACGGCCATTCAGAACAATCTCCGCATCCGTTTCGCGGGTGGCGAATGGGCGCTCTCGCAGGGCAACCAGGATCTGGCGCGCTTCGACACGCCGGAAGAGGCGGGCTATGCGCGCTTCCTCGTCGCCATCCAGGGCCTCAAGCAGAAGTGCGAGATCGCCGAGGCGGGCTTTGAGTACTGGACGCTCGCCAACGGCACCTTCCCGCAGGGCGCACAGGCCGGCGAATACTGCCAGTCGGTCCCGTATCGCCAGATCAGCGTGACCAAGTCGGGCCGCAATTGGTCGGTGCGCAACGGCAACGCCGTCCTCTACACGGTCGCCGACCGCTACATCGCCGACACGGTCGCCAAGACGCTGGTCGACAACCGGGTCTCGGCCCAGTGCTTCGTCGGCGAGCAGGGCCGTGGGCTGACCTATTTCCGCCGCTAGAGCATCATCCGAAGAAGTGGATGCCGGTTCTTCGATAGGATGATGCTCAAACGCCCAAAAAGACGGAAATAATCTTCCCCTGACGCTACGGCCGCCCGGTTTCCGGGCGGCCGTTTCGTTTTGCGCCGGATTTCGGCCTGCGCTAGCCTCCCCGGCAACAAGCAACAAAGCTGCTGGGGAGACCGACGTGAATTTCGACTTTTCCGACGACCAGAAGGCGCTGCGCGATCAGGCCAGCCGCTTCCTGAAAGACCGCTGCCCGCCCAAGGCCGTGCGCCGCATTCTGGAAGGCGGCGACGTGTTCGACCGCGACCTTTGGAAGGGCGTCGCCGAGATGGGCTGGACCGCCACCGCGATCCCCGAGGAATACGGCGGTCTCGGCCTTGGCTATCTCGAACTCTGCGTGATCGCCGAAGAACTCGGCCGCGTCGTCGCGCCGATCCCCTTCGCCTCGTCAGTCTATCTGGCGACCGAAGCGATCCTTCTCGCAGGCAGCGAAGAGCAGAAGCAGAAATATCTGCCGCGCCTCGCCGCCGGTGAAATCATCGGCACCTTCGCCAATGCCGAAGGCGCCAGCTCGCCCTCGCCGCGCACCATCAAGGCGACCTTCAAGGGCGGCAAGATCGACGGCGTGAAGACGCCTGTCGCCGACGGCCTCGCTGCGGACTTCGCCGTCGTGCTGGTCCGCACCGGCGACAGCGGCGACCGTTCGCTTTCGCTGGCCATCGTCGACCTGACCGCAGCGGGCGTCACCCGCACGGCGCTCAAGACGGTCGATCCGACCCGCAGCCAGGCCGAGATCAAGTTCGTCGGTGCGCCGGCCGAACTGCTGGGCGCGCAGGGTGAAGGCTGGTCGATCACCGGCCAGGTCTTCGACCGCGCTGCCATCATGCTCGCCTTCGAACAGGTCGGCGGATCGGATAGCTGCCTCGCCATGGCGAAGGACTATGCGCTCGGCCGTTATGCCTTCGGCCGCCAGATCGCCTCGTACCAGGCGATCAAGCACAAGCTGGCCGACATGTATGTGAATACCGAGATCGCCCGCTCCAACGCCTATTACGGTGCCTGGGCGCTCTCCACGAATGCGCCCGAGCTGCCCGAAGCTGCGGCCGGCGCGCGCATCTCGGCCATCCAGGCCTACGACTATGCGTCCAAGGAAAACATCCAGACCCATGGCGGCATGGGCTTCACCTGGGAGCTGGACTGCCAGCTCTTCTTCCGCCGCGCCAAGAACGATGCGCTCAGCATCGGCCCGGCCCGTGTGTGGAAGGAAAAACTGGTGACCCAGCTCGAACGTAAGAACGCTGCCTAAGAACATCGACACCGGAGAAACGTCATGGATTTCAACGACACCCCCGAAGAGGCAGCGTTCCGCGCCGAAGCCCGCAAATGGCTCGAAGCCAACGCGCCGAAGGACACCAGCGCCCCCGCCAACGAGACCGAAGCGCTGAAGCGCGCCAAGGCCTGGCAGGCGACAAGAGCCGGCGCCGGCTTTGCCAAGATCACCTGGCCCAAGGAATTCGGCGGCCGCGCCGGCACGCCGATCCAGCAGGTCATCTACAATCAGGAAGAGGGCAAGTTTAACGTGCCCGGCGGCTTCTTCGATATCGGCCTGGGCATGTGCATCCCGACGCTGATGACCTACGGCAAGCCCGAAGACCTCAAGCGCTATGTCGGTCCCGCCCTCAGGGGCGAGGAGATCTGGTGCCAGCTCTTCTCCGAACCATCGGCCGGCTCCGACGTCGCGGGTCTGCGCACCAAGGCGGAGAAGGACGGCGATGAGTGGGTCATCAACGGCCAGAAGGTCTGGACCTCGGGCGCCCACTATTCCGATTTCGGCATCCTGCTCACCCGCACCAATCCGGACGTGCCCAAACACAAGGGCCTGACGATGTTCTACATCGACATGAAGGCCCCGGGCGTGACTGTGAAACCGATCAAGCAAATCAATGGCGGCGCCAACTTCAATGAGGTCTTCTTCAATGACCTCCGCGTGAAGGACAGCCAGCGTCTCGGCGAAGTGGGCGACGGCTGGAAGGTCGCGCTCACCACGCTGATGCACGAGCGCCTCGCCGTCGGCGGCGGTGCCGGCGCCCGCGGCCCCGATGCGAAGGAAATCCTCGAGCTCGCCCGCGCGACCGAACTGGAAGACGGTCCCGCCATCCGCAACGCCGCGGTGCGCGAGAAGATCGCCGACGTCTATGTTCGCACCCAGGGCCTCAAATACACGACCTACCGCACCATGACCGCTCTTTCGCGCGGCGCGCAGCCGGGACCCGAGGCCTCGATCGGCAAGATCGTCTCCGCGCCCAAGCTCCAGGACGTCGCTGGCTTCGGCATGGACCTGCAGGGCGAGGCCGGCGTCGTGATGGACGGCGACGGAGCCGAGTTCCAGCAGTCCTATATGTGGGCGCCAGGCCTCCGCATTGCGGGCGGCACGGACGAGATCCTCAAGAACATCATCGCGGAACGCGTGCTGGGTCTGCCCGGTGACATTCGCGTCGACAAGGATCTCGCCTTCAAGGACGCCCCCAAGGGTCGATAAGGCGACGATGATCGCACAGGCGACAGGCGGTCTTCGCTTCACGATAGACCTGCCCAATCCGCACGAGCCGCGCCGTTACAAGGCGCGGCCGCTGACCGAAAACGACGAGGGCGCGGCTGACGAACTCATGCGTCACGCGCCCGGCGTCCATCGTCACAAACCGCCGGCGGAATCGCCCGAGGCCGCCACGGCCCGCATCGGCGTGTTCGACGACATGCGCGTGCTGCGCGCCTTCGTCGATCTGCGTGCCGGTGCACCGACCGCCGATTCCTGCTTCGTGGAGTTGATGGTCGTCGACCCGCGCTACCGCCGCGCCGGGCTCGGCACGCATCTCTTCAACGCCCTCGCCGCCGAGATGAAGGCCGCCGGCGCCCGCCGCATCGCGCTGGAGGTGGACGACGACAACGAAGGCGCCGTCCGCTTCTGGACTCGCCTCGGATTTACCGAAGGCCCCGCACGCGGCGACCAGCGCACCTTCCAGCGCTCCCTGAACTAGGCCCGGAGAAAGTGTGATCTGGCGCACAGTGTGGGCCAGATCACAGTGCTACACCTCCCTTTGTCCTCGGGATCGAGGATCAACCAGTTGAGGGAGAACCCAAGTGAAGACGATTTTGTCAGCGCTCGCATTGTCCGCGGCCATGACCGGGGCAGCGTCCGCTGAGGACATGTATCTGAAGGTTTTTGGCGGCGCGGCGCTCTCGCCCGACCTGGAATGGGAAAGCCTCGATTACGAGATGGACACCGGCTACAGCGCCGGCGCGGCGCTCGGCTGGAACCTCTCAGGTGGTTTCGCGCTCGAAGGCGAGGTCGCCTATCACGAGTCCGGCTATTCCTGCTGCAATTCGGATGCGTCCCTGTTGAACCTGTCGGTCAACGGCATCTACACGTTCGGCAGCTCGGAAACGCTGAAGCCCTATGTCGGCGCGGGTCTCGGCTATGGCCAGATCAACTATGACGGCTCGGCAATCGGCGAGGGCACGGGCGAAGACTGGGTCTTCACCTATCAGGTGATGGCTGGTGTCCGCGCACCCGTCGCCACCAACACTGAACTCGTTGCCGAATATCGCTATATCGGCGCCGAGGAGGGCGAGGACAACGGGCTCAACTGGGAATACAGCGCCCACGTCCTGTCGGCCGGACTGCGCTTCAACTTCTGATCGCGGTTTGCGTTCGGGCCAGCCCAACCCCCGCACCCCCAAGGCCCGGACACAAAAAGAGCCCCACGTTCGCGTGGGGCTCTTTCGCATTGAGGTATCGGATTCAGGCCGTGAAGAACGGCCGGTCGCCTTTGATCGTCACGCGCTCCATGACACGGCGCTGCGGGAAATAGTCCGACGCCGCGAAATGCTGGCTCGACCGGTTGTCCCAGAAGGCGAGGGCGTTCGGCGTCCAGCGGAAGCGGCACTGGATCTCGGGATTGGCGGCCTGCGCGTAGAGATGCTCGAGCAGCCAGTCGCTTTCCTTCTTCGTCAGCCCGTTGATGCTCTCGGTGAAAGCGGTGTTCACATAGATCGCGCGCTTGCCCGTCTCGGGGTGCGTGCGGATCACCGGATGATCCTGCACCGGATACTTGGCGCGCAATTCGTCCGCTTCCTTGCTCAGCCGCTTGGCGAACACGCGGGCGATGTCGTGCTTGGCGGTCAGCCCTTCGGCAAACCGCTTCATCTGCGGCGACAGCCCGTCATAGGCCGCCTCCATATTGGCGAACAGCGTGTCGCCGCCCACCGGCGGAATCTCGATCGACCGCAGGATCGAGCCCAGCGACGGCGTCGCCCGCCAGGTCACATCCGAATGCCAGGCATTCTCCTGGCCCTTGGATTTTTCGCCGTGCTCGATGCGCAGAACTTCCGGATCGGGCTGGTCCTTCGGCGTCGCGGGATGGATTTCCAGATCGCCGAAACGCCGCGCAAACGCGATGTGCTGCGGGCGTGTGATGTGCTGGTCGCGGAAGAAGACGACCTTCCAGTCGAGCAGCGCCTGGCGGATCGCCGCGATGGCAGCATCGCTCAGCTCTTCGCGCAGATCGATCCCGTGCAGCTCGGCGCCGATCACCGGCGACAGCGGCTTCAGATCAAAGAATGTCCCGGCATCCACTTTGACGGCGAGGTTCATGGCCTATCCTTCCGCGATCGGTTCCCGCCCCAAGGCATGCGAGGCTCTGACGGCTGCCAGCCTTGGCGCGAGAGCAGCCTAGAGCAATCCGCGCGGGCTATTGTAACGATTTACCCAAACCGGGTTCAGCGCCCCGCCCGTGCCGCGATCCAGTCGCGCAGCGGCTGGAACACCAGCTCCGGCGCCGTCTCGGCAACAAGAACGTCCAGATGGCCATAGCCGTCCAGCACCATCATGGTGACGTCCGGCGATCCGCTCTTTTCGGCTGAGTGGCGCACGTTGCGCTCCCATTCGGCGCCCATGCCGGACGAGGCGAACACCAGCACCGGCATGGTCATCTCGCCCCAGCCATCGTCCAGCGCAGAGCCCGGATCGTCCGCCGTCTGCGAGGCGGCTTTCATCTCGACATCCTGGATCGCGGGGTAATAGCGGTCATAGGCCCGCATCAGGCGCGCCAGCACCTGCGGCTGCGAGATGCCGCCTTCCGGATTGGCCAATGCGCCCGGCCCCCATGCTGATTGCAGCACATGGGCCAGCTGGGCCCCGACATTGGCGAACCCCGGCTCCAGCGCCGGGCTGTCCGGGTTCTCGGCCGCCGCATCCATCAGCGCCTGCCGCGCGTCCCATCCGCGCCGCCCGCCGACATCGCTCGCCCAGATTCCCTTGGCCTCCAGCGCCGCAACAGCCGCAGCGGCGTCATAGGCTTCGCCTGCGGCCGCTTTGAACGAGGCATCCAGCACGATCAGCCCGGCAAGGCGCTTGTCTTCGGCGGCCAACGCATAGGCGAAGACGCCGCCCCGGCTGAAGCCTGCAACGAACACCGGCGCCGCCCGGCTCTCGCGCAGCATCAGGTCGCGCGCCGCCCGCACGTCGCCCATGAAGAGTTCGCTGCTCCAGCCCTTCATCTCGCCCAGCGTGCCAATGGCTGTCGCCGGCGGCACCGCGTTGGTGCGGTAGTCGAGCGCGAACACGTCGATCCCACGCGCTGCCAGATAGAGCCACAGATTATGCCGTTCGTCAGTCAGC
>Ga0075158_10002445_pt1 | contig 13484 bp, 11 predicted proteins | sample JI91814BDNA_FD_70968 | JGI IMG/M metagenome (GOLD analysis project Ga0075158, IMG submission 70968) | Wastewater effluent complex algal communities from Wisconsin, to seasonally profile nutrient transformation and Carbon sequestration -... | ecosystem: Engineered > WWTP > Effluent > Algae... | reverse complement strand
CGCCTGGCTGACCGGCGTGACCTCGGGCAGCGTGACGACGAGGACCCGCGTCATGGTCGCGTCTTGCAGGCGCATGAGCGGTGTGATGATGCCCCGGACCGGCGCGTGTCCGGCGGCCTGGCGCATCACTTGTCGGTGATAGGCGCCGGTGGCGTCCATCAGCAGCAAGGAGTGTCCGGTGGGCGCGGTGTCGAGGACCACGAAGGCGCTGCGCGCCTCGTTGACCACGCGGCTGAACGCGTGGAACACGGCGACCTCCTCGGTGCACGGCGACCGCAGGTCCTCCAGCAGCAGCGCGCGGCCCTGCTCGTCGAGGCGCTTGCCGCGGGTGGCCATGATCTTGTCGATGTAGCGCTGCGTCTCGGCCCTCGGGTCGATGCGGCCGACCACGAGGCCCTCGAGGCTGCCGCCGAGCGTCTCGGCCACGTGCGCCGCGGGGTCGGTGGTGGTCAGGTGCACGCTGTGACCGCGCTGCACGAGGCCCACCGCCAGCGCCGCGGCGATCGTCGTCTTGCCGACGCCGCCCTTGCCCATGACCATGATCAGGCCGTGGCCCATGGCGGCCAGCTCGTCGGCCAGGCGCTCGAGGGGCTCGGCGGCCAGGGCGGGGGGCGGGGCCCCGACGTCGGCCGCAGGCGCCGGCATCGCGGCTCCGCCGAGCAGGGCGCGCAGCGCCGGCAGGCCGACGGTGTCGAACGGACGCAGGGGCACCTCGTCGCGCGGCAGGCGTGCCAGCGCGTCGGGCATGTGGGCGACGGCCTCGCGGCCCAGCGCCTCGATGGCCGCGGCGACGCGATCGTCGGGCTGGCTCGCCGTGAACACGCCGTTGATCACCAGGCGCTGGTTCGTCAGGCCGAGCGCGCCGAGCTCGTCGGCGGTGCGCGCGGCCTCCTGCATCGGACGCGGGTCGGGCCGCGTGACGAGCACCACCGTGGTCGTCGTCGCGTCGCCGAGCGCGGCGAGGGCCGCGTTGAAGCGGGCCTCCTGCATCTTCAGCCCGGAGTGCGGGCCCAGGCACGACGCGCCGCGGTCGTTGCCGGCGAGGAACCCGCTCCACGCCCTCGGCAAGCTGAGCAGGCGCAGCGTGTGGCCGGTCGGGGCGGTGTCGAAGACGATGTGGTCCCACGCCGACTCGCCCGCGCCGGCCAGCAGGGCCGCGAACTCGTCGAACGTCGCGATCTCGGTGGTGCACGCGCCCGCCAGCTCCTCGCGCACGGCGTCGCGTTCGGCCGCGGTGGCGCCGATCTCCATCCGGTCCAGCACGCGCCGGCGGTACGCCTCGGCCGCGGCCTCGGGATCGATGTTGAGCACGCTGAGCCCGGCCACCCCGGGCACAGGGACGGGCTCGTTGGTCAGCGTGACCCCCAGCATCTCGTCGAGGTTGGACGCGGCGTCGGTGCTGACCAGCAGGACGCGCCGGCCGGCGTCGGCGAGCGCGATGGCCGTCGCGGTGGACAGCGACGTCTTGCCGACGCCGCCCTTGCCGGTGAAGAACAGGAACCGCGTGGGCGCGGCGAGGAAGCCCGGGGTGACGCGTGAGCCGGCATCCATGCCGCCGAGGATGACAGGTGGCCCGATGCTCGTCGCACCTCTCGCGCACGCCGTGCGACGCAGGCATTTCGTTCGCGTGCAGAATGTACACATCCTGACCTTGCGTGAGTCCTGCGTCCGCGGCGACATCGTCAAGATGCTGGGATGTTTGTTCAGTGTTTATAAAGCCTTGAGTCACTGGTTCGGTTCGCCGAGAAAAACTTTCGCATCGAAGCAGGTGGTACCGTGGCGCCCGGAATGACCGCGCGAACAAAGGTCCTCGTCGTCGACGATCACGACGTCAACCTGCTGCTCGCCCAGCACACGCTCGAGGACGCGGGGTACGACGTCGTCCTGGCGGCGAACGGGATGGAGGCTCTGGCGAGGTTCGTGGAGCAGCCCGCGGACTGCGTGCTGCTCGACGTCCGGATGCCGGACCTCGACGGGTTCGCGGTCTGCGAGCGGCTGCGGTCGTTGCCCGGCGGGGCCGAGATGCCGGTGCTGTTCTTGACGGCGCTCCGCGACATCGAGACCTTCGACCGGGCGTCGCGGGTGGACGCCGACGACTTCCTGACCAAACCCGTCCGGCCGCAGGAGCTCGTCGCGCGGGTCCGTACGGCGATCGAGCTGCGGCGGGTCCGGGCCGAGCTGCGGGGGCACTACGACCTGCTCAAGAAGCAGCGCGACGACCTGATGCGGCTGCAGCTGCAGAAGGAGCGCCTGATGGCGTTCGTCGTGCACGACCTGAAGAACCCGGTCCACGCGATGGACCTGCACGCCCAGCTCCTCCTGCTCGAGGAGCTGCCGGCCGACGCGCGGGAGGCGGTCCTGCACATCCGGGCGGGCGCGCGGCGCCTGTCGCAGATGATCCTCAACCTGCTCGACGTCAGCAAGGCGGACGAGGGCCGGCTGGTGCCGCAGCGGTCCGAGGTCGATCTGGTGGGGTTGATCGCCGACGTGCTCGCGGAGACCGCGGTGCTCGCGACGGACCGGTCCATCGCGCTGCGGAGCGAGGCCGGGGGAGTGAGCGTGCGCGCCGACCGCGACCTGCTCCGGCGCACCCTGACGAACCTCGTCGAGAACGCGATCCGCTACGCGCCGGAGGGCACGGCCGTGACGATCTCGGCGGCCGTCTCCGCCGACGGGACGCAGATCCGCGTCGCCGACGAGGGTCGGGGGATCCCGGCCGCGCTGCGCGACCGGGTCTTCGACCCGTTCGTCCAGGGCGACTCCGGCAACCATGACGACCTGCGGGCGAACCGCGGCCTCGGCCTCAGCTTCTGCAAGACGGCCGTCGAGGCCCACGGCGGCGCGATCTGGGTCGAGGATGGGTCGCCCGGCGCCGTCTTCTGCTTGAGGTTCCCCGATGGCGAATGACACGACACCACCTCCCGAGGCCCCCGACTTCGCGATCCTGTTCGCGTCGGTGCCGGACTGCTACCTCCTGGTGCGGTCCGACCTGACGATCGTCGCCGCCAGCGACGCCTACCTGCGGGCGACGATGACGACCCTCGACGAGATCATCGGCCGACCCGTGTTCGAGGTGTTCCCCGACGACCCGGCGGAGCAAGGCGCCGAGGGGGTCGCCAGCGGGCGGGCCTCGATGCGGCGGGTCGTCTCGGCGCGCCGACCGGACGCGATGCCGGTGCTGCGTTACCCGATCCGGCGGCGGACGTCCGACGGCGAAACGTTCGAGGAGCGCTACTGGAGCACGCTGAATACGCCGGTGTTCGGGCGCGACGGGGAGGTCGCGTACATCCTGCACCGCGTCGAGGACGTCACGGAGCTCGTCCGGCTGAAGCGCGAGAAGCTCGCCCAGGACCGGACGCTGGCCGAGGTCGCCGAGCAGTCGAGTCGCTACAGCCGGCTGCTCGACACGGCGCCCGACGCGATCGTCATCATGAACGAGGGCGGGTCGATCGAGCTGGTCAACGTGCAGGCCGAGCAGATGTTCGGCTACAGCCGCGACGAGATGATCGGCCAGCCGCTCGAGATGCTGATCCCCGAGCGCTTCCGCCGCGGGCACCGCGACCACGTCGCCAGCTACCTGGCGAACCCCAGCGCGCGGGCGATGAGCGGCTCGGGCGAGCTGTACGGGCGCCGCAAGGACGCGAGCGAGATCCCGATCGAGGTCAGCCTGAGCCCGCAGCGGCACGGCGAACGCACCACGATCTCGGCGGCGATCCGCGACATCAGCGAGCGCAAGCGGCTCGAGGCGACCAGCCGCCTGATGTCCGAGCGGCTGGCGAGCGCCGTCGAGAGCATCCAGGACGCGTTCGCGCTGTACGACGCGAACGACCGCCTGATCCTGTGCAACAGCGTGTTTCGCCGGCTGGTCGCCGAGCGCCAGGAGGGGCCGCTGGTCGGCCGCCTGTACCAGGACGTGCTCGACGCGTGGATCGCCGAGATGGACCTCCCCGACGACGCGGCGCGGGCGGCGTTCCGCGAGCGGCGGATCGCCCAGCGGCGGTGGGACCCGACGTGCACGTTCGAGGTGCGAATGAAGGACGGCCGGCGCCTCCGCGTGAGCGACCGCCGGACGCCGGAGGGCGGCATCGTCAAGACGATCTGGGACCTGACCGACGACGAGCGGCGGTCCGAGGAGCTGCGCGAGGCGCGGGCCGCCGCCGAGGCGGCGAGCGCCGCGAAGAGCGAGTTCCTGGCGTCGATGAGCCACGAGCTGCGTACGCCGCTCAACGGGATCCTCGGGTTCGCGCAGCTGTTGCTGCTCGACCGGCGCGACCCGCTGAGCGCCCGCCAGAAGGAGCGCGTCGAGCACATCTTCCGCGGCGGCGAGCACCTGCTGCGGCTGATCGACGACATCCTCGACCTGTCGCGGATCGAGGCCGGCCGGGTGTCGATCTCGCTCGAGCCGGTCGATGTGCGCGAGGTGCTCACCGAGGTGATGCGGACGCTCGAGCCGATCGCCGAGCGGTTCAAGGTCCGCGTCGAGGTCGCCCCGTTGCCGCCGGACCTGCCGAGCGTGGTGGCCGACCGCACCCGCTTCGCGCAGGTGCTGATGAACTTCGGGTCCAACGGGATCAAGTACAACCGCCCGGACGGCCGCGTCCGCTTCGCGGCCACGGTCGAGGGCGGACGGGTCCGGATCACCGTGTCGGACACGGGGATGGGGATCCCCGTCGACAAGCAGGACCGCCTGTTCCAGCCGTTCCAGCGCGCTGGCCAGGAGACCGGACCGATCGAGGGGACCGGCATCGGCCTCGTGATCACCAAGCGCCTCGTCGAGGCGATGGACGGCGACGTCGGGTTCCGCAGCACGCCGGGCGAGGGCTCCGAGTTCTGGGTGGAGATCCCGATCGCCCACGCCACCACGGCGGTCGTGCCCGCGGTCGTGAGCTCGCCGCCAGCCGAGGCGTCGCAGGCCGGCGGCCGCCAGCGCCTCATCCTCTACGTCGAGGACAACCCGGCGAACGTGGCCTTCATGCGCGACCTGATGGGCTTCTTCGACAACGTCGACCTGATCAGCGTCCCGACCGCGGAGCTGGGCGTCGAGACGGCGCGGGCGCGCCGGCCCGAGGTCGTCGTCATGGACATCAACCTGCCGGGCATGAGCGGCCTCGACGCCCTGCGCGTGTTGCGGTCGATCCCAGAGACGCGGTCCATCCCGGTCATCGCGCTGACCGCGGCCGCCTCGGAGCGCGACCGCCAGCGCGGCGTCGACGCCGGCTTCCACCGCTACCTGACCAAGCCGGTCCGGGTCGAGGAGCTGATCGACGAGGTCAAGAAGCTGCTCGCCCGCCGCCCGGACGACGGGCAGGGCCCGTCGACGGCGCAGTGAGCGTCTGGCCGATCACGGGGTCTTCTTGCCCTCGATCACGGTGCCGACCCGCTGCAGGAGGGTCCCGAACAGCGACGGTCGGTAGCTGAGCACGAACGCGAACACCGACGTGAAGCCCGCGAGGCGGACGTACTGCTTCTGCGACGGCGCCGTCGGGTCGTCGCCGAAGATCAGCAGACCGGCGAGCAGCGCGATGTACACCAGGAAGCCGCGGAGCAGCGCGGAATTCCGCGGCGACGAGTTGTCGGCCGCGGCCTCGGCCTCGGTGTCGGTGTTCAGGTCGGCGCGCGCGCCGAGGGCCCCGAGCAGGCTGCTGAGCAGGCAGAGGATCGCGATATTGGTCAGCGTGTAGGTGCCGAGCACCAGGAGGCCGTTCCCCACGACCCCGCCGACCCCGCCCGCCAGCGCCGCGAACGCCTCGCGGTACGGCTGAGAGTCGACGAGCGTGCCGAACAGAAAGGTGACCATCCAGACCGCGATGCAGGACCACAGCAGGATCATATCGATGGGTGTCAGCGAGTACCGCCGGATGGGAGGGGAAGTCGTGGCCATGACGCGCAGTCTGCAAGTCTCGCGCCGCGGTCCCGCTGTCCTGATCAACCGCCGGCCGACAGTCGCTGGAGTTCGTCGTAACCCGGCAGCCCCGTGAGGTCCGGGATCACGACGATCTCGATGCGGCGGTTGCGGGCGCGACCGGCCTCGTCGGCGTTCGCGGCGACGGGGTGGTTCTCGGCGAAGCTGCCGGCGCTGAGGGCGTCCGGGCCGAGCCCGCCCTCGAGCAGCGTGCGCACGACGACCAGCGCCCGCGCGGCCGCGAGCTCCCAGTTCGACGGATACGCGGTCGTGTGGATCGGGACGTTGTCGGTGTGGCCCTCGACCTGGAACCTCCGCCCCGGCAGCGTCGCCAGGCCGCGACCGACCAGCATCAGCGTGTCGCGGCCCTCCTTCGACAGGCGGGCCGATCCGCTGGGGAACAGGATGTCCATGGGCAGGGTCAGGACCATCCGCCCGTCCACGACCCGCACCTGCAGCGACCCCGCGTCGATCAGATCCTTGAATCGCGCGAGCATGTCCTTGAACTCGGCCACGCGCCGGGCCGCCTGACGCTCGCGCTCCGCCGCCCCGGCGAGCGCGCGGCGCATCTCGTCGATCGACGCCCGCATCTGGCTGCGGTCCTTGACGAGCTGCGCGAGCCTCTGGCGCTCCGCCTCGAGATCGGCCGTGAGATCCTGGGCCGCGCGCTCGCTGCTCCGCGCCGCGTCGGCCTGCCGCAGGAGCTCCTGGTTCAACCCGGCGCCCCTGGCCTCGCAGGCCGCGACCCGCTGCTCGTCGTCCGCGTGCCGGCGATTGCAGCGGTCCGTCACCTCCGCGGCCGTCGCTCGCTCCGCGGCGAGCCCCTTGCGCGTGTCCTCGAGGTCGTCGGCGAGGGCGGCGTACCGGGCCTTCGGCACGCATCCGACGGCGGCGAGCAGGGTCAGCGCGAGCGCGCCGACGAGGCGCCCTTCACATTCGAATCGTCTCTGCATGGTAACGAGTCTCCGCCGCACGCACAGCAAGACGCGTGCCGGGCCGCGCGCCTGTGTCCCGATCGGATGCGCCCCGATCGAGGTGAACCAATGGTGATCGGATGCATCGTTTGCATATGCCGCCCATGGCACAGGCTTTGCTCATCAGACCCTCATGCGAATCGACGACGAACGTTCGGGGCATCCTCCCCTGTGGCGGCGTGTCCTGATCCTCGGGCTGCTGGTCGGCCTCGTCGCGCTCGCCGTCACCTCGGACGTCGTCCACGGGGCGCTCATGGGCCTGCTCGCGCTGACCGAGCGGGCGATCGCCGCCAGCCCGGTCGCGGGCGCGCTGTGCTTCGTCAGCTTCGCCGCGCTGTCGGGCATGCTCGCGTTCTTCTCCAGCGCCGTCGTCGTGCCGGTCGCGGTGCACGCGTGGGGCCCGGCGCCGGCGGCCGTGCTGCTGTGGCTCGGGTGGGTGCTCGGCGGCGCCGCGACGTACGCGCTCGGCCGGTACCTCGGGCGCCCGCTCGTCGCCCGGGTGGCGCGTAGCGGGCTCGCCCGCTACGAGCGAGCGATCACCCGCGACGCCCCGTTCGGCCTCGTCGTCCTGTTTCAGCTGGCGGCGCCCTCGGAGCTGCCGGGGTACATCCTCGGCCTCGTGCGTTACAGCTTCCCGCGTTACCTCGCGGTCGTCGCCGCGGCCGAGCTGCCCTACGCGATCGGCACCGTCGTGCTCGGCGACAGCTTCCTCGAGCGGCGGCTGCTCCCGTTCATCCTGCTCGGCGCCCTCGCCCTCGCCCTCAGCGCCTGGGCCTACGCCCGCCTGCGCCGGCAGCTCGTCCTCCGGTCCGCGGGCGACACGGCGGTCCTCCAGTCGTAGGCGAGCGACGAGCGCGCTGCAATCCACGGCGTGTGCTGCAAACGGTGCCGGGCTCGGTGGGACACCCGCGGGGGCACGCGACGCATCCGTGAGCGGCACGGGACTTGCTTTGCGTGTCGTCAGCGAATGCCTCGCCGCGGAGCACCATGAATTACCCGGATTCCTCCACCACCATCATTCCGCCCCGCGACGGCGCGGACGGAGCCCGCGGCGCGACGATCGAGCTCCACCTCGGTCGGAAGATCTCCTGCCACGATGCTGCCCTCGCGCTGCGGTTCGAGGCCGTCGTCGCGGACGCTCGCTCTGCGGCCGACCCGCGCGCCGGCACCTGCACCATCCGTCTCTCCATTGTGCCGGAGCGCGGCGAGGTCTCGACGTGTTACCTCTCCCTCGATCCCGACGTCCCGGAGCTCGCCACCGTGTCGGCGTTCGGGTACCGCATCTCGCTGCGCGACGTGACGCCATGCCCGGCAGAGGAGGGCGCACGCCCACACGAAGCGCCGAGAGCGACGGTCGTGCTCGACCGGATGAGGTCGCCCTCGTCCGTGTGATCACCGGGTCATTCGTCGGCGAGGCCGCGTCGCGGGCCGCGCTGGTCGGCGGGGCGGCATGACGGACGACATCCACGACGTGATCCTCGTCGGCGCCGGCGTGGCCGGATCGCGGCTGCTGACCCACCTGCTCGCCAGCCCGTGGCGGACCCGGAGGATCCTGGTCATCGAGCGCGCGCCGGAGCGGCACGAGGACCACGCGCTCGCGTTCTGGACCGCCGGCGCCTCCGCCCTCGACCCGCTCGTCGAGCACGGCTGGACCGCGCTCCGGTCGGTCGCTCCGGACGGCAGGGAGTTTGTCGGGCAGCTCCGCGACCATCGCTACGTTTCGACGCGTCGCTCCACCATCGTCGGCGCCGCGGCGGCCCTCGGCGGGCCGAACGTGGCGCGGATCACGGGCGACGTCGGGTCCATCCACGACGAGCACGGGCTCGCCGTCGTGCACGTCGGCGCCGCGACGCACCGCGGGCGGCTCGTGTTCGACAGTCGACGCCCGTCGCCCGGACCCGCGACGGTGCGCCTGATCCAGCGATTCACCGGCTGGGTCGTCGAGACCGTGACGCCCTGCTTCGACCCCGGGGCCGCCACGCTGTTCGACTTCCGCACGGACCAGGCGGGGGCGACCTGCTTCGTCTACGTGCTGCCGTTCTCGTCGACCCGCGCCCTCGTCGAGCACGTGGCGATCGGCCCCGTCGACGCCGCGCTGCCGGAGCCCGGAGACATGCTCCGGGGCTATCTGACGGCCCGCCTCGGCGTGCCCCCGGACGGCTATTCGGTGACGGTCCGCGAGCGCGGCGAGTCGCCCCTGTCCGACGCGCGCCATCCACGGCGAGCGGGCCGCTGCATCTGCAACATCGGCCTCCGGGGCGGGCGACTCAAGCCGTCGTCCGGCTACGCCCTCGCCCGCATCGAGCGCGACAGCCTGGCGATCGTCCGCTCGCTCGCGTCGCACGGCCACCCCTTCGGCGTGCCGCGCGACGGCTGGTGGTACCGCAGCCTCGACGCGATCTTCCTGCGGGTGCTCGCGCGAGAGCCCGCGCGGAGTCCGGCGATCTTCGCGGCGCTGATGCGCCGCCCGGACGTCACGCTCCGCTTCCTCGACGAGCGCGCCGGTCTGGTCGACCTGCTGCGGCTGCTCGTCGCCCTGCCGACCTGGGTGTTCCTGCGGGCGACGCTCGGCTGGGCGCTGAGCCGCCGCGCGCCGCCTCACCTCAAAACCGCAGCGTGACGCTCGCCGTGGCCCCGCCGCGGACGCCGCCGAATCGCGGCCGGACCTCGAGCATCCGCCGCCGCTCCCACGCCCTCCACCGGCGATGGCGGTGCACGCCGACCGCGAACAGCGGGAGGCCGACCGCGAACGCCGGGGCGCCGAGGATCAGCAGGAGCTTGCCGCTGGTCTCGCCCCAAAAACTGCAGGCCTGTTCACACGATGCACCCTCGGCGAGCGAGACGGCGCCGAGGCCCATCAACGTCGCACCGACGCCGGCGAAGATCGCCCCGTTGATGCCGAGGGTGACCCCCCGCGGGGGCGACGACGGCGACGAGACCCGATGCGCAGGCGGGAGAGATCGAGGGATCACCAGCGGAGACCCGGTGTGGTCCTGCGAATGCGCCACATCCACGGTGATCGGCACCTGGGCCAGGAATCCCAGCAGCACGGCCCGCCGCGACGATGCCTTCTTTATTAAACCGCCAGCGAGCCGCCGCGGCGCCGGTCCAGCGGTGCGCATCGGCGGGCCCGGGAGCAAGGCGCGTGCCACCCGGCGCGCCCCTGTGTGCATTGGCGGACGACGCGCGCCGCCCTGCATCTCCTGCACATCGTGCAACGATTCGACATGTCGACATTCCTCCGTCGCACGTGACACGCATCGGTGCCTCGCCGTGCAACTCGGCAAACTCTCGTGCGCAAGCGTCACCCGCGACTCTGGCCCGTGCTCAATGTACGTCGGGATATCCCTGCCTGCGGTGATATCGGCAGGGTGTGCGGGTATGTGCACTCATTGCCGAACAGCGGCGACGCGGCGGTCGATAGGCCCGGCGATCCTTCGCCCGCGTGGTTGGCACGCGGATTGCTCCTGACGTGTCGCGTTCAGCAGACCAGGAGAGACCATCATGCTTCGCACTGCCTTTGCTTCCTCGATCACCCTCGCCATTCTCATGCAGTCCGGCTGCGACGTTCAGACCGAGACCATCAAGCACACCGCCACCGGCGTCACCGCGCCGATCGAGAAGGTCGTCGTGAGCGTCGACGTCGGCGACATCAAGATCCGCCCCCGCGACGATTCGTCGGTCGGGTTCACCGGCGAGGCCCGGTGGGCGTCGCAGCGACCCAGCGTCGAGTTTCGCGCGGATGGTACGACCCTGTACGTCGACTCCGACTGTCTCGACGCGGACCCCGCGTGCCGCGTGGACGTCGAGCTGACCATCCCGCGCGGGGCGGCGCTCGAGGTCCGCGGCGGCGAGACGGCGATCGACGCGGCCGAGCTCCGGGGCGCCGCGACGCTGCGCAACGAGGTCGGCGACATCCGCGTGCAGGATCTCAGCGGCGCCTCCCTCGACCTGAGCACCGATGACGGGGAGATCCAGGGCTCCGGGCTCAACAACGCGGTCGTCGTCGCCGTGATCGGCGAAGGCGACACCCGCCTCGAGTTCGCGGGCGGGGCCGAGAACGTCTCCGTCAAGACCGACGTCGGTGACGTGGACCTGGTCGTTCCGCCGACGACCTACGTGGTCGACGCCAGGACGGCGGCGGGGTCGATCGACGTCGGGGTCAAGCAGGCGAGCTCGGCGAAGCGCAAGATCACGGCCGAGACCCGGCGCGGCGACATCTCGATCCAGCCCCAGGCCATCCTGCTCGGCGAGCCGATCGAGCTGCGCTTCGGCGAGGCGATCAAGTTCGCCGACGAACCCGTGACCCTGAAGTTCACCGAGGTGGTCGAGGACTCGCGCTGCCCGATCGGCGTGGTCTGCGTGTGGGCGGGCCGCTGCATCGTCGGCCTGACGCTCGCCGAGACGGGCGGGGACAGCCACGAGTTCGACCTGACCGTCGGCACGTCCGTCGATGCCCTCGGTTACCGCGTCCGCCTGCTCGACGCGCGGCCCCTCCCGTCCGTGCGGGTCCCGCGGCCCGAGGACGAGCGCTACATCCTGACCCTGTCGGTCGAGCGCAACTGAGGGTCCTGCCGCGCGGCGTCCGGCGCGAACCGCTCGCGCCGGACGCGTGCAGGTAGCGCCCGGCGACGTGGCGACCGGGCCAGGAACATCATGTCCGCCACGACCTCCTCGATCGCGTCGAGCAGCTGCTGGCGCTGGCTGCGTATCGTCGATCGCGCGACCGGGGCCATAGTTGAAGATATCGGGGAGGTGCGGTGATTCATGCGGGTCAGCGGCGGTAGGGGTCGGAGACGGCGGTGAGCAGCGACGACTCGAACGCGCGCAGGTCGTGCATCGTGCGGCGGAGCTCGGCGAACACGTGGGCGAGGTCCGGGGCGGCGGGGTAGAGGGTCTCCTCCCAGAGGTCGGGGCTGCGGTCGAACACGCCGGGCTTGAACAGCGCCGTGTAGAACGGGGCGAGGGTCAGGCCGAGGCTGCCCAGCAATTGGCGGTCGGGCTCGCCGAGGCGGCGGAACAGGAGCAGCCACTCCCACAGGGCGCGGCGGGCGTCGGAGATGGCGAGGTCGTACTCGTCGCAGGCGGCGCGGCGGCCCCACGGGGTGTCGTGCAGCAGCGGGGCGGCGTAGCGCTGCAGCGGGGTGGCGAGGCTCAGGCGGACGACGCGGGCCTGGACGGCGAGGTGGGCCAGCGACGGGCTGAGGTGGGCGGTGCTGCCGGCGGGCAGGTCGTCGCCGAGGCGCTCCAGCTCGCGCGCACGGTGACGGCGCTGGCGGTGCTGCACGACCCGGCGGGCCGCGATGGCGGTGATGAGGGCGCCGGAGGCCGTGAGCGTCCAGGACAACCAGTGCAGCATGCGTCAGCGGATGCGACGACGCCAGCGCTCCTCGGGGAGGGAGTGCGCTGGCGCAGAGGCTGTCCCGAGGGACAGATGGGGGGCGCGGGGCCTCAGGAGGCCGACTTGTTGCTGATGGCGGCGACGGCCTGGTTGACCTCTTCGTAGTTGGGCTCGACGCCGGGGTTGGGGCCGACCCAGGCGTACTGGATCGTGCCGTCGGGGTCGACGACGTAGACGGCGCGCTTGCTGGCGGTGTAGCCGGGCATGCCGGCGAAGTCGTCGAGGGCGATGTCGTAGGCGCGCGTGGCATCGCGCGTGTAGTCGCTGAGCAGCGGGAAGTTGACGTTGTTGCGCTGGGCGAACGCGTTGTTGGCGAACGGGGCGTCGACGCTGATGCCGAGCACGGTGGCGTTGAGTTCGTTGAGATTGGCGAGCGAGTCGCGGAACGAGCACAGCTCCTTCTCGCAGACGCCGGTGAACGCGGCGGGGAAGAAGGCGAGGACGACGGTCTTGCCGCGCAGGCCCGCGAGCGAGACTTTTTCGCGGGTGTTGGAGAACAGGGTGAAATCGGGGGCCGTGGTGCCGGTCTGCAGCATGGCGGGATCCGTACCGGAGGGTTTGGAACGCCGCAAGGGGGGCGCGGCGCGTGATACCGTGGGGGCGGTGTGATGGGGGAGGAGCGTGACAAGCGACCAGGCGAGGCGCCCGGGGCGGGGCTCGGTGAGACCAGGGTGAGCCACGGCCCGAACGTGCGGGCGACGCTGCCTCTGGGGGCCCGGTCCGCGGGAGCGGGCGCGGGGGCTGCGGGCCACGCGATCGACGAGGCGACCGAGGACACGCTGCTGGCGATCGAGGTCGCAACGTCGACGGCGGCGGGGCGGACGATCCACACGCAGGCGGGGTCGGCGGACGACACGCAGCGGTGGGTGGTCGACGACCCTCTGGCGGCGGACGCGGACGAGACGCTGCGGTGGGTGGTCGACGACCCGCGGGCGATGGAGTCGGACGACACGCAATTGTTGGTGGTCGACGACACGCGATCGCTCGAGTCGGACGACACGGAGTTGCTGGCGGTCGGGCGAGCGGCGCGGTGGACGGTCGAGGAATTGGCGGACGAGCGGCGGGGCCCGGCGGCGGCGAGCGGGCAGATCGGCGAGACGGGCGGCGGCGCGGGGCTGCGGGGCGCGATGACGCGGGTGTCGGTCGGGCGGTTCGCGCGGTCGAACGACGAGACGCGGCTGCGCAGCGCCAGCGGGTTCGTCGACGA
>Ga0075158_10002443_pt1 | contig 13486 bp, 12 predicted proteins | sample JI91814BDNA_FD_70968 | JGI IMG/M metagenome (GOLD analysis project Ga0075158, IMG submission 70968) | Wastewater effluent complex algal communities from Wisconsin, to seasonally profile nutrient transformation and Carbon sequestration -... | ecosystem: Engineered > WWTP > Effluent > Algae... | reverse complement strand
AACATCTAGATTTCCACCTGGAAGAATAACACAGCATTGCCTTTTGAGGAGCCCCTGTTTGACTCCGGCGGCGACAACGGCAGCAGCCCCGCTAGCGCAGGCAAGCGTAGGCCCACAGCCGCGTTCGACCACATAGACATGTACTTGGGAGGGGCTCACGACTTGCACCCATTCCACGTTTACCCCTGAGGGAAAAAGGCTCAGTGACTGGATTTGCTCAGAGAGTGCCAGCAAAGAAGTTTTTTTTGATTTTGCTGCTTGCCCAACAATTGTGCGTCCAGCACGCATATCCAGGGGATATCCAGCCCACTCCATCTCACCAGGGTGCGGGCGGTTTGGGGCAAATATAACCACATGTGGATTACCCATACTCACAGCTGTACCGTAGACAGTGCCCTCGGTCAGCAAAATAGGTGTATCGACCATTTCGGTTACTGTTGAGCTAGCGCCGGCATAGACCACCGGTACTTGCTCACAATCAAAAATTGGCGGTGCCAGTAGTGTGCTCACGCTGGCCTTATCGGCGCCACCACCAGTAGAGTCGCCAGTGAGGGAGCGGATTTTGACTGTGACAGTAGAGTCGGAGAGGCTTATTTTAAATGCCTCAGGCTGAGCCAGACCAGCTGTCCAACCCTGGCGAGCGATAAATAGCGCCAGACAGCGCAAGCCATTGCCGCACATGGTGCTGTAAGAGCCGTCTGAGTTTATATAGATCCAGCTAAAGTCAGCACTAGCGCCGTCTTTGTACTGACTGACAAATTGTTTGAGCGCCTGGGCGTAAACACTGCCGCCACCCACTAGATGACCGGCTCTGATGGCGACAATCAAGCCATCCGCCCCAATCCCTTTATGCCTGTCGCAGACCTGGACAGCCAGTCGGGACAACTGTGACCGCAAACTCGCGGCTAAGTCATCAGGCTCCGACTGCTTGGCTAAAGCACTGCTGCCTGTGGCATCAGTATCAAAAATTGTGCCCAGGACTGCGGCATCCACTATGACAAAGTCATTGCCCAAACCGTGGATTTTTTCAAATGCCAGACGTTTTTGAGCTGGCAAGTGAGACTGGGCAGTCGCACTCTTTTTATTAGTGATAGTCTTCCCGGTTGCCAAGATGGACAATTCAAATCCCTGAAACGCACATTAGAGATGATACGACAGAACTGCCAATTCGTACTTGACATGCTTCTCATGCAGGACTACAAAGCCAGTCGATTTACCCTTAATATTAAGGGGGCAAAAACCAGGGGTAAAGAGTGAAAGCATATATATCGGTCGATCTTGAAGGCGTCAATGGCGTTATCCACAGCAGTCAGACCCAGCCCAATGAGCCAGGCTATAACCGCGCCCTCAAACTGATGCATGACGAGACCAATGCTGTAATACAGGGACTGCTCGACAGTGGCGTCGAGGAGATAGTAGTTAACGACAGTCACTGGGACATGCGTAACCTACATATAGAAGAAATTTTTAGCGACAAAGCAGTAAGTGTGCGCAGTGGCTGGCAAAAGCCATTTAGCATGGTAAGCGGCATCAATACTGGCAAAAGCGCTGGAGATGGACTGCGTCCTGACTTTGCTGTTTTTGTCGGCTATCACGCCCGGGCTGGTCACCCTCACGGTGTGCTCAGCCATACATATCGGGCCCAGATATTTTTTGAGGTCAAACTCAACGGTGTACCAGTGGGCGAGACCGGTCTCAATGCCGCTCTTGCTGGCGCCTTTGGTGTACCGGTGGCAATGCTTACCGGAGATGATGCGGTGATAGAAGAAGCCACCGACTTACTCGGCAATATTGTCACAGTCCAGGTCAAACAGTCAGTTTCGAGATATTCAGCGGTCTTCCCCTGTTACGAAGAAACACTCAAAGCCCTGAGAGCAGGCGCAGCCCTGGCAGCTGACAGCAAAGAACGCTGGCAGCTTTATCAGCCCACTTGCCCCTGTCAGATTGAAATAACCATGTTTGACCCGTCAATGGCTGATGCTGCCGAGCTTATCCCTAATATCAAACGGGTATCAGCCAGACAAATCATTATTGAGTCAAAACACTACGAAGAAGCCTTCCGCCTGATGCTGGCGGTGGGGGCCCTGGGTGCTAGCCGCAAAGACCCGTATTTTAGCTAGTGGCACTGACGCTCGGGTCAGTCCAAGGACATTCTTCTCCTGACATTTATTAAATTTGCTAAAATCTCCTCTTGACTTGTTGAGTGCGGGGCAAATAGCGGGTATCTAACAAATACCAGCAGATTTTCAGGTTGCACTTCAGGATTAAGACATTGCGTCTCGGCCCTGGCGCTTCACTGTGCCCAGTGAGTGGCATCTGCATTAGCGCCCCTTTTTATTTGGCGGAGATAAGAGATGTTCAACTCTTCATACCAAAATCTTTCCTTCCGGCAACAAATCATCAACGCCAGTCAGTCTTACCCCTGCCCGCGCTGCTCGACCGGTCTACTAGAGCCTTACGGCTTGACCGAATGCCTCAATTGCAGCTCCTGTGAGCGCTCCTATGTGGCACTACGTGGCGGCAGATTGCTCACTCCCGCCAACCGCCTTGGTTTTAAAATCGCCCCGACCTACTGGTGGGACGGTCTGAGATGGCACTGGGCTGGTACAACAGCCAGCACAAGACAGCTACTTTCAGTAATTTTCTTCTTCTTTGCCCCGATAATCATGAGCCAGGTGGCGTTTTCACTCAATCTATTCCCTGACAAACCAGATTGGCTAAACCCACTTGCCGTATCCGCCCTTGTCGGTTTGTTTAGCATGCACATAATCTATTTCCTCTGCTGGGACGTCGACTTTGTCAGCCGCCACAGAGACCGAGAGAAGCGCACAGCCGTGACCGATAGACCAAGCCAGGGCTAAACAAATAAAACAGTAATGACTAGAGGCTCCGCTTTTGCGGAGCCTTTACGTTACAAGGTGAGTAAATCAGCCTTGCGCAAAGACGTGGTTAACATTAGCCTCAAAGTAGATATGAATGATATAGACAGCGAGCAAATTGAGAAGAGCGCAGGCGGGCTCAGCAAAGAGCACTACCCGGTCATGCTCAAAGAAGCGCTCGATCTGCTGGATTTGCGACCAGGGCTCACCTACGTTGATGCCACAGCTGGTGCTGGCGGTCATCTTGCCGGTATCGTCGAGGCCACAGATGGCAAATCAAAAGTCGTCGCTTTTGACCAGGATTTAAATACGCTAAGCAGGCTATCTGAGCGCTTTGGCGACAAGGTGACGTTAATACATTCAAACTTTAGATATCTAAAAGCAGCACTAGCCAAATACGATATCAATACCGTTGATGGTGGCATCATCGCCGACCTCGGTGTTTCATCGATGCAAATCGATCAACCTCACCGGGGCTTTAGCTTCCAAAAGGATGGCCCGCTGGATATGCGCATGGATACCAGCCAAAAGCTAACTGCGTCCGATATTGTTAATCATTGGAGCGAAGAAGATATCGCAAACATAATCTTTGAATATGGAGAAGAGCGACACAGTAGAAAAATTGCACGACGAATTGTTGAGCATCGCCCCATTAACAGTACCTTAGAGTTATCAGCAATAGTGGCCCGCTGCCTCGCTCCACTTACCGATAATAAAAATAAAAAAAATCGCAGAAAAAATTTTAGCCTTGCCGGTGGTGGCACAAAATCCGGCATCCATCCGGCTACTCGCACATTCCAAGCTCTAAGAATGGCTGTTAATGCCGAACTCGACAGTCTCACCGAGTTTTTGCAGGAAGCATCACTTGTCCTCAAACCTGGTGCCAGACTTGTTGTTATAACTTTTCATTCTCTCGAAGATAGAGTCGTTAAGCAATTTTTCAAAACCGCCGCCCAGTCTTGCATTTGCCCACCTAGAGTGCCTCTATGTCAGTGCCACAAAACTGTAGATTTTCTTACGATCACACGTAAACCTATTACCGCTTCTGAAGAAGAATTACTTGCCAACACCCGGAGTCGTAGTGCTAAACTACGTGCAGGCCAAAAGCTGAATTAGGGAGTATATATGGTAAGCACTCAAAGACGCCAACTGATTGACGAGTACAGCTCGTACAGCGTACGGAGTACAGCACCTAAGACAACAGCTCGCGTTGCATTACTGGAATCTCCAGTCGAGCGCAGCATGCCTGTTGCATTTGCCAGCTCAGCTCAACCCAGAGTAGATACAGCGCGCGTTGTCAGGACTTCCGTCCCCCGTCAACAGGCTGACCAGTCAAGACCTCATTTAGTTCCATTAGAAAACCCCGTAGTCAAGAGCCGCAAGACTCCAGTTTTGCTCCGCATCAATAGAGTGATGCAAGCATCACTTATCGCTCTTTGCGGTATCGCCATCTTTACATATGGTCTCGATGTTAACGAATCCCACACTGTCGGTCGCATGCAAGAGCAAGCCCGCCGCCTGATGGAGCAAAACACCGAGTTGTCACAACGTTTGCTGCAGTTGATCTCATATCAAGACCTGAGCAAAAACGTTGCTAACCACACTACATTGCAAGTGCCTGAGCAAGTAAAAATTGTTTCTGAAGTGCCAGCCCCGAGGCTAATAGCATTTAAACCTGCTAAGCATCACCTGCCACTGATGACCGGATACTAAAATATAGTTGTCAGTGACAAACTGATTGCTATATATAAGGACCGGCAACTAAATATTAGTAAGGCTTAAGCAGTCCTGATTTTTGCTGTCCAGATTTTAAAGGTGAAAGGTAACGGTGGCCAGAGACCTCCAAGAAAGAGAGCCAAGGGTGCGTAATCGCTCTATCAAGCGACACCCCCGTAGTCCGCTCTGGCGTCTGAGGATCTGGCAAATCTTGCTTTGTATCGGTGGTCTAGCGATCATCGGTCGTCTCTATTATTTGCAGATTTATCAAGGCAAAACACTAGTAGCCAAAGCCGAAACTCAAAGACAACAGCACAACATGCTGGTGCACCGCGGCGCTATTACAGACAGACGTGGTCTGCCACTGGCAGTTGATACCACCAGATACGATGTCTTTGTGCACATCAAACTGCTCAAAAAAGATGTCGACGAATCAGCTCGAATCCTGGCTGCCATCATCAAAGAGCCCGAAGCCAAAATCATCAAAATTTTCAACAGTGGCTATCCCATTGTTACTCTGGCCAGACACCTTGATAGAGAGACTATCGATCAAATCCAGGACCTCAACTGGACTGGTATCGACGTGGTATCAAGACCTTTTAGACAATATCCCGAAGGCAAACTGGCAGCAACACTGCTTGGTTATACCGACATGGATACAAAAGGTCAGGGCGGAGTCGAGCAAGCACTACACGAAACCCTCACTGATACTGGCAATATCCCCAAGCCTCAACTCGACGGTCATGGTCGCACTATCATGGTGCCAAACAGCCAGCACTCATGGGATATCACACCGCCGCTTGGTCGCCATGTCGAGCTGACTATCGACAATTATCTCCAGCATCTGGCCGAAAAAGAACTCTATGCTATGTGCCGTCACTCGCACGCACAACGCGGCTCTGTAATCCTGGCCGATCCTCATAACGGCGAAATACTAGCCTGGGCAAACTATCCTACTTTTGACCCCAATAACTACACAAAATATAAATACGAATACATGAAGAACTGGTCGATGGTAGATGTCTACCAGCCAGGCTCGACTTTTAAAATTGTCACTGTAAGCGCTGGTCTTGAGACCGGTGCCATCAAGCAAAACGCCACCTTTTATGATGGTGGCTCTCTAACAGTCGGTAATCGCACCATCCACAACCACGATGGTGGTCACGGTCTGATCAATCTAAAGGGTCTCTTTATCCACTCCAGCAACATCGCGTCGGCGATGATTGGTATGGCTATGACCCCCAAACAGTTTTATGACAAACTCTCAGACTTTGGGCTCGGCAAGCCCACCGGCATCGATTTGCCTGGTGAGTCCGCCGGTCTTTTGCTCAACTGGAAGCGCTGGGTACCAATCGACCAGGCCACCACAGGATTTGGTCAGGGCGCAATTGCTGTGACGCCACTACAGCTAGTGGCAGCAGTAGGTGTACTGGCAAACGAAGGCACCTGGGTACAACCGCATGTCATCAGACGTGTATACGATCCTCGCACCGGTGTCACCGAAAAATGGACCGAGCCAAAACGTCGCCGCGTTATCGCTGCCGAAATAGCCAAGCATGTATCAGGCTTACTTGCTCAAAACATTGCCGAAGGCACACAGATAGCGGGACAAATCCCGGGCTATCACGTTGCGGGAAAAACTGGTACCGCACAAAAGGTAACTGCTAGCGGACGTGGTTATCTTGCTGGTCAGACGATCGCATCTTTTATCGGATTTTTACCCGCCTCTAACCCGCAGCTACTCTGCCTTGCCGTCATCGACAGCCCACAGACAGATGGTCGCTGGGGCAATACTGTAGCCGGTCCTGTCTTTAATGCTGTTGCTCTGGATGCCGCGCGCTACCTCAATATCAGCCCAGACATCCTGCCGGGACAAGCCGACAAAAATGCTAAAATCAAACCGGTAGAAGCGCCGTCGGTCAAATATGCAAAAGAACTCGGACCAGCCGGATCCGTTGAAGACAGTGGATTGCGCTAACGATAAAATCATCGAGGGCACGCCTGACTCGACCGTTATCGATAGCAGTCCGCCCGCTCCAGTAGATTCTGACAAAAAGCCAACCAGCCAAAAACAACCAAGCCTGGGCAAGACTTTTAGTCTTGTCGCCTTACTTACTGTGCTCTCTAAGTTTGCCGGACTGGCGCGCGACATCATCATCTTGCAGTATTTTGGTACAACCAGGATAGCCGATGCCTTTAACGTGGCCACGCTATTTACTGGCAATATCCTGGTTTTGTTTGGTGGTCTTGGTGGACCATTCCACTCATCAGCTGTAACTGTGCTTACCCCGCGCAAAGATAGTGGAGACTGCGGCAGACTGACCATACAACTATTGGTCTGGACCGGTCTTGTGATGGGACTGATTACAGCCCTGGTATTTTTGGCAGCACCGTATATAGTGCCTATCGTAGCACCAGGCTCAGGCACGCTTGCTGACAAGCAAATCTTTTGGCAAGAGACAGTGAGCCAACTGCGCGTCATGTCTCCTCTCATTTTGATAGCAGGTCTGGTCGGCATTGGTTGCGGTATCTCCAATACTTACAATCAATTCTTTTGGCCTTCTATGGCACCAGCAGTAGCATCACTAGCAATTATCATCAGTGTCACCGGCTTTAATAAATACGGTGGCATCTGCCTGGCAGCAGGCACGCTGGTAGGTGCTATCGGGCAGCTCATAGTGCAGCTCCCCGGTATGCTCAGAGCCAGTCCCACCATCAAAGGACTCAATCTCTTTGGCAAGATGGAGCCAGGCATGCAGGAGTACATCCAGATGCTCTGGCCAGCGACAATCTCCACATCGATTGGCTATCTATATAGTTATGTAGACGTGTTCTTTACCTCACAGATAGAGGAGGGCGGCTGGACCGCTCTAGTAAACGCCAATCGTCTCGTACAACTGCCTCTGGGCGTCTTACTCACAGCTATGCTTGTGCCAATCCTGCCCCGCTTTACCATGTACGTCACAGAGGACAAGATAAGCGACCTCAAAGCCGAGCTGCGCAAGGCGCTGACACTGCTCTGGTTTTTAGCCCTGCCCATGTCGGCGATATTGCTTGCTGTGCCCGCTCCAATTGTGCGCTTGCTCTTTGAGCGTGGCAAGTTTAACGAGCACTCCACTGAGCTTCTCACTACTGTACTTTTGTTTTTAGTGCCGAGTATTTTCTTTTATGTAGCCAGAGACTTGATCACACGCGTCTTTTACGCTCACAGAGATAGCAAGACTCCCTATCATGTCGGCATGTTTGCTATCTTTGTCAAAGCCCTTATCACCTGGCTGTTGGTCTCGCAACTCCATCTGGGTCTGGGTGGTATCGCGCTATCGACAAGTCTTATCACAGTCTTTAACCTGACATTACTATCTGTTTTGCTACGCAAAAAGATAGGCAACCTGGGTGCGGGCAAACTAGTAAAGCCAGTAGCCATAATGCTTTTAGCCTCAGCACTCTGCGGTGGCATTAGCTATTATCTGTATGCGATTACCTATCCCATCGTACTGGGACTGGTAGCGCCCATGGTGCTAGCCGCTAAAATCAGAACCATGCTCGTTATCTTTATGTCGCTGGCAATTTCTTGTGGCACCGGACTCTTAGCTTATCTCGTGGTCTGTTATCTGGGCAAGTTAGATGAAGTCAAACAAATAGCCAAACGTTTGCGCCTGGCTAAATAGCTGTAAGTATAGTTACTTTCAAAAAGTACAGAGTCAAAAACAGATGCTAGATAATGCAGAGCAAAACAATTCAAAGGCTCAATCAGTAAGCGACTTACTCGCGAGCAGACCCGCAGAGCAGCTCAGCGATCACCCTGTGGCTGATTACATCAAGGCAATGAGAAATTATCTGATAAATGCTCATTCACGAACCAGTCAGTGACTTTCAATACGACACTTTTCTCAAGGAATTAGCAAGCCAGCGTTACTGGATGTGCGATCCCGGTAAACGCAATATTGTATTTTTGCCAGGCGAAAAAAGAGTCGCTCTGATCGATCCCTGGGCTGTGGAAAAAATCCCTACCGCAAACATTGCCAAAGTAGATGCCTAGCCAGGCAAAAGAACAATCAATGTTCGACTGCCAAATTAAATATACGCCTTTAGGGATAAAGAATTGTGAGTTTGGGGTACGACGTATGAGGGGTGGGCTTTGTCAGTGGTGGTGGTTAGTATGCGCAGAAATCGGGGCCAGGCGGCCCTTGCACTCAACATAGTATTGACTATTTTTGTTGTCGGCACACTCGGGATGGTTACATACGAGATAAGCCGCATACTACTCGCTCGAGAGCAGCTCAGAAACTGCCTGGAGATGGCAAGTCTCGCAGGTGGAGCGGCCATGGCATCAAGCAATGCGACTGGAAGTGCAGCACAGAACGAATCAAAAACTGTGGCCATGAACTTACTACAGATGAATTCGGTGCTTGGTAGCTCGCTCCATGGCAATGTGACTATCGGCAGTAGTGCGACGGCTCTCAATCCGACACCTGGTAAAACCGAAGTCTATTTTGAATTTGTTGATCCTGTTACTAAGCAACCTGTGGCGTCTAACCAACAAGCCAACGTACTTCGTGTACACGGTGCATATGCCTATCCTCTATTCGCCGGTGGCTTCGGGGCTATTGGTGTTTCGACCTATACATTCACTGCCCAGGCGATGTCTGGCATGCCTGCCCTTGACCTCGTTATTCTAGACAATACCTCAGGGTCCATGGATGATCAGACTCCCGTGACACTTATCCGCAGACATTGGGATCAAAGTAGCAATGACAGGATTATCTATACTCAGCCAGGAGCTGGTCCAGGGCCTGGCAATCAAGGCACTATAGCGGGGATGTTTTGTCCGCCTTTGACTGGCAGTCAGGTCAACGGATTGCCACCGCAAAATCTTGAAGCAGGCGGAGATCCCAGGACTAGCAATTGCCCCAAAGAGTTTAGTGAAGTAGGCCCCTCTGGCTCAACCAAACCACTCCGAGGCATCACTCAAGACAGCGTCCCTGGGGATGCCCCTCCCAGCATTCCACCGCAGGGCGGAGTGGGTGCCGCCAACCTGACTCCTGGGCCTGGTTATGCAGGAGATGGTTCGATTGGCAATGCAGCACTTTTGCGTCCGAACAAAGCAATGCCTCAATTCGATAAGCCGGCAATCAAAGACTTTGACAAATTTTTTATCAGTCCAGCCTACGCACACTTCACCGCAGACGGAAGAATCAACTACGAAGCGACAAACACATTCAGTCCTGACCCTACTTTGTTTACAGATTTAGTCGTCAATCTTGATGGCAATACAGACTTTATGAGCTATACAGATCCTGATTTCCCAGCTTATCCCTTTGATGACTTGGATACTCTGGTAGAAGCAGCCAGAGGAAACATGGAAAACGGTTCTGTCGCTCCTGACGCCTGGATATCGTGGAACCTTCAGGGTATCGCTCAACCAGGCTACAAAGAAGCCTATGAGCTAATTGCTTACAAGAGATTAGAACCCAAAAGGAGTTTAGAAAGCTCCCTGATCAATTTCATGACAAAGGTGTCACAGACATCTGACTGCCACTTCTCATTTATCGCCTTTGCAGATCGAGCCGGTGCGAGTGACACTGATGTAGAAGTTGCACCGGCAGTATCCTGGGGATACCCAGTGGCTGGCAAGGTCAAAGTGGCATTACCGCGCATCTGTCTGGCACAAGGTACAAACAACTACCAAACTATTAAGGACGTGCTTACCCCACCAACAACGATAGCGCCAGGCGGACCCCGCACATTAATGAAGCCAAATGGTGGATGCAATCTAGCCCATGGTCTTCAGGAAGCTCTGGCTGATTTACAAGGTACAGGTAGCCGCAAAGGAGCGATGAAGGCAATTGTAATAGTTACCGATAAAGTACCGACGCGGGACTTAGCTAACAACAAATATTCAAGTCCCACTAGCAATGGTCAAGCTTTTAACGATGCGATGACTTTTGCAGATCAATGCAATTCGTTAGGTATACCTATTTTTATCGTGGCACTAGATCAACAAAACGGACAAATGACGCCATATCTACAAGCTCAATACAGCGACACAAGTACAACTGGTATTGTAAAGACAGCAGGACACGGGGGAGCACTCTACATCAATAACTGGACTAATCCCACCAACACCAGAAGGAGCCTGGACACAAGCTTTAACAATGTAGTTAGACAGCTGACATCACTTGTGCAGGGTTAGTCATAAACTTCAGAAAGGCGAGTCGATGAGAGGGAGAAGTAAATCATTTAAGAGGGCTACAGGATCTGGCACTACCATTGCCGAAATGCCAGTAGCACTATGGCTGATTATTGTGATGTGCTTCCCCATGCTCATATTAGCGACATCATCAATTCGCTTTGCTTTCTTTTGGAATGCTGCAAGAGAAGCTGCAATGCAAGCATCAAAGTGCGCTACATTCCAAGATGATACCACCATTGGCATCTCCGCTATAAATACAGCTGATCTTTGGGCAACAAAGGCCACTTCAGGGTTTCCCGGAATAACAGTGACGCCGCCGGTCAATGTTTACATAGTCCAGACAAACGTTTTGAGCGGTATCACCAGCAAAGGAACAAGTAGGCAAAAACTGGCTGCTGCTGCAGATACAGATAACAACATTTTTGATATCCAGGTAGAAATTGCAGGACAAATCGAACCACTATTGAGAGTTCAACTCGGCGGACTTTCTATTCCTGGTTTAACAGACCCATTTCCGGTGGTAGTTAGATCACAGAGCACCGTAGAAAATCCACAAGGACTAAACAAATGAGAGCTGGCTACTATCAGCCCAAAAGATCTAGGTCTGGATTCAGCCTCATTGAAGTAATGATTAGTGGATTTTTGCTTGTTCTACTTGCTGTATTTGCTGCCGATCTCTGCTTATTGATTTTTGGCTGTTCAGTAAATGACAAATGTTGTAGAGATGTGGTTAGAGCCGCAGCCCAACAACCAAACGCTATTAAGGCTTTACAGTTTGCCCAGGCATCGGTAAAAAATCATAAGACAGATGGCACATTTATCTCTCCAATTACACTTGTTGGCAATACCGTAAACTATAACGACTTTGGCGGCGCTCCTCCCGTGGGACAAGCACCATTTGTACAGGTGACAACAAGAGTCACCGTAACACTGCCAGCACCGATATACTTTTTTGGTGGCACTTTTACCAACCAGATGGACTTTACTCAGACTTATACAAGTCCAATTGTCAAAACCAAATATTTATTGCCGTAATGATTTCCAAATGAAAGGTGGCTTGTGTGAGACACGCCGGAATTTTTAGTAATAGTTTGATGCTAGCTCTGTCAGTTGCTTGTATTGCATCAAGACCAGCACTATCTGCGCAGACCCAGCCAAAAGAGAATGGCACTACCAAAGGCGATAGCGATGCAGCACAGGCAACAAAAAAGGACTCCAATAGTGAGTCCGTGACACATGCAATGCTGAGAAAGGGCTACGATCAACTGCGCAAAAATGACCTGGAAAAAGCCATACCGACATTATGTAATGTAGTGCGAGCTGATCGCGATAGTCCAAGCGCAAGACGTTATTTAGCCTTTGCTCTGCTTCAGCAAGGCGAAGGTAAAGCAGCCCTGAGTCAGCTCAATGCGCTGAGTCTTTTACAGGAGAGCACAACCTTTGACATAATGCTAAAAGCAGTGGCATTAGACATGATAGGAGAGCACGAAAAAGCTTTAGAATACTTTCGCGAAACGATGGAAAGAGATCCAGACTCTGACTACTATCGAATCAAAACCATCGACCAATTACTCATACTTTTTAAGTACGAAGAAGCAATGGAGTTAGCGACGGATGGCTACAACTCAACAACAGACGCAAAAGTTGCAGCCATCTATCGACAAAGAATAGGCAAAATAAGTGCTATTCAAAGGCTCACCTCAAAAGATCCCAAGGACTTCGTAAGGCAAGGGCAATAAAGACATCCAAAAGTAGTGACTATGTATGTTCCAGCAACACAATCGAATCAAACACTGCCACTTCTAGTCAGCAAATTGAAGCTGGGCAATGTTTTGGAACTTTTTTGTGTTGGCGGTGCAAGCCTGTTTGTGATGGCTATCTGCGCGATTCTCACAAACCCGTCAATTCTTCTTCGGGATGACGTCCGCATTGCATTAGCCCAACTATCAGCAACAGGACTTTTTTTTCCAGCACTGCTTAGTTACAGCCACTCAATGTGGTCCTTTAGATTTGCTTACTGGCAAGGCGGAGCCTTTGTATTCAGGCATAACTTTGCGCTTCTAATATTTCCAATAGCAATCATTTCACTTCTAATTACAAGCGCCATGACCTGGTTGGTGCCGGTATCGACTTTGCCTCTCTTAGCTAATATCGAGCAACAATTTAACACCATTGGTATTGCCATTAACTGGACAAAATACAACAGTCTTGGTCAGCTATTAATATCACTTTTGTTGATTTTACAAATTACTATGAGCGGCTATCACTATGGTATGCAAGCTTTAGGCGTAGCCTTAGCCTGTGGCGAAAAACACGGCTATAGACTTGATGATAAGCAAAAGGCTTTCTTGCGTTACAACATCTACAGCATATGGATTCTCAACCTGCTTTCGGGCTACACCTTCTTGTCCATTTTAGACAGCAAGTTTTATGGTTACCGCCCAGTACAATTTCCCAAGGAGTGGCAAGCAATTGCAGCACTAGTCTTTGTTGTAAGTTTGGTCTTACTCTTGCCAAAAGTGATCATTCCGATTTACAAACAAACCAAACAATTGCCTCCAGCTCCGGCAATTATGACAATGGTGGCACTGTGGTTATGGTTGCAACCATTCTTTCAACCCTATGGCTTTCAGGCAACTATAGTGCCGTTTGCCCATGGACTCCAATACTTGTACTTTGCGGCAAAGGGAGAAGCAAA
>Ga0075158_10002442_pt1 | contig 13487 bp, 15 predicted proteins | sample JI91814BDNA_FD_70968 | JGI IMG/M metagenome (GOLD analysis project Ga0075158, IMG submission 70968) | Wastewater effluent complex algal communities from Wisconsin, to seasonally profile nutrient transformation and Carbon sequestration -... | ecosystem: Engineered > WWTP > Effluent > Algae... | reverse complement strand
CGGGCCTGACTTTCCCACGGCGGGCTGCTGGCGCGTGCTCGTTCGGGACCGAACCAAGTTGATCAGGGGACATGATTCGCTCCTCTCGATGAACGCGGGCAGAATCGGGGCTCCGTCCCCGATCCCGAACCACGCGTGATTGGTTGAATCAACTTACTTGACCGGATTCACACGAATCTCGACGTTCTTGCGATCTGCTTCGTGGCCGTCGATCATCAGTGTTGCGGTGACCGTGCTCACGCCGGGCTGGGCGAAACTCACGCGGGCGACGCGGCCATTCTCTTCGGTGGTCAACTTGCCGAAAGTCGCGGTCCATTCGATCTTGGAGTCGCGGCCATAGGTGTCGGTGCTGAGGGCCGAGATCGTGACGTTCTCGCCGACGAGGACCTCACGACGGCTGGAAGACAGGGTGATGCCGACGCGGCTGGTGCCGTGATCGGCTTGGGGTGTGTTGTTGACACAACCTGCACCCAAGACGAGCAAGAGTGCGGACGAAAGGCAAGCGCGAATAGTGGCGTTCATAGTTGTCTCCATTGAGGGTGATAAAGATGTTGATCAGATACAGAGAATCATGACACGCACGTGCGCCGAGAATAGAAGGGACGCGTCCGCGATTCATGCAGGCGTTGTGGTCTCGCCGCGTGGTGCAGTCATGGAACGTGTCGCCATACTCAGCGGTCTGCGGGCGCGGGCTCTGGTGGCTTTGTTGCGCGCTTCGCATCACGCTGGTCGCGTGCTCGGTACAGACTTGCCCAGAGGACGGGATTCGTTCCAAGGATCAGGAACGCGCCGAGCACGATGCCGACGCTGACGACGGCCAAGGGCACCTTCGCGAATATCAGCCACGTGATCCCGCCCCCCACGATGAGCGCCGCGATCACGCCGACGAACCACCACTCCACGCGGCGCGTGTGCGCCGTTGGCGGCTGGCCTTCGACGGAATGCACTTTCATGTACTCGTCCTGGCGATCGTCGCCCTTCTCGACGTCGGTGCGTGGCGGCGCGGGCGGCGTTGTTGTCGGCACCTGAGGCGTCACGGGAGCCGTCGCGCCGCCTTCACCTTCCCATTGCTGGGCCGCTTCCGCGTCCGCGGCCTTGGTCGTTGCGCTTGGCTTGGTTGACATGCGTGCCTTTCGCTCGTTCCCGGTGCCCACAAAAAGGCCGTTCCGACCGCCGGGAAGGCCCGACGGCCGGTCGATCAACACAACGGCCCAAGACAGACGCGGTGTGCGGTCCCGCGGGTGAGCGTTTCGTTCAAACGATGCGACGCATCAGGTTGTCTTCGTGTCGGTGCGCGCCGGCTCGCGGTACGGGCGCGAGTCGACCTTGTGCTCGCCATGCTGGCCGGGAGTCTGGACCATTGGCGGGCCATCGCTCTCGTTGTTCGCGTGCGCGCCCTTGCCCATGCCGCCCTGGCCGGTCATGCCGCTCGCGCCCGAGCCGGTCTTGTCGCCGGGCGAGCCGGAGAGTTTGGGCGTGTACCCGGCGTTGCGGATCGCCTGGTATGCGGCGTCGGGCTGGCCCGACGGGCCTTCGACGGTCGCGCACCCGTTGGTGACGCTCTGGACCTTGAGGCCTTGCACGCTGTCGAGGGCATTGCGTACTTTCTTGACGCACTCCTCGCCCTTCATGCCGTCGATATCGATCTTGCGTGACCCGGCATTGCGCGCGGTGTCGGTGCCAGAACCCTTGTTGGTGTTCTCGTCCATGGTGGAACCTCTTTCTTTGTGCGAAGCGTTCCGGAAGGCTTGTACTTCCTCGGAAGAAGGCTTGTCATGGAGTTGTAACCCGGCGAGGTGCGCGGAGTTCATTCGTGGCGTTCGATTGAGGACAATGGGGGACGGTGCCGCGCGAAACGGCGGCGGGACCATCTTGCACATTTACGCGCGAGGCGGTACGCTTTCTCCATGCTCTTTGGACCAAGGCCACTCACGCGCACCGAAACGGCCTGCCTCCTGCCGCTGGTGGTGGTGTTTGCGGCGGCGGCGTGGATGGGGGCGGTTGGATGCACCGTTGCGCCGCCCAGGTTCTATCGGCAGCCGGACTATCCGGTGGTTTTCGCTCCAGAGGGCACGCTTGAGAAGATCTCGCCGGGCAGTTCAGAGAGCTTTGCCCGCGAGACCCTCCGAACGAGCGGGGCTTACGACCGTCTATTTGGAGGTACGGATGGCTATCGCGAGCCGCAGATCACCCTTGTCGCAAAGACCCGACTTGGTGATGGATGGATCGAGGCCTACGAGATCGAAATGGAGCATCAGAAGGGCCGGTACGAGCGTGTGTGGCTGTATTTCTTCGCCAACCGGTTCATTCGTTGGGGGCCGCCTTTCCAATGGCCCGCGGAGGCCGACGTGAATCAAGGACTGCGTCGGGCGTCGGATCCGGATTGGTGAGCGGCGCGTCGCTGGCGGCGAATCACCGTGGCCAAGTGAAAAGGAACCTCTCCTGTGACAACGCGCATGCGGCCCATATCCAAAGGCGAGAAGTTCGGGATTGCCGTGCTCATAGGCCTGCTGGCGGCGGGCTCATGGGTCGGCGCGATCGGCTGCATGTCACGCCCAGCGCCCGCGCACCTCATCGAATCGGATCCACCGATCCATGTGGTCTACGTACGCCAACTCGACTCGCTCAGGCCAGGCATGTCCCGAGTTGCGGTCGAAGCGAAACTTGGACAGACGCTGCGAGATGGCGAGCGCCGCGCGTGCGAAGGCGGCCACATCGACGCGTACGAACTCTCTAGGAAGCGCACCATGGCCACCGAACAGCGCACGGAGTATCTCTGGTTCTACTTCAAGGACGACGCCCTCATCCGCTGGGGTCCGCCGGGTGATTGGCCGGTGATTGAGAAGGATGGCGCGTCGGAAGCATTGCCGAGCACGCCAGCCGAATCCACGCCGACGATGACGCCGAGCGGCGTGCCGTACGCACCACCGAAGTGATCACGCCCGCCGCGGGCGTGCTTACTCCCCCACCGCTCGCTTGATCGCCTCGCCGTCGATCTTGACCATCCCCATCATCGCCTGCATCGCCTTGGCGGCCTTGGTCTGGTCGGGGGACGCGATCAGGTCGATCAGCACCTTGGGGTCGATCTGCCACGAGACGCCGAAGTGGTCGGTGAGCCAGCCGCAGGCGATGGGCTTGCCGCCGGCGGCGATGAACTTGTTCCAGTACTCATCGACCTGCTGCTGCGTGTCGCAGATGACGGCGATCGAGAAGCCCTGCGTGAACGCGAAGTTCGGCGCGGCGCCCGCGTTGAGCGCGACGAACGAGCGGCCGTCGAGCGTGAACTCGACGGTCATCACGCTCCCCGCCTTGAACGGCGACTGCGGCCCCAGGTCGGGGTAGCGACTGACCCGCGTGATCTTTGAGTTAGGGAAGAGCGAAGTGTAGAAGCGAGCGGCGTCTTCGGCCTGCGTATTGAACGTGAGGAAGGTGGAGATGGTGGGCATGCGTGATCCTATGGCGTTGCCTCTTCGACCACCCACATCTGGTCCACGGCCTTGTAGCGCGTGCGCGGCGGCTTGGTGGTGAGGTCCACCTTTCTCTCCGGCACGCCGTCGGCGTTGTTGTCGAGGATCAGGGTGAGATCGCCCATGGAAGTCACGCCCCTGTTGGGCTCACTGTGCTCCCAGACGCAGAGTTTCCAGGGCGACTGGCCGTTCTCTCGTCGGAAGCTCCACTCGAACAAATGCCCCGGGGGCTGGACATGGATCGACATCACCTCGCCCGCCTCTTCTTCGATCCGCGCAACATAGATTGACTGCGGCGTGTACAGGCGCGTGACCGCTGTTGACTTCTCGCCGTTGACGCCCATCATCGCGTGAAAGGCAGGCCCGACGCGCATCCGCTCCACGCGCGTGACGAACGCCTGCCTGTGCTTCCACTCGCCGTAGAGCTTGTAGCCGACGTACGCCCCGAACCCATGCAGCAGCACGAGGTACGTCCAGAACACGATGCGAAGGGCGCGACGCATGAGACTTCCTCCGATTGTGGAGACGCGGTGCGTCACTCGCACACAGTGAGCCGCGACTCCCGCACACAGCGTATCAGACTTTCGCCTTCCCACACTCGGGGCACACGGCGTCCAACGCCAACCCCGCGCGTGAGTAGCCGCAGGATGGGCAATCACCGGCCGTCGCACGGCGCGAGGCGCGGCGATCGCGCCAGAAGAGGCCGCCCGAGGTGGAGGCGAGGAGGAGGATGGGGAGCCAGTAGGGAATCTGGATCACCAAATCCGGTCCCGATAGTCCCTCGATGTTTGGCATCCAGATCGGCCCAAGGTCGTCGTAGTCCCCGATATCGTGTCCAAGGTAATAGACAAGCGTCAGGTTCACAGGTGGCTCAATCGGCGGCACGCAAGCAACTTGAAAGCCGCCCGGATGCCCGGAAACGCTGTAATCGCAGCCGTCAATGTTCTTACAAAGGAGAAAGGCCGTGTGCCGTCCCCCCACCCACACGCCCGCGACGAGGAGCGCGACGACGAGCGTGCCCCACTTGAGCGTACGAAGAGCGATGCGGAACGCTGCGCGAGCAAGAGCGTGGCGGCGGATCACGGGTGCAGTATACCAAAGGCCGTGAGGCAGTCTTGGGCGAGCGTGCGTGCCGCTAGCTTCACACAGGCGATGAACAACTGCGCGAACCGCAGGACCGTTGACATCGCCGCGAGACGTTCGCGTGTGGCCCGAGGGCGGCGTCGGCGCGCCCGCGAGTGGCGGCGTGCGTCCCGCGGGCCCGGTCGGCGGGGCGCGGGGTGGGGTTGGCGCGCTTCGGGACAAGGTCGGTGCGCCTCGGGGCGGCGTCGCTCTGCCCCGAGGTCGATCGGCCGTGACTCGCTAGTTTTGAGCAAACTCTGCGCTGCGGGGCGTCCGCTCGCGAGCGTGCATCGCTGTTTCTGCGGTTGAAACGCCGTTCGCACGCGAATGTGCCGTGATGTGTGCGGGTTTCGTCAACCGTGCGCGACCCCACGCCGATGGAACCGTTATTGGCCGCGCGACCACCCGCGCCAGCGCTCCAACATCGCTCTTCTTCACCCCCTCCCCCACTCTCCCTCTCACCCCCTCACCTCTTCACCCGCTCACCTGTTCACCTCTTCTCTTCCCGATTGCCCATTGCCCACTCCCCATTGCCCTCCTCGGAGTCCCCATGAAGATCGTCCCTCGCACCAAGTCCGCTCGCGTCGGGTTCTATGCGTCGCACGTCGAGCAATGGTCGCAACATGCCTCGGCGATTGGCGTCACGGAAGAGCAGTGCGAGGACCTGAAGGAACGCATCGCGCTCGCGGAGGAAGCGCTGCTCGCGCAGCAGGAGGCGGCGGCGCGGGCCGAGTCCGCGACGCTGCGGGCCGATCTCGCGATCGAGTCGCTGCACACGCTGGGCGCGTCGATGATCATGGCGATGAAGGGGCGCGCCAAAGTGACCGGCAGCGACCAGCCGTACATCCTCGGATTGCTCCCCATCCCGCAGAAGCCCAGCGACACGCCGCCGCTCGACAAACCCGACAACTTCACGTTCGCGCTGCGGCGCGACGGGGCCCTCATCGTCGCGTGGGAGTGTGCCCAGCCGCGCGGCGTCGCGGGGACGTCGTACGAGGTGAAGCGCAGCCTCGGCGGCCCGTTCGTGCACGTCGGCACCGTCGGCAGCGAGAAGCAGTTCATCGACACGACGATCCCCGCCGGCACGACCCAAGCGACGTACTCCGTCACCGCCGTCCGCAGCAACGCCCGCAGCCAGACCGGCAACGCGAGCATCGAGTTCGGGATGAGGATGGCGGCGTAAGGCATTCGGCCTGCGGCCGGGGCGCGGGGTCGTACACTCAGCCCATGGCGGAACGCAGTTGGAAACAACGGTGGCTTGATCCGACGTTGCACGGGCGTCGGACGCGGTGGCTGTTCGCGGGATGCGTGATGTTCCAGATCGCGACGTTCGTCCTTGTACCGCACGACTCAACGTTTCGTCGTGCGTATGGCTCGAATGGGATTCTGTCCGTTCTCGGCGTGTGGGTGTTTGCCTTGATTTGGCACTTCGTGTGTTACCGCCGCCTCGTCAAGCAAGCCAAGGCGATGGACTTCAGCATGTGCCCGTTCTGTGGCTACGACCTACGAGCGATAGAAGAGCCCGGCCCTTGCCCCGAGTGCGGCCGGAAGTTCGAAGTCGCGGATCTGCGGGACTATTGGGAACGCAAGTTCGAAGGGCGTTCGTGAGCCACTCCCGCTCTTGACGCCCACGGTCGCCGCCACTCTTGGCCTTCACACCCCCAAAACGCCGAAATTGGCTTCCGCTGGCATGCGATGGCCGCGTGGTTGTCTCATGCCGGTCGCGAACGAGAGAAGATCCTCGCTTGCGCGTCGGGCTCGTCAAGGCAAGACACCTCCCCCGCCGCTCAGAAGCGGCACCCCCTCCAGAAGCCTGGAGGGGGATCAAAGAGAACTCCCGACGCCGACTCTTCTTTCACCCCCTCCCCCACTCACCCACTCTCCCCCTCACCTGTTCACCTGTTCACCTCTTCTCTTCACTCACGCCTCGCCCCTTTCCCCTTCTTCATGCTGTACATCCTCCTCGATCTCTGCCGCGGCTTCCTCCATGACAAGGGGCTGTATTCCTTTGTCCGGATTCTGGATGAACTGCAGTTCCGCACGCTCTTTGCGGCGTTGCTGTCCTTCGCGATCGTGCTCCTCTTCGGCCGCTCGACCATCGCGTGGCTCGTCAAGAAGAAGATCGGCGATGCCGGGCTGAGTGATGCGCAGGCGTTGCAACACCACGCCGCCAGCAAGGCCAACACCCCCACCATGGGCGGCCTGCTCATCTGCGGGGCGATCGCGGGGTCCGTCTTTCTGCTGGCCGATGTCCGCCAGTTCTATGTGCAACTGGGGATGATCGTCCTTGTGTGGCTGGCGGCCCTCGGCGGGTTCGATGACTACCTGAAACTGACGGCCAAGGCCCGCGGCACCGGCAGCCGCCAGGGCCTGTACGCGTGGGAGAAGTTGGTCTTCCAACTTGGGCTCGGCGTCATCGTCGGGTTCTTCCTCTATCAACAGGGGACGGCCGGGGAAGACCTCCGCCACGTCCTCAATCTGCCGTTCCAGAAGACGTATGTGACGGGGGCCGGGGCGATCCAATCCCAGAACCCCAACCTCATTTACCTGGGGTTCGTGCCGTTCGTGGTGCTGGCGATGTTGATTTTGACGGGGATGTCCAACGCCGTGAACATCACGGACGGGATGGATGGGCTGGCAGGCGGCATCTCGGCGGCCGTCGCGGGCGGGCTGGTGATCCTCTCGTTCGTGGCCCAGGACATGTCGAGCGCCCAGTTCCTGCTGGTGCCGTATATCCAGGGCTCACAAGAACTTCCGATCCTCGCGGCGGCCATGGCCGGGGCGTGCCTGGGGTTCCTGTGGTGGAACTGTTCACCCGCGCAGGTCTTCATGGGTGATACGGGTGCGCTGGCCCTCGGCGGCCTGCTCGGGTACATCGCGCTGGTGATCCGCCAGGAGGTCGTCCTGTTCATCATGTCGGGCGTCTTCCTGTGGGAGATCGCCAGCGTCGCGATGCAGGTCGGCTACTTCAAGTGGACGAAGGGCAAACGCATCTTCCGCATGGCCCCGTTCCACCATCATCTGCACCTGGGTGGCTGGACGGAGCAGCAGGTCGTGGCGCGGTCGTGGATCATCACGATTTTGCTGATTGTGGTGGCACTCGCGACGATCAAGATCAGGTAACGGGCATGCATCCTTCTGAACTCACCAAAGCCGCCTTGCGAACCTCGATGCGGGCGAGGCTTGATGCGATCCCGGCCGAGCGCTGGGCGGAAGGGTCGCGTCGGTTGTGCGAGGTGGTTGCGAAACTGCCTGCTTTTACAGGGGCCAAAGCCATCTTCGCGTTCGTGTCGATCGCGGGCGAGGTGGACATTTCGCCCTTGCTTCGCCTGTGCCTCGAGCGCGGGCGGACGTTGTGCCTGCCGCGGATTGATTGGACAACGCGGACGATGGTTCCGGCGGCGGTGACCACTCTGGATGATGCGTCCCTCGAAACGACCCGGCACTCGATCCGACAGCCCAAAGCCGCCTGCCCGGTGGTGCCCAACGACCGGTTGGACCTGACTCTGGTGCCCGGTTTGGCTTTTTCGAAGAGCCAAAACGGGCAGTTTGTGCGCCTCGGGCGCGGGGCCGGCTTTTATGACCGGTTCTTCGAGGGGGCCCCGTCGCTTGCTGTCGGTCGGGCGTTGGGGATCGCGCTTTCGGAGCAGATTCTCCCCTCCATCCCGGCGGATCCGTGGGACATCGCCGTCCGGGCGGTGGCGACCCCGGATGGCGTGTTTGGGAACGTCTAAACTTTTCCTGGAACACGAGTTCGGTCGATGTGTACGGAGACACACGAACCGAACGTCTGGTCGTTTATGCCTCCGATCCATGGAAGGTGAAGTATGGCGCTCCCCTCGCAGAACTCGTCGTCGCCCGCAGCCGTCCGAAGCAATGGTGGATCGTCCCGCGCGCTCAAGGTTTCGCCGCGTGGGGCGGCCGGAGCGGTAGGAATTGCGCTCTTCCTCGCCTTTGCGGCGTGGGGCCTGAGCCAACTCCTCCCCAAGTCCGATCCGCAGGCAGGCGACACGCAGGCCGCCGGGCTTGGGAACACAGGAACGAACACGGACTCCAATCGTCCGGCGCCGGTGGACCTGACGAACCCGGCCGTGGCTGCGGTCACGCCGGATCAGGGCAACACGCCCGGCACCACGAATACCCCGCCGACGGTGCAGCCCAACAACAACCCGTCGGCCACGCCGATGACGCCCAATCCCGCGTTGGGTGGTGCGCCCGCGACGACGCCCCCTGCGCCGGTGTTGAGCCCGGTGGCGGCGCTCATGAATGAGGGTGAGCAGGCGCTGAAGGAAGGCAAGAGCGTGGTTGCTCGTGCGAAGTTCAGCAAGGCCTTGCTGCACCCCACCGCCAGCGACGCCGAACAGGCGACCTTGCGAGACAAGATGACCGCGATCAATGCGGACCTGCTTTTCTCGCAGAAGATCACGCCCGGCGACCCGCTTGTTGAGGAATACACGGTGCAAGGCGGCGACAGTTACGAGCGCATCCGCAAGCGCCAGCAGTTGGCGGTGGATTGGCGCTTGCTCGAGCGCGTGAACCGCACGCCCGCGAGCAAGATCCGCGTGGGGCAGCGTTTGAAGTTGGTCAACGGGCCATTCCACGTGATCGTGGACAAGTCCGACTATCGCCTCGACGTCTTCTGTGGTTCCCCCGATGATCAGGCGTCGTGGACGTACATCCGTTCGTTCAATGTGGGGCTTGGCGAGAATGACTCAACTCCAATCGGTGCGTTCAAGGTGAAGATTGGCGGCAAGGCGATCGAGCCGAATTGGACCAACCCGCGCACGGGCGAACGCTTCGATGGCAAGGATCCCAAGAACCCGATCGGCAATCGCTGGATTGGGTTGGAAGGTCTCGGCAGCGCGTCGGTGCACCTCAGTTACGGCATCCACGGGACGATCGAGCCGGATTCGATCGGGCACCAGCGGTCCATGGGATGTGTGCGGCTGGTGAACACCGATGTGGAGCAGGTGTACGAGTTGCTGTGCGAGGACATCAGCGTCGTCAAGATCCAGTTGTGAGTGGCGTCGAGGCGGCTGCCTCGACCCGCGCGACCCCACACTGGTACGCCCTTCCAAACGCCCCGAAACGGGGCGTTTTTTGTTGGCCGTGCATGCGGATGGACGGCCTGCGTTTTTCGAGCATCACGGAGGTGTGTGGGATCAGACCCGCCACGGAGTGGCGGGCCACCCGAGAGGCCGTTTGTTTGTATTTTGATCGTATTCCACTCGCCTCAAAAATGCGCGCACAAATGGGGTCACTCCGGGTGAAATTCCGGGTCGTGGGAAGTGGTGCGAACCTATCATTCCCGTCCTGAAATTCTCAGGGCTTTTGGATGGTGTGAGAGAGCCGAGCAGGGCACGAAACGCGTGGCAAAATGCCAAGCGATTTTCGAGAGCCCCCTCCCGAACGAGGTACAACATGCCCGACACGACGGCAACATCGACCGATTCCCCAGACTCCGTACCCACGAAGGGCAAGGGCAAAGGCAAGGGCACACCCAAGGTCGAAGTCATGGCCCCAGTCCCTGATGAGCCGGTGTCGATCGCAACCAGCGAGAACTATGGCGCGGACCAGATCCAGGTGCTCGAAGGGCTCGAGGCGGTGCGCAAGCGCCCCGGCATGTACATCGGTGGCACTGGGCTGAACGCGCTGCACCATCTCGTCTATGAAACGGTTGACAACTCGATCGACGAGGCGATGGCAGGGCACGCGACGACGGTGACGGTGACGATCCAGGCGGATGGTTCCTGCTCGGTGGTTGACGACGGCCGCGGCATTCCGACCGGGCCGATGAAGCACGAGGACCCCGCGCTCAACGGCAAGCCCGCCATCGAGATCGTTCTGTCCAAGTTGCACGCGGGCGGCAAGTTCGGGCAGGAAGGGTCCGCGTACAAGGTCTCGGGCGGTCTCCACGGCGTGGGTGTGTCGTGCGTGAACGCGCTCTCTGAGTACCTCGACGCGGAAGTCTGGCGCGATGGCGAGATCCACAAGATCGGGTTCGAGCGCGGCAAACTGACTTCGCCCTTGTCCAAGGTCGGCGCGATTCCGGCGAAGGCGGCTCGGCAGCGTGGCACGACGGTGACGTTCCGTCCTGACGCGACGATCTTTCCCGATGTCACGTTCAACTATGAGACGCTGGCGACGCGATTGCGTGAACTGGCGTTCCTGAATCCTGGCGTGACGCTGAAACTGGTGGATGAGCGTGTGGGCGCTGACGGGAAGATGCGGAGCGAGTCGTGGAAGGCCGTGAACGGCCTGCTGGAATATGTGCAGTACCTGATGACGGGGAAGAGCCCAGTCTCGGCGCCGGTGTACATCAAGAAGGAAGACGCGGCGAACTCGATGATCTGCGAGGTGTCGCTCCAGTATCACGACGGGTACAACGAGATGCTCCTCTCGTTCTGCAACAACATCAACAACGTCGATGGCGGCACGCACGCGGGTGGGTTCAAGATCGCCCTCACTCGCGTGCTCAATGGGTATGCCCGCAAGTCGGGGATCCTGAAGGAAAAGGACCCGGTGCCGACGGGTGAGGACTTGCGAGAGGGACTCATCGCGATTGTGAGCGTGAAGATCCCGAATCCCGCGTTCAACAACCAGCCCAAAGAGCGGCTGCTGAACCCCGAGGTGGAAGGGTTCGTTTCGGCTGCGGTCGGCGAGGCGCTTGACAACTGGCTGGAAGAACATCCGGCGGAGGCGAAGCGGCTGGTGCTCAAGGGCATCGTCGCGGCGCAGGCGCGCGAGGCGGCACGCAAGGCCCGCGAACTGACGCGGCGCAAGAGTGCGCTCGACAGCGGCTCGATGCCCGCGAAACTCCGCGACTGCAAGACGCGCAACGTGGACGAGAGCGAACTCTACATCGTCGAGGGTGATTCGGCAGGCGGAACCGCGACGCAGGGGCGCGACATCGAGACGCAGGCGATCCTGCCGATCAAGGGCAAGATCCTGAACGTCGAGAAGGCCCGCGTCGACAAGATGCTGAGCCATGATGAAATCCTGACCTTGATCGCCGCACTGCGCGTGGGGATCGGGACGGACATGGACATCAGCAAGTTGCGGTATGGCAAGGTCATCATCATGACCGACGCCGACGTGGACGGCAGCCACATCCGGACGCTTTTGCTCACGTTCTTCTTCCGGCAGATGACGGAACTGCTGCGCAAGGGGCACATCTTCATTGCGCAGCCGCCCTTGTACATGATCGAGCCGGTGGGCAATCGCAGCAAGGGGAAGAACCAGCAGTACGTGCTCAACGAGCGAAAACTGGACGACACGCTGGCGACGCTGGGGCTGGGGCGTGCGTCGTTGCAGGTGCGGGACATCAGCGGAAACAACGCGGCGAGCGGTTCCATGAAGGCGCCGGTGGTCGCAACGATCGAGGGCGATCGGCTCAAGCGGGCGGTGCACTTGCTGCGACGGTTGGAAGAGTTGGTGACGGTGGTTGAACGTCGCGGCATCAAGTTTGTGGATTTGCTCGGGCAGCGTTCGAAGGACACGTCTGGCAAGGGGCGGCTGCCGAGCCACCGCCTGATGTGGCGCGGCAAGGAAGCGTTTGCCTGGAGCGAGGGCGAGGCTCTTGAGATCGTGACGAAGAATGGCCTGCGATTGAGCGAGAACGGCACGAGTGAGGCGGGAGCGGGTGAGAAGGCGAGTGAACCGGCGGCGGCGGGTGAGGCTGGGCTGGCGGCGGTGAATGGCGCGCCCGAGGCACAGTTGCGCGAGTTGCACGAGAACCGCGAACTGGATCGGCTGTTCCATGAACTGAAGCAGTTGGGGCTTGAGATCGATGACTATGCGCTGACGCAGGAAGAGTCTGTGACGGGCGAGAAGATGCCGTCGAAGTTTGTGTGGGTGCTGAGCGGCAACGCGCCGGTCGAGGAAGCGCCGGCGGCTGTCGATGAAGAGGATGAGGCCGCGGAAGCCAAGGCGCAGACCGCGAAGGTGAAGAAGAAGGCGGGGCACTCGAACCAGATCGAGGCGGCGAACCTGCCGGACATTCTGGTTGGGTTGTCAGAGATCGGGAAGAAGGGGCTTGAGATCAAGCGGTTCAAGGGTCTGGGCGAGATGGACGCGGAGCAGTTGTGGCACACGACGATGGACCCGACGTCGCGCACGCTGTTGCGTGTGACGTGGGACATGGCGAGCAATGCGGACCAGTTGTTCTCGACGCTGATGGGCGAAGAGGTGGAGCCGAGGCGTCGGTTCATCGAGGAGCATGCGCTCGAGGTGAAGAACCTGGACGTGTGACGGAAGAAGAAGAAGAAGAAGAAGAAGAAGAAGAAGACAGGGAAGCGCCACGATTCGAAGACTCATCGTGGGCGTGGGACATGGTTACTTGTCGAAGGGCGTTGTGATCCACATGATCGTTGCCAGCCCCAGGTAGCCACCGCCGGTGAGAACGAGCAAGAACGAGACGAAGCCCCATGGAGGGCCGAAGGATTCTCGCATTCGGAACGATGTGAAAAGGCCGACGATGGTTCCGGTCGCCGCGACGAACAACGAGCCGAAGAAGAATGCGATGCCTTCGAAGAGCCAAGCAGTGAGCGCGCCGACGGCACAGGGGGCCGCGATTGCGGCGATGAGGATGGCCAGTTCACGAGCAAGGTGGCGATTCATGTTAGTGAATGCTATACTATTTCTGATCGGCCGTCAACGCGCCCTTTTTTCTCGGAGAATGGCGGGATTCGGCGTCTGATTTACGATGGTCGCGTGTCCCTTCGGGACGACACACTCAGGTCGTTGCATTCCCCGCGTTCGAAGACTCACCCGGGACTAAGTTCGTGGAGCCCTTCGGGCTCAGGAAGATTCGCACAACATCGCAACTACCGCTCAATGAAAAGGGCGACCCATTCGGGTCGCCCTCGTCGCTGTGGAAGATATCTCGCTTACTTCTTC
>Ga0075158_10002439_pt1 | contig 13492 bp, 11 predicted proteins | sample JI91814BDNA_FD_70968 | JGI IMG/M metagenome (GOLD analysis project Ga0075158, IMG submission 70968) | Wastewater effluent complex algal communities from Wisconsin, to seasonally profile nutrient transformation and Carbon sequestration -... | ecosystem: Engineered > WWTP > Effluent > Algae... | reverse complement strand
GGAATATCCCTGACCGGCAGCGATCTGGCCGTGCGCTATGTGCCAGGGGAGTCCGATTCGCGGATGTTTGGCGGCAACTCCAACTGGCGAGGCCCGATTTGGTTCCCGGTCAATGTGCTGCTCACTGACTCCTTGCGCCGGTATGCGCTGGGGATGGCCGCGCACCTGGAGGTCGAGTATCCGACGGACTCCGGGCAGCTTCGCCACGTCGTGGACATCGCGGATGACCTCGATTCTCGCCTCGTGGGACTCTTTCGGATCGGCCCGGACGGCCGCCGGCCGAGCGACCCGCGACACGTGCCAACCGGGCCGTTATGGCAGGCCCACCCCACCTTCAGCGAACACTTCCATGGCGACTCCGGCGCGGGCCTGGGCGGCTCTCATCAGACCGGCTGGACGGCGCTGGTCGCGCATCTGGTCTGCCTGGGGGAGGACTGAGGGGGCCCTGGCCCGACCCTGCGCTCAGGGTTGACCCGGACCGGACCAGCATTCGCGGGCAGCGTGCCTGGCAAGCTGGAATGGTCGTGCCGATCCTGAAGTTATCCACCACGGCGGCTGCCACCTGGCGGCCGGTGCAATCCCGCAGGAGGGGATGTCTCGAACATGTCCATCAACGAATCGCTGAAGAAGACCATCGACGACCTCGACATCGACCGTCGCGTCGAGGACCTGAACCGCTTGGCGCAGAAGGTCAAAGCCCAGGTCGGCACGCTCGCCGCCGACAATCGCGACAAGGTGGATGGGTGGGTGACCAAGGCCACCGATGTCGTCGACTCCCGCACCGAGGGCAAGTATCACGACAAGATGCAGAAGTTCTCGGTCGCGCTCGGATCCGCCGTCGACAAGGTCGCCGAGCAGCGTCCCGAGGCCCGTATGCCGCACGCCCCCGCCCCCCAGGACGGTCCCGGCACGCCATTCCAGCCCGAATACGCCCCAACCGGCGACCCGTGGGTGGACGCGGCCGACCCCAGTGCTGCCGGACCGCAGCACACCGATTCTGCCGACGGTCACCACAGCATCTGAGGAGGAGCCGGGCCGGCCCCAGGGCGCCGCCCCGGCCCAGACGACATGGCAGTACCGCGAGTACTCCATACCCTCAGGCGGGGAATGTATGTAGTACTACGAGTACTGCCATGTCGTCTGGGCGCTTTAGGCCCGGGGATGCCGAGGAGCGGCCGCCCTGGGCGGACCTGAACCGTCAGCTCAGCAGGCCCCCGAGCATGCTGTTGGAGCCGCCGCTCTGCTGTTGGTGCCCGCCGTCGGTCACCGACTCGCTCGGCTGCACCAGGACATAGCCCTGACCGCTGAAGGCCATCTGGAGAAGTTCACCGGTGCCGCCGCGCAGCATCGACCCGATGCCGCCGGTATCGACCCGCACATCCATCCGCACACCATTGGTCCACATGACCACCGCCTGGGCATCCCCGAAGGTGGGGGAGGAGGCGACGTCCAGGGCGACCGGATCGCCCTTGGTGGTCACCGCGACATACCCGGTGCCGCGCAGCGCGACGTTATAGAGGCCGCCGGTCATGGCCGCGCCGCGGGCCTGGATCCGGTGGATGTCCCACTGGATCGAGGAACTGAAGGCAAGGACGTTGTTGCCATTGACCGAGATGGCGTCGTCCTGGAGATACATGATCTGCACCTCCCGGTTGTCGTCGGCGAGGAAGAGATCGCCCTGGCCGGAGCAGGTCATCATCGAGACCCCTTCGCCCGAGACCGCGGACTTGAACATGCGCCCGAGCCCGGAGCTCTGCTTCGCGAAGCGGACGTCTCCCTGGTAGGCGACCATCGAGCCGGCCTTGGCCAGCACCTCGCCGTAGCGCATGTCGACCCGCAGCATTTTCTTGTTCTGCAGCGAGAACGGATCCTGGGTCTCCTTCTCGCGGAAGTCCTGAAATAGCGACCCGTGAATGGTCATCGTGCTCCCCATCGATGTCGTGGGCCCCGACCTGGGGCCCGTGCGTCAAACCGTAGCGCCGGGTGGCGATGCGGCATATCGTTTCTGGAAACTCGCACATCCAGACGAAGGAGTAGGCGATGGGGTTCCTCGACAAGGCCAAGGCCGCCGCACAAGATCTGCAGCAGAAGGCGGACGTGGCGATAGCTAACTCGGGCCTGATGGGTGGCGCCCCGATGGGCGGCGGCCCCAGTGGTCCGGGTGGTCCAGCCGACCGGCTGCTGCGTGACCTGGGCGTTCTCACCTATCTCAATGCCGTCGGGCGGCCGGGCCCGGCGGCCGACTATCAGCGGATCATGGAGCAATTGCGCGCCCTTGACGGCACGGGCGGGCTCAACCTCACCCTCTCACCGGCCGCCCCTGCTGGGTATGGCGCACCGGGCGCTCCGCCGCCGCCTCCCGGTGCCGCGGCGGCGGCGGCCGCCGCCGCGGCCGCCGCCCCGCCGCCGCCGATGGCGGCCCCGCCGCCGGCTGGCGCCGCACCAGCACCGATGGCTGCGCCACCCTCGGCTGGAGTCGCGCCGCCGCCCGCTCCACCAGCACCCGCCGCTGCCCCGCCGGACACGCCGGCTGCGCAGCCGGCCGCCGAGTCCGCACCAGCGGCCGTCGCCGGCGAGGAGTCGGGGAGCGGCGAGATTGTCGATGTCGAGGAGGAAATCACCGATATCGGTGGGGGCGGGGGCACCGGGGCGCCACCGCCGCCGCCCTCCTGGGCCTGAGCCACGGCATCCGGCCTCGGCGCACCGCTTGGCGCGCCGGGGCCGTGTCCGCGGAGCGCGGGCCCGCAAGGAGCCTGGGGTAACCTTGGGTGCATGGCAGGTCGGCTGCTTCTTAGATCGCCGCGGTGACGAAACCGAGTAGGACGTCAACGCGGCATACCCCTTCGCGTCACGAAGGGGTTTTTCTTTGCCCCGAAGCAGCACCGAGGAATGACAAGAGAGTTCGATGAGCGAGACGCCGCACCGATATTCCGCTGAGCTGGCCCAGGAGATCGAGGTTGCCTGGCAGGACCGTTGGGAGGAGGAGGGCACCTTCCACGCGCCCAATCCCACCGGCTCCCTCGCCGACCCCGAGGCCGCCTCGGCCTTCACCGGTGAGCCGCTCTATGTCTTGGACATGTTCCCCTATCCCAGCGGCGCCGGCCTGCACGTCGGGCACCCGCTGGGCTATATCGCCACCGACGTCTATGCCCGATACCAACGGATGCTGGGCAAGAATGTCGTGCACGCCCTGGGCTATGACGCCTTCGGCCTGCCGGCCGAGCAGTATGCCGTCCAGACCGGCCAGCACCCGCGCAAGACGACCGAGGACAATGTCGCCAATATGCGCCGGCAGTTGCGGCGCCTGGGCCTGGCTCACGACGAACGGCGATCGGTCGCCACCACCGATCCCGAGTTCTATCGCTGGACCCAGTGGATCTTCCTCCAGATTTTCAACTCCTGGTTCGACGCCGAGGCTGGCGAGGGGCGCGGCGCCGCACGGCATATTGACGCGTTGATCACGCAATTCGCCACGGGCGAGCGCGCGACGCCGGACGGGCGGGCCTGGGCCGACCTGGACCGGACCGAGCAGGCGCACATCATCGATGGCCACCGGCTGGCCTATGTCTCCTCGGCGCCCGTGAACTGGTGTCCCGGACTGGGCACCGTCCTGGCCAACGAGGAGGTGACGGCCGAGGGGCGCAGCGATATCGGCAACTTCCCGGTCTTCCGGCGCGAGATGCGGCAGTGGAAGATGCGGATCACCACCTATGCCGACCGGCTGATCGACGACCTGGACCTGCTGGACTGGCCCGAGAAGGTCAAGCTCATGCAGCGCCACTGGATCGGGCGCAGCCGCGGCGCACAGGTCTGCTTCCCCATCGAGGGCAGCCCGGAACATATCGAGGTCTTCACGACCCGCCCCGACACTCTCTTCGGTGCGACCTTTATGGTCGTTGCGCCGGAACACCCCATCCTTGCGAACCTGGTCCCCGATGGTGATTGGCCCGACGGGACCCCGCCCGAATGGACGGCCGGCGCAGCCACGCCGGGGGCGGCTGTCGCGGCCTACGCAGCGGCGGCGGCGAACAAGAGCGAGCGCGAACGTGCGGCGGAGGGCAAGGCCAAGACCGGTGTCTTCACGGGTGGCTTCGCGATCAACCCGACCACCGGGTCCGCGATCCCGGTCTTCGTCGCCGATTACGTGCTGATGGGCTATGGCACCGGGGCGATCATGGCGGTCCCGGCGCAGGACCAGCGGGACTGGGATTTCGCGGTCGCCTACAAGCTGCCGATCGTGCGCACGGTCGAGCCGGCGGCGGGGCACGACGAGAGCACGGCATACACCGGCGACGGGCCGGCAATCAACAGCGCGAACGACGAGATCTCCTTGGACGGCCTCGGGGTCACCGAGGCCAAGGACCGGATCATCGCGTGGCTCGAGGCCAAGGGGCTGGGGCAGGCGACCATCACCTACAAGCTGCGCGACTGGCTCTTTTCCCGGCAGCGCTATTGGGGAGAGCCCTTCCCGATTGTGTATGACGAGGGCGGCTTCCCGATCGGCCTGCCGGACTCCATGCTGCCGATCGAACTGCCGGAGGTCGCCGACTACAGTCCACAGGCGCTCGACCCCGACGACCAGGTCTCCGAACCGGTCCCGCCCTTGGCGCGCGCAACCGAGTGGACCACGGTCGAACTGGACCTGGGTGACGGGCCCAAGAGCTATCGCCGCGAGCTGAACGTCATGCCTCAATGGGCCGGATCGTGTTGGTATGAAATGCGTTATCTCGACCCGGGCAATGACGAGGCCTTCATCGCGCCGGGCAACGAGAGCTATTGGATGGGCCCGCGCGCGACAGCCGTGGAGGGCGCTCCCGAGGGAGCGCGCGATGTCGGGGGCGTGGCTCTTTATGTCGGCGGGGTCGAGCATGCCGTCTTGCACCTGCTGTATGCCCGCTTCTGGCACAAGGTGCTCTTCGACTTGGGGCATGTGTCCTCGCAGGAGCCTTTCCGGCGGCTCTACAACCAGGGCTACATCCAGGCCTATGCCTATCGTGATGCCCGCGGGCAGACGGTCCCCGCGGAGGAGGTCGAGGAGCACCTGGGGGCCGACGGCGAGCCGCACTGGACCTGGCAGGGTGAGCCGGTGGCGCGGGAGTACGGCAAGATGGGCAAGTCCCTCAAGAATGTCGTCACGCCCGATGACATGTATGCCCGGTATGGCGCGGACACCTTCCGTCTCTATGAGATGGGGATGGGCCCGCTGGATCAGTCGAAGCCGTGGGAGACCCGCGCGATCGTCGGCAGTCAGCGCTTCCTGCAACGCTTGTGGCGCATCGTGATCGACGAGGAGACGGGTGCCGCGCGCGTTGTCGACGAGCCGATGGACGACCCGACCGCACGGGCTGTGCACAAGGCGATCGACGCGGTCGGGACGGACTATGCCGGGCTCTCCTTCAACACCGCGATTGCGCGACTGACCGAGTTGAACAATGTGCTGACTCGGTTGCCGGCGGTGCCGCGCGAGGCGGCCGAGAAGCTCGTGTTGATGGTGGCGCCCCTGGCCCCGCACATCGCGGAGGAACTTTGGTCGCGGCTGGGTCACTCGAAAACCCTTGCGCGAGAGCCCTTCCCGCAAGCCGATCCGGCGCTGCTCGTGGAGGATACGGTCACCTGCGTGATCCAGATCAAGGGCAAGGTCCGCGACCGGATCGAGGTTCCGGCCTCGATCTCCGCGGCGGATCTGCAGGAATTGGCCCTGGCCCGGCCCAAGGTGATCGAGGCAATCAGCGGTGGCGTGCGCACGGTGATCGTGCGCGAGCCGAAGCTGGTCAATATCGTTCCGGTATGACGAGTTGACGCCCCCGCAGGGGTGATCCGGCCCGCTCCTGAGAGCGGGTTGTCCACAGCGTGGGGGCGTCAAATCGCCTGATCCACAGCTTTTTTCGGGGGTCTGGCCGGTTCGCTCGGTCCTTCCTAGCGTGGCAGGCATGAACTTCGGCCATCAGGAAGACCCGCAGGAACGACTGCGTGAGTTGCTGCGTGCGGGCGATGACCCACCAGCCGCCCGGCATGCTCGTCCGCCGGCGGTGGCGATGCCGCTTGGCCTGCGAGAGCGCTTCACTGCCGTCTCCCACCCGGTGGTGACGGCCTTCCTGGCCCTGTCCCTGGTGGCCGGCGCCATCTTCGGGATGCGGGTGATGCGCGCCTCCGCGCAGGATGTCCACATCGCGCCCCTGCGCACGCCGTCGGTCTCGGGAGATGCCCTGGCCGGCGGGGGATCAAGCCCTCCCGGAGCCTCGAGCGCGACCGGCCCGCCTGCCGGGGCCGGTGCTGTCTCCTCGACTGATGGTGCGCAGCCGGCAGGTGCTGCTGCGGTGGTCCAGGTGCATGTCGTGGGGCAGGTGCGCAAGCCCGGCGTCGTGCGATTGGCCACGGGCGCAAGGGTTCTCGACGCGATTGAGGCAGCCGGTGGCGCCTTGGCGAAGGCCGACCTGGCGGCGCTCAACCTCGCCCGGCCGGTGTCCGACGGTGAACAGGTGCGCGTGCCGGCGCCCGGCGAGCAGGTGCCGAATCCAGACCCTGTGCCGGGGAGCTCGGGGACGGGTTCGGGAGGTTCGCCGGGCAAAGCTCCAGGCGTCAAGATCTCCTTGAACACCGCCGACCTCGCGGGCCTCGACACCTTGCCCGGCGTGGGACCCGTTCTGGCGCAACGAATTCTGGACTGGCGCACGAGCAATGGCCGATTCACCAGCCTCGACCAATTGGGTGAGGTCAGCGGGATCGGCGAGAAGCTGCTCGCACAGTTGACCCCGCTCGTCACCCTTTAAAGACGCCGATGTCGCAGACGAGCACGCGCGATGCCCAGGTGGTGGTCGATGAGGACGGGCACGTATGGCGAGTGCGCGAGCGGCCGGAGCCGGTGAACAGCTCGCCCGGTCTGGACTTGCGGCTGCTTTTGCCGGCGCTGCTCGCGTGGGCTGTTGCCGCGGTGGCACTGACCACTCCCGGCGCCGTGCGATTGGTGGCCGGCTGCATCGGTCTGCTTCTCGGCGCCTTCGGGGCCTGGTGGGGCCGGCCGCGACATCGTCGGGGGAGCCACGCAGCCTTGCGCGTCTCGTTGTCACTCAGCTCCATCGGGATCGTGCTGCTCGGGGCGGGAGCCGCTGATCTGATTCGGCATTCGTCCACGGTTGATGAACTCGCGGCGCGGTCGGCGGTTGCGCGGTTGCGGGCGATTGCCATCGCGGAGCCCGTGCCGGTGGCCAATGGCAGAGTCTTGGTGCGGCTGAAGGTGCTGGGGGTTGAGGCCGGTGGGAGCGCGCAGCGCGGTCGGGGGCAGGTGCTGATTCTGGGCGATGACCGGTGGTCCGGCATTCGCTGGCGCGATCAGGTGGCGGTGCTGGCGAGATTGCGGCCCACCGAGCCGGGGGATGCTGCTCTCGCGTTCGCCAAGCCGCTCGGCGCGCCCGTGATCACGCGGAGCAGGTCCCCGGCGGTGGTCTGGTCCGAGAGAGTCCGTTCGCGCTTTCGGGATGCGGTCACCGACTTGCCGCCGGATCCGCGGGGCCTCGTGCCGGCCATGGTCTTCGGAGACACCTCACGGTCACCGCCGGAGCTGACCGACGATCTTCGCGAGGCGGGGCTGGCGCACCTGTCCGCCGTCAGCGGGGCGAATGTCTCGCTGACTCTCGCGGCGGCCATGCCGGTGCTGGCGCTGATGGGGGTGCCACGCCGTGGGCGGCCGGTGTGTCTCCTGGGCGTCATCGCCGTCTTCGTCCTCATCACCCGTCCCGAGCCGAGCGTCATCCGCGCCGCGGTGATGGGGGCGGTCGGCCTGCTCGCGATCTATCGCTCGACGCGCGCGGCGGGACCACCCGCCTTGGGCGCCGCGATCGTCGGGCTGCTCCTGATCGACCCGTGGCTCGCGCGCAGCGTCGGGTTTGCCCTCTCGGCCCTGGCCACGCTCGGGCTCGTCGTCTTCGCCGGTCCGTGGACGACCGCCCTTGCGCCACGGATGCCTTGGGGCTCAAAGACATTGGCGGCTGCTCTCGTGGTCCCAGTGGCCGCGCAACTGATGACGGCACCGGTCGTCGTGGTCCTGCAAGGACAACTGAGCGTGATCGGGATCCCCGCGAATGTCCTCGCCGCGCCGCTCGTGGCGCCCGTGACGATCGCGGGCCTGCTCGTCGCGGCTCTGGCGAGCGTTGGGCTGTCGGCCGCTTGGCTAGCGTGGCTGCCCGGTGCTCCGGCGCTCGTGATCTGTGTGATCGGGCACCGCGCGGCCGGGCTCTCGTGGGCCAAGCTTGGCTGGCCCGCCGGCCCGGTCGGGGTGCTGCTCCTGCTCGCCTTGAGCCTCGTGGCGCTGCTCAGCGGTCCCCGGATCCTGTATGCCGTGCGCCGCCGTCCAAGGAGCGTGGCGGCGGCTGCGCTCCTTGGGGTCTGCCTTGTTGCGCCCACATCATCCCTGGCCTGGCCTCCGCCGCGCTGGCAGCTCGTGGCCTGCGATATCGGTCAAGGTGATGCCCTGGTCTTGGCGACGACGCCCGGACGGGCGATCCTGATCGATGCCGGCCCGGACGCCGCGGCGGTCGATCGCTGCCTGCGCCGGCTGCGCGTGCGCGCCCTCGACCTCATCGTGCTCACGCACTTCCACGCCGACCATGTCGACGGGCTTTCCGGGGCCGTGCATGATCGGCCCACCGGCGAGATCCTCGTGTCCGCGACGGCCGAGCCAGCGGACCGCGCGGCGGCGGTGCGCCGGCTGGCGGGGGCACACGGCATACCGCTGCGGGCGGCGGTGGCGGGGGAGCGGCTGGTCGCGGGACCGCTAGAACTGCGGGTGCTCGCACCGACCCGCGCGATCCACGCGGGATCGGTCCCCAACAACGCGAGCTTGGTGCTGTGGGCCCGCCATGGCGACTTCGATGCCCTGCTGACCGGCGACATCGAAGCCGAGGCGGGGGCCCTCGTGCGGGCCGTCCTGCTGCCCATTCTCGCTGCGGCACAGGGGAATTCGCGGCTGGATGTGATCAAGGCGCCGCACCACGGGTCGGCCAACCTCGATCCGGGCCTCACGAGCGCGGCCCGCGCTCCCGTCACGCTCGTCAGCGTCGACGCGGACAATGACTACGGCCATCCGTCGCCGCGGATGCTCGATCTGGCGCGTGCGGCCGGCAGCACGGTGCTGCGCACGGATCAGTCCGGAGACATCGCCGTATGGGTGCAGGGCACGAACGTCACGGTGCGCACGCAACGCTGACCGCGGCAACCAGCCAGCCGAGCAATGCGTCCCCGGCTGCGGGGGTCAGGCCACCGTGGCCCACGAGGCGTGGTGGCCGCGGCCGACTCAGAGGTGATAGTCGAGTGCTGGCTCGAGGACTCGCTCCGGGAGCGCCGGGAAGGTTGGCAGCAGGTCTGGGGAGCCGGCCACATCGCTCAAGGCATCGAGCGCGGCGGAGACAGCGGGCACGCGTTGCAGGTCGGTCGTGGTGACCGCGACGATCTCGCGTCGCGACGCCGGTGTCACGGGGCGGATCACCACCTCGGGATTGAAGACCGTCCGGGCAATCAGATCGGGGATCAAGGCGACGCCGAGCCCGGCGGCCACCAGCCCCTGGACGGCGACATAATCCTCCGTCTCGAAACTGACCTGAGGCACAAAACCCGCCTGCCCGGTCAGGTCGAGCAGGTGCCCACGGCAGCGCGGGCACCCGGCGATCCAGGCGTTCTGTGCCAACTCGGTCAGCGGAACCGGTCCGTCGCCGGCGGCCAGAGGGTGATCGGGGGGCAGCGCGATGAGGACCTCGTCATCGAGCAGGTGTCGGGTGACGAAGATGTCGAGATCCTCCTCGCCCCGGGCCACATCGGTGCCGGCATAGGTGAAGGCCACGGCCAGGTCGCACTCACCGGCCCGCAGCGTCGCGAGCGCCTCGGCCGGTTCGGCCTCGGTGAAGGACATCGAGACACCGGGGAATCGGTCTCGCACCAGGGCTAGTGCCTTGGGGACCAGGGTTGCCGAGGCTGACGGGAAGGCGGCCAGCCGCACCCGGCCTGCGCGCAGGCCGGCGATCGCCGCGACTTCCTCCTCGGCCGCATCGAGGGCGCTGAGGACGCTGGCGGCATGCCGTGCCAAGGCGGCGCCCGCCTCGGTCAGGCGCACAGTGCGACCGACCCGGTCCACGAGTGGGGTCCCCATGCGCTGCTCGAGTCGACGCACCATCTGCGAAATCGCGGGCTGGGAGTAGCCGAGGGCCGCTGCCGCGGAGGTGAAACTGCCCTCATCCGCGATGGCCCGCATCACCCGAAGGCCCGCCGCATCGATCATGCCCGCAGCATAACCGAATGTTATGCAAAACGGGAGAGTCGATGAGGATGGTTAGGCACCTGAGAGGGCGCACGGCATACTGGCGCGGTGGCGTCGATGCAGGAGCAGGTGTCCGATCTCGCGCGCTTCCTGTCCCTGGCCCCGCCGCTGGTGCTCACCGGCGCCGGGATGAGCACCGACTCCGGAATCCCGGACTATCGCGGGCCGGACGGGAGTCGGCGGGTCACGCCGATGACGCATGCCGAGTTCGCGACCTCCGCCGCGGGCCGCCAACGCTATTGGGCCCGCTCGTATGCCGGGTGGCTGCGGTTCGCCGCGGCGCGCCCCAATGCCGGGCACCAGTCCCTCGCCCGCCTTCAGGCGGACGGGCGGATCGCGACGATCATCACCCAGAATGTCGACCTGCTGCACCAGCGCGCGGGGGCGCGCGATGTCGTGGACCTGCACGGCCGGCTGGCCGATGTCGTCTGCCTCGACTGCGAGGCCCGCTATCCGCGCGAGGCGGTCCAGGAATGGCTGGCGCAGGCCAATCCTGGCGCCGCGGACCTGACCGAGCCGCTACCTGGCGGCTCGCGGGTCTCAGCACAGATCAGACCCGATGGAGATGTTGTGCTGGCCCCCGAGGCGATCGCCGGCTTCCGGGTCCCGGTCTGTTCGGTATGCCGAGGCGAGCGCCTCAAACCCGATGTCGTCTTCTTCGGGGCCAGCGTGCCGCCAGCGCGGGTCGCCCAGTGTTTCGAACTCACCGACGCCGCGTCGGCGCTGCTGGTGCTCGGCTCGTCGCTGATGGTGATGAGCGGTCTGCGATTCGTCAAACGTGCTGCGGCACAAGGCAAACCGATCGCTATCGTGACCCTCGGGCCGACGCGCGGCGATGAATTGGCAAGCCTGCGCATCGATGCCTCGATCTCACCGCTGCTGCAGGCGCTCGCCGAGCCCGCCGTCTGGCCCGCCCGCTGACGCCCGCGCGGGCGATCGGTCACACCCGGCGCAGCACCGCCGTGACCTTGCCCAGAATCGTCGCGTGATCGCCGTCGATCGGTGAGAAGGCGGCGTTATGCGGGAGCAGCCAGACCTTGCCATCCTTGCGCTTGAAGGTCTTGACGGTTGCTTCGTTGTCGAGCAAGGCCGCGACGATATCCCCATTGTCGGCGGTCGGCTGCTGGCGCACGACGACCCAGTCGCCATCGCAGATCGCGGCGTCGATCATTGAGTCTCCGACGACCTTGAGCAAGAAGAGCGATCCCTCGCCGACGATCTGGCGAGGCAGGGGGAAGACATCCTCCACGACTTCCTCCGCCGTGATCGGGACGCCGGCGGCGATCCTTCCCAGCACCGGGACATAGGAGGCTTCGGGACGCGCATCACCGGAGCCGGTCTCATCGACGAACTCCTCCGGCGCCGGATTCTGGCCCGGCCGATAGCCGCGGGCCGAGGGTGCGTCGGGGGATACGACTTCGATCGCCCGGGGCCGGTTGGGGTCGCGGCGCAGGTAGCCCTTGCGCTCTAGGGCGTGCAACTGATGGGCCACAGAACTGGGAGAGACCAGGCCGACCGCTTCACCGATTTCGCGCATGCTCGGGGGATAGCCGCGACGATCGATGCTGTTGCGGATCACTTCGAGAACCCGGCGCTGCCGGACGGTCAGCGCCTCGCCGCCATCGCGCTCGGGAAGCGAATGGACCTGGCCCGTGCTCTCGTCTCTGCTCATCGCTGCCTTCCGTCCGAATCGACCGTCGATTCGCATTTGTGCTGGTCAGATGGCTTGTCAGTGCTCCCTGTCAAGCTTTTCAGCACGACATCAAGCCTAGTGCGGACGGGTCGTCAGATCAAACATCTGTTCGACCGTGTCTTGCATCAACGCTCGGCGTCGTGCTAGACATCGTACAACCGTTCTATCGAACGTATCTTCGATAGACACGCCGAAGGGAGAGATCAACATGGGCGCAGTTCTTGCCGTGGATGCCATCGAGGGGCGCAACCTCGCGCGGGTTCGTGGGGCCCGCACGCGCGATCACCTTCGCCTGGTCCCAGCCCTGCCGCAGGAGGCGCCGCGCGCTCGCCCCGCGCGGGTTGCCCGCCCCGCCACCGGGCAACTCGTCCGCACGCTCCCGCGCCCGGTCCCTGGGCGAGGCGCCGGTCGGGCATCGCACGCCCGGTCCGTGGCCGGGGTGCGGACCGGAGCACTCCACCTGACGCGAATGGGTCGACTCGCGGTGACCCTGCTCGTGATGGGCGTGCTGGCCGGCGCCGTGGCTCTGGCCCTCGCGCCCGGCTCCGGCGCGGCGGGTGCCGTGTCCGCAACGCAGAATGTCATCGTTGTCCAGCCCGGTCAGACGCTGTCGGGGCTGGCTCAGGCCTACCTGCCGCATCGCGGACTGATTGACGGCGTGTCGGCGATCCAATTGGCCAATGGCCTCTCGAGCGACCGCGTTCTGGCTGGTCAGCGGCTGGTCATCCCGGCGCGCTGAGGCCCTGGAGGAGCGGGGCTCGGGGGCTCAGATTGGCGGGACACGCCGGGCGCACACGGCATTGCCCAAAAGGCTTGACCTGGTGGCCCTCGGATCCGTAGAGTCCTACATATAGTGGTTACACCGTTGTAGTTCATCCACATGTAGTGCACATGTGGAATGAAGTTGCCCACAGGTTGTCCCCACGTTGTCCCCGATTTCATCCCCAACGACGTCGCGATGGGAGCTTTGCCGTGCATTGTCCGTTCTGTCGGCACACCGACTCTCGCGTCATCGATTCGCGCACCAGCGATGACGGCGGCCAGATCCGTCGCCGTCGTCAGTGCCCGGACTGCGGTCGTCGGTTCACCACCATTGAGACCGCTGGCCTGACGGTGCTCAAGCGATCCGGCGTCTCCGAGCCGTTCAGCAGGGCCAAGGTCTTGCTCGGCGTCCGCAAAGCCTGCCAGGGGCGGCCCGTGAGCGAAGACCAACTCGCCGTGCTCGCGCAGCGCGTCGAGGAGGCCGTGCGCTCCGCAGGCAACGCCGAGGTCGATGCCCACGAGGTCGGCATGGCCATCCTCGGCCCCCTGCGGGAGCTGGACGAGGTTGCTTACCTGCGCTTCGCCAGCGTCTATCAGGCCTTCGAGTCGCTGGAGGACTTCGAGGCCGCTATCACTGTCTTGCGAGCCGAGCGAATGCTCGCGAGCGATTCGTCCACCGCGACGACCTGAGACTCCCGGGTGCCGGCCGTGCTCGGGCGGCCGGTGCCCGG